>Ga0222677_1000700_pt1 | contig 10771 bp, 8 predicted proteins | sample AntAcemetagen935_FD_179846 | JGI IMG/M metagenome (GOLD analysis project Ga0222677, IMG submission 179846) | Saline water microbial communities from Ace Lake, Antarctica - #935 | ecosystem: Environmental > Aquatic > Non-marine Saline and Alkaline > Saline | place: Antarctica: Ace Lake | collected... | reverse complement strand
ATCTTGATTTATAAATAAAAACAACTTTTTCTTATTGATAAAAACACCTATTCGGAATATTATTATTGTCCTGCGCCCGTAGCTCAGCTGGATAGAGCATCGGACTTCGAATCCGAGGGTCGGGGGTTCGAATCCCTCCGGGCGTACCAGATAAATCAAGCACTTAGCTCTTTAGGGTTGAGTGCTTTTCTTTTTGTGTCTCCAAAATGTCTCCACTTTCTCCAAAAACTGCTATTTCAAGACGGTTTGAAGCCTCTCTGTTCACTGAATTCATCAAGTGTCCATAAACATCCATTGTAATACTTATTGATGCGTGTCCCATTTGAGTTTGGATGTACTTTGGATTTTCTTCTTGGTCGATAAGAAGAGCTGCATATGTATGTCTTAAATCGTGAAAACGAATTCTTCTAAGCTTTGCACGTTTTAGTGCTGGATGAAAATGCCTGTTAACCATGTTATGACTGTCCATTGGCTTACCCTCTTGACTAGGGAATACAAGATTAAGTTCATTCGGTAGACAGGCCAATTGCCACTTCTTTAATTCTTTAATAACCATTGAAGAAAGGTCGATTGCTCTCTTAGATGTTTCGCTCTTTGGTGGAAAGAACCCTCCATGGTTAAATGTACGCTTAACCCGTACTTGACTATTAAACCAGTCGATATCATCCCATTGAAGGCCTAGAAGTTCCCCCTGACGCATCCCAGACATGACAGCCAAGAGAAACATGATCTTATACTTTTGGACGTCTGTATTGTCTATGAAACTTCTTATCTCTTCTGGTTTTAGGAAATCCACCTCTTTTTTACTACTCTTATTTTTAGGTTTATCTATTTCTCTTATAGGATTAGAATCGATATATCTCTTTCTTACACTGTACTTAAGTATACCTCCAAGGGAGATAAGTATTTTCCTGAGTGTAGGAGGGGTTACTTCCTTTGCTGTTGCATAACCAAGATACTTTTCAATTGAATGAAAATTGATACGGTTTATCTTTGTGGCTCCAAAGTATGAGGTAAGATGATTATTAATATGCCCTTCATATTGAATAAATGTTGATTGCCTGATGTTGGGCTTTTTATATTCCAGCCAGTTCTTGGCAACATCTGAAAAGACAGGTGTATTCCCTGTTGTTAGAAAAACCCCCTTTTCTACTTCTTGCTCAATTTCTCTTAGCACCTTTTTAGCATTTTTCAGGGTTATTCCTTTTGGCAGAGTTTTTAATCTTCTTTTTCCGTGCTGGTCATAAAAATCAATAACATCTCTATTTCTTTTTTTTGTTATGCATGCCATGTTATTATCCTTTCTGTTAGATTGTATACAATGTATACTTAGTATATAATGTATATTGTTGACAATTTCAAGGTTTTTATCCATAATCTGCATATGGAAAATAAAAAAAATGAAATAATCTCCTTGCGTATCAAACCTGAACTTAAGCAACTACTGGAAAAGATTGCTAAAGATGAGTTCCGACCCTTGTCCTTTCAAGTAGAAAAAATTATTCTTGAGTGGCTAGAGGACAGAAAGCTTCTTCCAAAGAGTACAAAAAACAAACGTTGATAACCTGCTTTATTCTGAACAATCTACCCACCGTAAATGTTAGAAATTCACCTACAATACTTATAAAAAGAGTTTTATCAATTTTATAGGTGGTTTTTATGTTTATAGATATGATTTAGGGTTTACTTCATATTCTTTACTTTTAGGCCTTCCAGGTTTATTTGTTATGGGAAATTCAATCTCACGGATATAATTACGCTCAATTAATATTGGAATACCCAACTTAATATCAGCAATCTTTTTAAAAGCGTTCATAGTTCTCAAGACATCTGTTTTTGTAAAGCTGGTTAGTTCTTTAGATTTTAAATATTTTAATGTTAATTTTGCGGAACTAATTTCAGGAATTTCTCCCATCATGCCAAGGATGAACAATACATGATTTTTATAGGCTAATCCGATTTTACAAGCATTGTTCATCGTAGCTTCTTCTATATCCGTCTTTTCTCCGTCCACACCATGTTTGGCCATATGCAATAACCCCGCAATTCTAGCAACATTACCGGCAAGTTTACTTCCCCAATCTGTAAGCTCACAAAGGTCTCCACCTGCTTTCATAGAAGCTTCAATAATGTTATAGAAATTATCCCATATTAATTGTGCTTTACTTTCTAACTCAAGCTTCTTTGTCTCATCCTCAAGGGGTATTGACATTAGTTCGTTTAGATGAAGTTCGTAAGCGTTCCTTAACTCTTCCTCTATAGTTTCGTACTGTCTAAGCCTGTTACCAGCCAAGTCTTTACATCTCCAAAACAAAAATCTTCCCACCAGACCTTTACCCTTAAACTGTTTCACATCTCCTATTTCACGAATAACTTCGGGCTGAACGTTTAAACACATCGATAGTGCAGGTCTATTCATATTTACGCTACCTCTACCAATCCTGTGACAGCAAACAGGGTCACCGCTAAAGGATTTTAAAACTAAATCAAGGTTTGAGTTTTTACTGTTATACAAACCAGCAAGGATTTGAAATATTCCGCCCTCTGCACTCATAATACCTATACGTTCTTTGTTCTCATTCATAACTACACCTAGTTTCTCGGTGGTAATGTCGTCTACAGCAAATATTGATTCTGTTAAGATGGGGGTTTTTTTAATTTCATCCATGAGACGATTGCGTTTAGCTTCCAGTTCTTCGTGCTTATTCTTGTTGGAAGCATTAGACATATCATTTTCAACCAGTTCTAAAGACTTCGTTAGTATTTTATTGTTTGATTCTGATTTTTTAATTTCATCATACCTTCTTTCTTTTTCGTTACGCTGAAATATATAAATCGGTTTGCTCATTTCATTAAACACAGCACTCTTCCTTTCTCCCGATTCCGCAACATTACAAATATATAGACTTAACTGTTCAGGATGAGTATTCAAATCAACAACAAATTTTTTCTGTAAAGCAATAGCAAGTACTCCTATGTAACAAGCGGCAACCATGCCTTTATCAGCTTGGATTACCTCCGCCACTTTTTCAACCATCTTTTTACCTTCCAAAGGTAATGCCTGTACTGGAAACTCAACAAGACTATCCGCATCATCAAACGGGATTATTTCCGGCCAATCATTTATTTTTTTAGCTGTATTCATTTAATTTCCTTCAATTTAAGTTTATGTAATTTTTTGCGTAAGTAGTATTCAAGTTCTACTGCTCTAGAGTCGCTAACCATCGTCTCTACCATATGAGAAAGCTTAAACATGTTTGAAACAAGGTCTTCCTGTCTCTGAAGCATATTTGTTTGTTTATCTAAAAGAACTTCGAAGATCTCACGATTCAAGTTAAGACATTCTAAATTCTCTTTTTGTATTTTACATTTTATGCAATTTTCTTGATTCATTGCCACCTCCCACTTGGATTACTCTTCAGCCAATCAACAACTTCTTCAAAATCAAAGCGATAATATTTACCCACTCTTAAACATGGGATGGTGTTTTCACCCCTCATTCGGGTTTGTGAATACAGCCAGCTTTTCTTTATCTTTAATTTTTGTGCTAGTTCATCAATTGTTATAAAATCTTCCATTTATTCTCCTTTGTATTGGTTTAAGAATTTAATAATTTCTTTTTTAATCTTGGATAAAAACAGTAAATCCCCTAGATGCAACAATCAGGTTCATCATCAAACCGGAATTGATGGAATTATTTCCGGCCTCTTTAGTAAAATGGAGGATTAGTTTTGGTGCTTAGATTTGATTGAATAATTTAATAAAAGAGTTATAGTTATTCTTTAACTACCCAAACTTTAAGAGTTGCGGTTACTGGGATGCGGAAGGAATATCAGGGGCTCACCACCTACGAAAACAATTTTAATCGAAAATCATGTTTTGTCAAGTAAGTTGAAGACTTTTTTTCTGTCGGATATTAAAATCGGAAATCAGAAGTTAACATATTTTTAAAAATACGTAACGGATAGGTCTTTTAAAATTAGGTTCTAGGTTAAAAACAGAGCTATAGCTATGGTTTTTTAAACAAAATCAAAAGGCATAGGTGACACAGGGTAAATAATTTTAATCATTTTAAATTCCTCTATATGGCATATCAATATAAATACCCCCAGACTTTTATAGGAGTGTTTGTTTATTAATTATACTTTTATAATTTATTTTTGATTTTTTCTTAACGCAGGAACTGACAGTTCAACATCGGAATTCCGAAGTTGAACTGTGAATGGATATTATAATCTCGTGGAGGCTTAGTTTAAAAATAAAACATATAAAAGGAATAACATAAAATCACTAAGCAGAAAAACACCTATAAAATGACCAATCTCTCCCTTACAAAGAAGATAAATTGATAAAACAGTTCCAATTGGGGGGACAAGAAATGCCATCAGATAACTAACACCTAGCCCCTTAACTGTCTTTTCCTGATATTCTCTGGGTAAATAAGATTCCCCTGTTTTAATAGCATATTCTGTCTTTTCAATTTCTGCTTTTAGTTCCCTTCTTTCTCGTGAATCAAGAGGAAGGTCTTTTGCTTTATTTTTCATAGTGATTAACTGTTCCTCAAGTGTTGGAGGTTTTGGTTTATCCTCAACAATCGGGTCTCCACAGTTGGGACATGCTTTTGCTCTTGAACTAACATCATGACCACATTCGGAACATTTTATTAGTGCCATTAATATCTCCTTTTATTTATTCCTCAATTTTCTTGAAAATTGTTTTAGGTTTTAGTAAAAAGTTACCGCAAAAACATTGCCATTATTAAAAATGATGGATATGTTTTTCTCTGTGTAAGTTTTGCCGTATGCTTCATCGTTTTTTCTCTCTTCAATAACCTATATGAAATATAAACTACTCTGTCAAAATAAATCTAATTGAAATACTCGCCAGTACCCCTCTTTTGTTTTCCGTAAAAACGTACCCTACAGGAGGGATAACACTGTAGAATCCATTATCTCAACCCTTAACGTATATTTTCATTTTGAAAAATAATAATGATTAAAGTTCGGATTAATGTTCAAGAGAACCTAGACCTACAAATGTATGATTATTTTGTCTAAGAAGCCGGTACGTTTTATCCTGTAGAATCGATTGTTATGACACCAATGTACTTCACTACAAATTTTAACAAATGCTACACTTTAAATTTAAGGAATATATGTATCTTCAAAAATCACCTTTTCATATAACCAAAAGTAATATATGCTTTTTTCAGTCGGATAGTAGTCTAAGGTCTTATCGCCTACTGTTGACTAGAAATGTTAAATTATTCTTTTTAGTTAAAATTAATTTCAATTAATCGCTACTTCTATTCAATATATAAGTTAGATTAGTTCAAAACATCAATCATTGTTTTTAATTTTATACTTAATAAAGGCAACTGTTATGAAACCTATGAATGAAAAAGATTTTTTTAAAGCAATAAAAAAGGAAAGTAAAGAATATTCAGACGATATCACAGAAGGCTTCCCATATTTTTGTTTGAAAGTATTTTGGGATAGTTTTTCAAAAGATGATATCGAAAATGCATTAGATGGCTTAAAAACAAATGACGAATCCATAGATGCATTTTTTATTGATGAAGAAAATAGAGAAATGGTTTTTTTACAATGCAAATCGTGTGAGTCAGAAAAGCAAATTAAGGCATTAAAAAAAGAATGGCTTGCTTTTCTTGATGGTGTTGAAAATAAACTTGAGGATTCTAAGTTTATTGATAATCATAAAAATGAAAAACTCAAAGAGATTGCAAAAGAATATTTAATCTATAAGAAAAGAGGCTATCACTCCCAAAAATATTTTTTCCATTTGGGCCGAACGGATAATAATATTATCCAACATTATGACGGGAAAATAAATTATCTTGGCTTTGATAAAATAAAAGATGAATATCAAGAATATCTATCCAAACTAGACAGAACAGAACCTCCGGAGATTGAAATAAAATTAGATTTTGAGATCATGGAACCAAAAATTAGTCAAAAGCACAAGACGCTAGTTTCAATTATTACAGGAGATGAAATTATTAATTTAAGAGAGAAATACCGATATAAGCTATTTGATAAAAACCTGAGATTCGGGTTGGGAAAAAATAAAATTAACAAAGGAATCATTGATACAGCTAAAAACGAGCCTAAAAATTTTTATTTTTATAATAATGGTATTACCATTACTTCTAAAGGGTTTAAGTATAAACAAATTAGTAATAAGTTAAGAATTGAATTTCCACAGATTATTAATGGAGCACAAACTGTGAATGCCCTTTATGATGCTTTTAAACTAAGGGTAAATAAACTGAGTCGAATGAATGAAGAAGAATCTAAGGAAGATGTAAAAGAAGAATTTAAAGATATAAAAATATTATTTAGAATTATTCAAGATGATGATAAAGATGGAAAAAAAACATCTCAATTTGAAGATAAAGTTATTAGATTCAATAATAGTCAAAATTCAATCAAAGAGACAGATTTTTACGCTAATCAGCCTGAGCAAATAAGGTTGCAAGAATTATTCGCTCAATTTGGCTACTTTTATGAAATTAAAAGAGGTGATAGAAAATACTTGGAAAGTGGTAAAGAGAGACACAATTTACTTAAAATGAAAAAGAAGGATTTTAAGTTCTGGGATGAAAAGCTTGATATCGAAAAGTTGGCAAGCCTTTGGATGGCTTATCAACTTGAGCCTACAAGCGATAAAGTTCAGAAAGCTAATATTTTCGGGTATGCTCAAGATAAGCATTATGACACGTTGTTTAAGAATGTAGATTTTGGTGAAACTGATGCAAAGGAGATGATTCTTGCTTTTAATTTATTTGAAATTATAATTCGCCAGACAGAGATATATGGCAATACTGTTCAAAAGGGACAAATTGTATCTAAGATTTCTCAAATTAAAAAAGATGGTAATAAAACCACGGCTAGCTTTGAAAATATTAAAGCAATCATTCAAGGTAGTTTGTTTCTAGGTAAAATGGTTATAAAAGATTGTGAGACATTAGAGGCATTCTTTAAAAATAAGGATTCTCTTCTAGGCTTAATTAAAGACTATCAGTTTTTTTCTCAAGGAAGATATTTAACCCTAGCAATTTTTGAGTTAATAATAAGAAAAGGTAGATATTTAGATTCTATTATTGAAGCAGAGTTGTTTTCCAATAAAGATTTTATAAAAAATAAAATTGTTAGCCCTTGGTTAAAAACTATTTTAGACGAATTGATGAAAGAAGAATTTGATACGTTTAATAAGGAAGTTGGCGCCTCGGTAAAAGCATATTATTCAAGAGCATCAACATGGGAAAATATACAAAATAAATTCAATAAATTGAAATATAAACATGATAAAGAATTTAAAGAAATTTTTCCATTAAATTTGTCATAAATTTTGTCACCTTACGATAAGAAAAAGTACTATTTGCAAGTACCATTATATATGCTAAAACTGTTAAAGGTGGGATGTCTCTGTTCTGGCAATTTACCCCAGAAGGTGAAAAATTTATGGTTCAACTTAGAGCAATCAAATCATAATCCAAATGCTTGAACCGTTTGACTGGCAATACCTCTCGACCATCAATACATTTTAATGACTAAATAAGAATAACAAACAAAAGGAACTTGAAAATGGGATTCGATGGAATCAGTATTCAAGAAGTTCTAAAACATTCATTACCAAAACGCTTTCAGGATATATCTCCAACAGATTTTGAGGATTTCATAGCACAATTATTCTCTGATCTTGGGTATGAAGTTGAACAAACTCCATATTCTGGTGATTTTGGAGCTGATCTCATTGTTAAAAATTCCGAGAAAAGGATTGCAGTTCAAGTTAAAAGGTATGCAAAGACTAATAATGTCGGGGTAAGTGATGTCAATCAGGTTATTGGGGCAAAAGATTACTATAAATGTGACATGTCTATGATAATTACAACATCGGACTTTACAAAATCTGCTTTAAGGCTTATTGAAGAAACCAATGTTGAAAAATGGGATTGGGATTATTTACATAGGAATATCAAAGATACTTACTTGGACGGCAAAGATATTTATTCATTTTTCCCTGATCTAATTAATAAACCGGAAAAAAGGCTGTTAGAATTTGAAATTAATAAAGTTGATTATAATTTTGAAATTAAAGGAGGTGAGTTATATACTTTGATTTTTGTAACCGTGAAAAATAACGGTGCAAATACTCAAATTGCACTTGCTTTACCTATTATTATTACACTGCAAAACAAACAGCTTGAAGCTGACTATTGGTTACAGGGTTATTTTAAATCAGGAACAGTCTATTCAGGATCTTCGGTTGAAGTGGCATTTATGTTTATGACAGAACAATTAGATCAAGTCTCAGTTGGAGACCGAATTATTTTTGAAGTATTTGATGATATTTATGTTGATGATGATGATGAGCCTGAAACTTATGAGATAAAATCACACACAACTTTTTACGATGATTCGCCTGATACTTATGAAGCTGAAGTTAGTGATACGTCTCACAGGAGTTGCTATGTGGCAACACTATGTTATGGCAAAGAATCACGAGAATATCTAGAACTTACATATTTTAGAGATAATTACCTCTTAAAACATGATTTAGGAAGAATAATAGTTAGAAAATATTACAAATATGGTGGCATATTACTCGCATTTTTAGAGAATTCTCGGATAGCAAAATTCGCTTCCAAGATTATAATCAAACTAATCACTATACCAATTTCAATTCTGAATCTTTACATAAAAAAGAACCTTCTTTAGGTTCAAACCGATGTCCGGCATCCTAATATTTAAACCAAAATAAAGATTCGTCTTCTTTATACTCTTAATATACACCCCATTTTATTTTGTTAGAATTTGAATAAAAAATTGTGCCATACTTTTAAATATGGCTTTTATTTATATTTCTCCTGCTAATATCAAAAATTTCCGTTTTAAACTTCCCAAAATTAGCTTTAAATTTAAATGAAACTTTATGTTTATTTTTGGCTTAAACAATGTACATATTTATTCTGTTTTTATAATGGATAGGACATAAAAAAACAATTTTACTGCAAAAACTTTATCTTTTTTTATTTTTATAACAGAAGGAAAAAAGGCTCTCATCAATAACTTTTGTATATATTATAAACATCGGAAATCCGAAGTTTATTGAGAGTGATAATTTTCAAATGTTCGATTATTTAGGATAGCCTGACAGATTACGGAACTGCTTAGTCTCTAAAATCCAATTCTAGCTCAAATAAACCCATATACGAGGTTCTGGACAATCTAAAATACAAAAAGGTAGCTAGCGGTGTTTGTAGGATAAAGAGATTAATAAATAGGGCTATATGCAGTCATATGAAAAACTCATCTTGTATTTATTTGTTATTGTGAAAATGCTTTTGGTAACTTCGGAATTTCCGAAGTTGGCAGGAAAGGTTTTTTTGTAAAATTTCTACTGACAAGATTATGGTCAATACTCCGTACCTATTATTTTTTTGGGAGCTCTCAAATACTAAGAGGGGGTGGGTAATTGTTTTATAGCTTTCTCGATTTTATATAGTTAATCAATGTAGTTCTGCTGACACCCAGCTTTCTAGCAATTGCACTTTTGGAAACTTTAAAACTAAGTTCTTCTTTAATTAACTTATCTTTGCCTTCAAGCACACTGGTTCCTAAACTGCCCTTTGGTCTACCGAGAAGCTGACCCTTTGCACGTGCAGCTTGTAATCCTTGCTTTGTGCGTTCACTGATAAGATCACGCTCTATTTCTGCAAAAAGCCCAAACAACGTAACCATAACTTTTGTCTGCATGTTCTGCTTTCCGTTTATGTCTATGTTTTCTTTAATAGCAACCAGCCGAACCTTGTTTTTAATCAGCTCATCAACAATAGAGATAATCTGTCCAACGCTTCTACCGAGACGGCTGAGTTCCGAAACAATCAAAGAGTCATTTTCCTGTAGGACAGACAGGAGTTCATCTATCCTTCTCTGTTTAGTGGTCTTTCTGGATGATATCTCAATCTCCATAAACTCATCTATCTTGATTTTGTGTTTTTGCGCATAGTCCAGTATTTCGAATTTTTGGTTACCTAACTCCTGTTTGTCAGTCGAAACTCTCAAGTAAGCAAATGTTCTCATTTTATCCCTTCCTTTCCATGTTGACTAATTAAACGTATTATTGTCTTTATTTGTAATATAAATAACTATGAAAGTCAACACTAATTATAGTCAACTAATGAATAATTAAAGGTTCGTTTTATTAGGCAAATAAATTGAAATAATAATGCATTTTTTTTGCTATTTTCATGCTATTTCTTATTAATAAATATTAAATATAAAGGTTATTTAATGATTTAGATTTTTCACACACCTATTTAATAAGATTTTTATATAATTTTTAAATATAATTTGTGTCGCTCATCAATTACTTTTTGAATTGTTTTTTTGAAGGATAACAACATCGGAAATCCGAAGTTGAATATATGTTTAAAGTCTAAACTTTTGTATGGTACTAAAATGGGGAAGGTTACGCATGTATGATTATTTTGTCTAAGAAGCCGGTACGTTTAGCCCTGTAGAATCGATTGTTATGACCCCACTGTACTTCGCCACACCTTTTAACAAATGCTACGCTTTAAATTTAAAGAATATATGTTTCTTCAAAAATCACCTTTTCATATAACATAGAATAGCGTTTTATCAATAATTGCGCCTTACCAGACGCACAAAAAAGAATAAATCAAATTCTTTCGTCAGGTTTACGGAAAGAAATTACCTTATGCAATGATTGATAAAATGATGAA
>Ga0222677_1000614_pt1 | contig 12047 bp, 10 predicted proteins | sample AntAcemetagen935_FD_179846 | JGI IMG/M metagenome (GOLD analysis project Ga0222677, IMG submission 179846) | Saline water microbial communities from Ace Lake, Antarctica - #935 | ecosystem: Environmental > Aquatic > Non-marine Saline and Alkaline > Saline | place: Antarctica: Ace Lake... | reverse complement strand
GAAAGGCCCCGGGAATATTCTCAAAAACGCCAACCACCGTGAGCCCCCCGGACTCTTCGGATACCGTCTCTTTCTTCTTGGGGCTGAAGGCATCTAACATGGGGCCGAAGGCAGCCATTGCATCGGGAAACTCCTCTGCGTCTTCCAGGGATTTTATCTTGCCCATGCTCGCTGCCACGGCCTCTGGTGTGGGGATTTCCTTCCCGTCTCCCACCACGACGCCCGGACCGGTGACAACGGCGGCACGGTTGTAATAGCCCATGCCCGCGTTGTAAACAGCCCCGGTCCCCGTACATTGCTCGCTGCAGAGATAGAGCACCAGGGGCGCCACAAATTCCGGTTTGAGCTTTTCGAACAGCTCCGGAGGCAGGACATCTTCGGTAAGCCTGGTAGCGGCAACCGGGGCAATGGTATTCACCTTGATGTTATGCTTGTCCCCTTCGATCTTTATGGTATTCATGAATCCCAAAAGACCCATCTTGGCCGCTGAGTAATTGGTCTGGCCAAAGTTACCATAAAGACCCGCTCCAGAGGTTGTCAGGATGATGCGGCCATAACGGTTTTCCCGCATCTTTACAAATGCCGGCCGGGTTACATTATATGCACCCTTCAGGTGAACATCCATAACCGCATCCCAGTTCTCCGGTTCCATCTTGGCTAAAGTCTTGTCCCTGAGAATACCGGCATTGTTGATGACAATATCGACCTTGCCAAAGGCCTCAACGGCCGAATCCACAATGGCCTGGCCCCCTTCGGCCGTAGCAACGGAATCGTAATTGGCCACCGCCTCACCGCCCGACGACTTGATCTCTTCAACCACCTGGTCTGCAGCGGAGGTCCCGCCGCCGGTGCCGTCCCGCGCACCGCCCAGATCGTTTACAACCACTTTTGCGCCCAGCCTGCCCAGTTCCAGGGCATAGGCCCGGCCCAGACCGGCGCCGGCGCCTGTCACTATGGCCACCCGGCCGTCAAAATTTATGCCTCCCAGCCTGGCGCGTCTCTCCATTTCCTCCTTACTCACCCATTCCACGACACCGCGATCAATCACTACATCGCCGTTTTCAGCGTTGATGGTACGAAACAGGGCCTTCCCCTCTTCCAATTTCCAGATCTGGGTGGTGATAGGGACGCCTGGGTAGAGGGTTTTGGAAAAACGCACTCGAAACCGGGTCATCCGTTCCGGTTCCCCGGGAAAGAGGTGCTTGATCACGGCTCGGCACGCAAAACCATGGGTGCACAGCCCGTGCATTATCGGCTGTTCAAAGCCGCTGGCCTTTGCAAACTCCGGGTCCACATGGAGCTGAAAGATATCTCCGGAAAGTCGGTATAACAAGGGTTGAAGTGACAGCGGTGTGCCCGGTTCTTCGAAATCAGGCGCCCGGTCTGGAAAATCCACGACTTCACTTGGGCCAGGGTCTCCACCGAACCCACCATCTTTCCTGCCGAATATAGTAAAGATATTGGTAAAAAGCTTGCTCCCGTTGGAATGATAGGTGTCGGCCTCGGCTACTACCAGCGCGCCCTTGCCTTTTCCCTTGTCGTACATGTGGGTGATCACCCCTTCGGTGGATATGGTCCCTTCCGTGGGAATAGGGTTGTGAAAAATGATGTCCTGCTCACCATGCAGGATACCAGAAAGGTCAACATTAGAGCTTATCCCTACCTCTGCCAAAAATTCAAACACGCTGGCAATAGAAAAACTGGGGATAACCTTTAGTTGATCTTCGTAGCAGTACTCCAATTCATCAAAGCCTGCTCCCACTCCAAGGGCATAGAGCACAAGATCCTTCCAGTTGTACTCCTTGCTCACCGGTCCGATCTTTTTCCCGATGGCATCAAAATTAAGGGCCATCCTGTCACCTCCTTATGTCTGTTTGGTTTATGTCCGTTTGCCCCTGAGAGCCACCGTTAAAGGCGGGGATTAGCATAAACTCAAGGGTCTCTTTAACATGATCTATGTATTCCTCCCTTTTTAATTTGAGCATCTCCCGAAAGAAATTCTCACCAGAGATAAAGTTGTGGATTGAGTTCATCATGGCCAGGACTCGCATGGAGGCACTCGTCGGAATGGGCTCCTTAGTCTTGCAGAGATCCATGGAACGGGCAATATCTGAAATGAAATCAGGTACATGTAAATCGAGATTGGATTCCTTGCGGGTCTTCCCAAAATACTGAAACAGGACAAGGTTGGATATCTCAGGGCATTCAAAAAGATATTCGGTCACCATATCGATGGCGATCCCTAATCGGCTTGCTAATGGCCGGCCATGGATGACCTTTTCTACCTCAATAAGTTTGTTTCGAAGGTCATTGTTAATATCTAATATCACCGACTCATAAAGATCGGTTTTCTCTCCCCAATGATAGTAGAGAGTGGAAATGTCAATTCCTACTTCCTGGGCGATCATCCGGGTTGTGGTGCCGTGATAGCCGTACTGACCGTACATACGGCGAGCCACCTTCAATATCCTGGCCTTCATGGAATTGGGGTCCTTGCGGGCCTTCTCTAAAGGTGTCACCATCGTCTTATACCAGCATGTGTTTCCATCATTTGATGGAAGTATACATAAGAAAAATCGCGTGTCAAGAGAAATGTCACCGAATTTTTGCGCCTTTTTCTCTGACCGAAGAACACACTGGTCATTATTCTGGGACCAGGATTCGAATTTAGAAATTAGGGATCTAACATCGGACACTTGATCCAATTATTCGAGAGTGCACTACGCCATGCTGACGGTGGTTTAGGGCTCGCTATTCTTCAAGGGTGGAGGTATCCCCCTCCGGAAGGCCTAACTCCCTTGCCTTAAGGAGCCTCCGCATGATTTTTCCACTCTTTGTCTTGGGGAGTCCAGGAAGGAAATCTATCTTTCTGGGGCAGGCCACGGCGTGGAGTTTTTTCTTGGCAAACTTTTTGATGTCTCTCCTGAGTTCATCAGATGGTTCGAACCCGTCCTTGAGGGAGACAAAGGCCTTGACCACCTCCATGGCCAGAGGATCAGGGACACCTATTACACCTGCTTCTGCCACGGCAGGATGTTCTACAAGTGCGCTCTCCACCTCAAAGGGACCCACAAGGTGCCCAGCAGTGTTGATCACATCGTCGGCCCTTCCCACAAACCAGAAATATCCATCCGCATCCATGGTTGCCCGGTCGCCGGTGATATACCACCCGTTCCGGAATTTTGAATCGTAAAGCTCCTGCTTATTCCAGAAGGTCCTGAACATGGACGGCCAGCCAGTCTTGAGGGCGAGATGCCCCTCTTCCCCTGTGGGAAGTTCCTTTTCACAGTTGTCATCGAGGATAGTAGCTGTCACCCCTGGAAAAGCCCTTCCCATGGACCCGGGGCGAATGTCCTGTACCGCATAGTTGGCAATCTGGATACACCCTGTCTCTGTCTGCCACCAATTATCGTGGAAAGGTAGCCCAAATGCCTTGTTTCCCCACAGAATGGCTTCAGGATTCAACGGTTCGCCAACACTACAGAGGTATCTCAGACTCTTCAGATCATACTTTTCCACAACCCCTTCACCGGCCTTCATCAACATCCTAATAGCGGTGGGGGCCGAATACCAAACAGTCACCTTATACTTGTCGATCACCTTATACCAATTGCTCGCCCGAAACCCTCCTTCATAAACCACCTGGGATATGCCATTTGACCAGGGACCAAAGATCCCGTATGAGGTCCCGGTAACCCAACCAGGATCGGCAGTGCACCAGTAAATATCATCTGGGTGGAGGTCAAGAACATACTTGGCTGTGGCATAATGACCCACAACCGCCTCATGGGCATGCACAACCCCTTTCGGTTTCCCAGTGGTCCCGGATGTGTAGTGGATTATGGCGTAGTCTTCTCTGTTTGTCTTTTCTATATCAAACAAATCTGACGCATTTTCCATAAGGTCTTCATAGCTGACCTCTTTTTCTTTCAATTCATAGGGCACATTTTTTCTGTTGATAATGATAACTGTTTCAAGGGCAGGCAGGTCTTGAACGATCTCCTGCACAATGCCTGCCAGCTTGGGTGTTGTGATAAGGATTCTTGCCTCACAGTCTCCAAGCCTGTCTTTTACGGCATCAGGCCCAAAGGCAGAAAAAAGGGGGCCAATGACGCCCCCGGCCTTTAGCGCGGCTAAAAGGGAGATATATATCTCGGGTATCCTGTCCCCATAGGTGAAAATCCTGTCTCCCTTTTTGACTCCCAGACTCTTCAGAACATTGGCGAAACGGTTGGTCAGTCTGTGTAAATCTAAAAACGAATATTCTTCGCCTTCGCCATCCTTCCCCTCCCAGTAAAGCGCGACTTTATCTTTCAATGATGTTTTTGCATGTCTGTCTATTACTTCGTAGGCTATATTGAGGCCCCCATCATCAAATTCATCAAGTTCCTTGCTTATATCTTCCCACCTGAAATCCTTCCTGGTCTTTTCATAATCAAGGAGGTTCGGCGTTACACTCATCTTGCTGACTTCTTCTTTTTTGATACGATTATATTCCATTTAAACGCCTTTCTTGCCCTAATGCTAATGATCTCATAAAAAATGCAAGAACAAATTTTTCTTGCTTATAACCCCTTGATTTTATTGCATGCCCAATTTTATTTTTTGTGACTTTTGCGCCTTTTTGCGGCCTAATCAATGTTACTTGATAGTTTTTAACATCTTCTTGAATTCAGATGTGCCGGCCTTTTTGAGGATCTGAAAAATGATGGTTTCGGTGGAGGTAATAACGGCCCCTGCCTCCTTCATAAGCGAGAGGCCGATATTCCAGTTGTCCTCTGTCCTCGAATCAACCGCATGATGAGGAACATGCACACTGTACCCCTTCTCTAAAAGGGAGACACATGTCTGGAATACGCAAATGTGGGTTTCAACACCCGTCAGAATTATATTGCGCAGGCTTTCTGCCTCCACACGCTTGTTAAAAAGATCAACACTGCAGGAGTTGAAATCAAGCTTTTCGATTGGATCATATTCAGGTAATGATTCCTTTATCGGGGGGACCGTGGGACCTAACCATTTGGAATATTGCTCTGTCAAAATAACCGGCAGATTGAAGACCCGCGAAAGATGAAGAAGCTTGACAATCCTGTCAGTGACCCTGTCCGGATTGCCCATAACCTGCATGAGCTTTTCCTGGACATCTACGATAATAAGTCCTGTATTTTCTTTGTTCAGCAATGAAATAGTCATAATACCTTGTATCCTACGCAAGGGCGCCATTACTTGTCAAGTTTCGGTGAAAACCCTTTTTACCGGCGCATCAGTAATAGGAGGATTTTCGTTTTTTCTGTTGTCTTCCCATGATCAGACCAAAGATTAGACCAACCAGCAGCACTGCCGCTCCGGTAAGAAACCACGTATTCCTCTGAGAAGACTTCAACACAACATTTTCTTTGGTCAATTTTTCTGTGGTTGCCTGGGCAACTTCCATTTTAGTCTTTGTGGTTTCATATTTTTTCTTGAGTTTCAAAAAGCTGCTGGCCTCCTTTTTCAGGGTCTCATATTTCTTTCGCACCGTATCGAGGTCTGTCCCGTTTTTTTCCAATTTTCCGCTAAGCTCTTCCCTTTCACCGGACAATTCTCCCCACTCCTTCTCAATCTTAGTTAGCTTCTCTTTGAGTCGGGAATTCTCTTCTTTCAATAGCCCTGTCTGGATTTTCCATGGAACACGGGTAACTAAATATCCACTCACTACCCAACCCTCCTTGTTCTGCCGGGTAGTCTCCAAAAGACGAACACGACTCCAACCCTTTTTGGTCTCTAAGACTTTCACAGACTCATCCTGACGAAGCATAGCAACGATCTTTTCCCCTACACCCGGTCCCTTTCGAAGGGTAATTTTGGTGGGATTCACCACATAGGCTTCTTGGGCCAAACCAGCCTGTGAAATCAAGGATATCCCCACAGTTATGAGCGTAATCAGTAACAGTTTCTTCATTTTTAAATCCTCTTTTTAATCGCGACCATAGTCAAAATCTCTACTCGCCCTTCTCTTTCTTTAACACCCTGATATCGGTAATCATTGTAGAAGGGTACTGCCCCTGCTCGTTTTTTTCAAGGTATTTGACCATATCCCAGAGGGTATTTAATGCAACAGAGACTCCTATGAGCGCTTCCATTTCAACGCCTGTACGCGCCTGTGACCTGACAACGCATCTGGCCTCAACTGCGGTCTCACCTATTTCAAAGGTTACCTTCACCGTATCTAAAGGGATCTGGTGACAATGGGGAATCAGCAGATAGGTCTGTTTAGCTGCGTTCATCGCAGCAACTTCTGCCACCAAGAAAGGATCCCCCTTTTTGATCTCCCCTCCCTCTATTTTTTGAATTGTACCCGGAGCAAGGACGATTCTTCCCGCAGCCTCTGCCTTGCGTCTGACAACCGGTTTCCCTGTGACATCTACCATTCCCATATTTTATCTCCGGTGATATTGAATATTGACGATTGAATATTGACAAACTCGTAAAAAGTCAGAAATGACCCCTTTTTGTCATTCCCGCGAAAGCGGGAATCCAGGAAAACCAATCACTTCTGGACTCCCGCTTTCGCGGGAGTGACGGCCTTGGAGACTTTTTACGAGTTCATCAATTCAGGATGCCGAAAATTGAAATTGGAATTAGAAATTAAATAACGCATTTACATGCTTCTGTTTTTCCCAATTGCTAATTGCTAATTTCTAATTTCCTTCTTGCTTGCCCCTTCTCTTTTTATCATGTCGACTGCCTCTATGAGCGCGGGAAACACATGTTCACGAGTATCTCCACCCACAGCCACGGCCATAATCTCGTCACCGACCTCCAATCGACCCTCTGAGGTCTCAACCAGTACATCAACAACCCCCGGCATCTGTTTGATTTTAAGGACTATCCTGTTTACTGCATCTTCATCAAATATGACTTCAATACCGCTGACCTTATCCCCACCCAGGGACGTCTCCCGCACCACACCCAGGTGACTCGCAATCATTCCCATCTTTGGATAATCGGGATGTTCTTTAAGGGTTTGAATCATTTTACTCAAGTCCATTTTGTCTCCCTTTGCCATTTAGATTTTTTTCTTACTCATAATCAAACATTTCCCAATCTGGCTGTAAAAGAGTATGATTACGAGTACTGTTATGAACTTTTGAACGTACTGTCAAATAACCATCACGCCAAGGCGTGAAAGAACAAACATCAACTTTAGGCACTTCAAACTCCAAACTTTAGTCACTTTATCGTACACTTTTCCCCATCAACTTTTCACCTTGAGGCAAAGCATCAAGATCATCTAAATTAAACAGTTTTGTTGTCAAATCAAGATATGTGTTGAGGGTTGATCGCCCCGCCTTTCCCTTTAGGAAAACGATAGGGTCATTCAGCATTTTTTCCACAATGGATCTCGTCAAGGTTTCTATGGCCTCATATTGGACAGGTGTAAGTTTGCCCAAGGCAGAATTGCTCTTTACGAATTCGGCCCGGATGATCGATTCTGCCTTGTTTCTTAGTGAAATGATTGTAGGAACTACTGCTAAGGTCTTTAGCCATTTTTCAAACTTGATAACCTCTTCCTCGACGATGCGCCCGGCCTTGACCGCCGCCTCCTGCCTCTGTGCCATATTTAATTCGATAACGCCTTTCAGGTCGTCGATGTCATAGAGATAGACATTATTCAGGTCATTGACTTCAGGCTGAACATCTCTTGGGACCGCAATATCAATAAAAAAGATGGGGCGATTGCGTCTTTTTCTGAGAGATTTCTTAACCTGGGGTCGGGTAATCACATATTCCGGAGAAGCAGTCGACGTTATAACAATATCCACATCCAAGAGTTGCGATCCGATCTCATCAAATGAGATTGGCAGGGCATTAAAACGTTCCGCCACCTCAACTGCCCGGTCAAAGGTCCTGTTGGCCACCATAACTGAACTAACCCCATTGCTAAGCAGGTGCCTCGCCGCTAATTCAGCCATTTCCCCGGCGCCTATGAGAAGGACTTTTTTTCCCTCCAAAACATGAAATATCTTCTTGGCCAATTCAACGGCCGCATAACTGATCGAGACCGCCGCCCCGCAGATATCGGTCTCTGATCGCACCCTTTTTGCCACGTGAAAGGCGCGGTGCATTAATCGGTTGAGGATAACGCCTGATGTTTTCTGATTGGTTGCCTGGGCATAGGCCTCTTTAATCTGGCCAAGAATCTGGGGTTCTCCAAGCACCATGGAATCGAGGCTGGAGGCCACATTGAATACATGTTTGACCGCGTCCATATCTTCAAAAACATAGAGGCATGTCAGAAATTCCTCTGCCCGGATACCCCCAAGTTTGGACATGAGTGAAACCACCGATCTTCTGGCCTCTTCCGCCTCTTCTGTGATGAATAAAGCTTCCACCCGGTTGCACGTGGAGAGAAAAAGACCCTCCTTGACAACATCAATCTCTCTCATTGAGGCCAAAGCCTTTAGGGTATTATCCGATTCTGATGCAAGGCGCTCCCTCAGTTCTATTGGCGCGGTCTCATGGTTCATGCCTATGTTGAGGATTTTCAGCATAGATTTTATCGTACCCCCATACTGCTGAAACTATGATACCCACCCATCAACAAACTGACACCCACAAAGGTAAACACCAATACAGAGAAACAGATAATAGCCATAATTGCAGCCCTTCGACCTTGCCAGCCAACCGCAATCCTTTGATGAAGAAGCGCCGCGTAAAACAACCACGAGATCAGGGACCATGCCTCTTTGGGGTCCCATTGCCAATAGCTTCCAAGGGCATATTGGGCATAAACAGAACCGGTAATCATCCCCACGGTCAGAAAGGGAAATCCATAAATGATCGAATAATAATTAATTTTATCTAAGGTAGCAAGAGAGGGGAGCCTGCTGTAGATTGCCCCGAGACGTTTCTGCTTAATCTGATACTCCTGGATCAGGTACATAATGGCAGCCAAGAAGGCAATGGCCAACAAGGCATCACCAATAAATATAGTCCCCACATGGATAGTGAGCCACAGGCTCTTGAAAAGCGGTTTTACAGTCACCTCTGTCCAGGGCATGGCCGACGAAATAATCATTAGAAACGCTGCAAACGGTGCAACAAACGATCCCAAAACCATCAGCTTGAATCTTGACTGGACGATCAGGTATACGCAGATAATGGACCAGGCAAAAAACGATAAGGCAGACTTAAGGTCAAGGATCGGAGCAGCCCCCAACAGATAGTATCGGTAAGCCAAGAAAATGGTATGGAAGAGAAATCCTGTAACGAGAACCCAGTATGAGCACCTGAAGATCCATTTCTCCTGCTTAATTATAAAGACGATAAACCCGCCTGTTGCCAACAGTTCAAAACAAAGTGCAGCGTTAAACCAGAGAGGTGCCATTGGGTTCTTTACTCCAATATTCAGTCACTTAAAAGATCTTTTATATTTATCCCCTGAGGGAGTATCCTTGCAAGCGATGATTCTACCTTGGGTAGATCATTTCGTGCAAGGGCCTCTATGATCCCCCCATCAACAATTTCATGAAAAATGCGGCTGTTTTCTTCCTGTGAAAGGCCCATTGCCAAGACCTCTTTCCGTAAACTGCCCATCACATTTAAAAAAGTCTCATATTCGTTCCCAAATTGTCCGTCAAGCTCTTTTCTTATCTTCTTTGCCAGGGCCGGGCTCATCCCGGAGGTTGAGATCGCAATCGAGAGGGCTCCTTTTCTTACGATGGAGGGAACGATAAAATTGCAGTCTGCGGGCTGGTCTACTGCATTAACCAGCAGGCCCCTTTTGCGGGCGCTCTCACTGACCTTACTATTCAACTCCTTGTCATCGGTAGCCGCTATGACAATAAATGCACCATCTAAAAATTCCTCCCTCATCTCTTCACCCAAAAGCCGCACTTTATTGATCTCAATCAATTGTTTAAGTTTATCAGTTAACACCTTGCTTACAATATGTATCGAAGCTCCATACCTCAGAAGGGTTTCCACCTTTCTCTGGGCCACTTTGCCCCCTCCAACTACGAGGGCTATCTTATTTTCGAGTTGCAGAAAAACCGGATAATAACTCATTCTATTTTCACCCTTCAATTAGATCCGCAGATTTCGCAGATTATTTAAACGTACCATCCAAACATTCCATCCGTCCTTCATCCACCCATCCAGCCATCCTAATCATCCATCCCCTCAATTCCAGCATTTTTCAATCATCAATATTCAATATTCAATTCTCACACATACCGGTCCACCATATCAGTGACAGCCTTTTCAACACCTTCAATCCCTTCCTTAGACTCAATATCGTGGTACAGATTCTTGATCTTCCCATAGGTTACGGTATCATGCTCCAAGTCATCGGTTGACCGGTAAGTTCCGCCGCGCCTCCCAATCCGGAATATTGTCCGGTCAAGATCTGAAAGCGCCTGATACTTCCGGATCACATCCAACATCATTTCCTTGTCTTGGGGAAGCCTGCCCGTAACCTCCTCAAGGAGGTTCATGATATGATCGCTTGTCACCATGCTGGTAATCCCGTCTAAGGTCTCAATAAAGAGCTTGATCTCTTCCGCTATCATGTCATCGGTCTGCATGGTGAAGCTGCCATCCTTCAATTTTTCGTGCAGGGGCACCCTCTTAGGTACGCGCAGGCTCCTCAGTCGGATAAAATGGGGGTTGATCTGGTTCAATGCCTTTGCTGTCTCAACCGCGTGCTCCTTCCACATCTCCTGACCCCCTAACCCGGGCATAACATATTCGGATAGCTCCATTCCGGCCTCGACAACCTTTTGGCCGGCCTCAATTTGCTGGGCCCCTTTGACTCCTTTTTTCATCAGTTTGAGGAGCGGGTCATAAGCGCTTTCGAGCCCGATATGTATCCTGTCTAATCCTGCCTCCCGTATCTGCTTCAACGATTCCACTGATTTGCGTACAACAGTGCGGGACCTGGAATAGGTGGTTATCCTGGTTATCTCTGGAAGTTTTTTTCTCAAAAAATCCAAGACTTCGACCAGATCTCTGACCTTCATGATCATGTTATCGGCATCCTGCAAAAAGCACGCTCCAGTACCGTAATAGAGCCACGCTGCAACGCTGCGATAATTATCGCTATAATCTGAATCTCCGAAAACGGAACTGATTACCTGGTTATTGACAGCCCCGCTGCAGCCAAGCCTCCAGGAAAGGGCCTTGACATCATCAACAATATTCTTGACGGTCTCTATGTCCTGCTTGATCTCCTCAACTGTCCTCAAGGAGAACTTCCTTTTCTTGTACACAGGACAAAACTGACATTGGTTCCAGGGGCAGTTCCGGGTCACCCGAAGGAGGAGACTCCGGGCCTCGCTGGGTGGCCTGATAGGTCCCTGCTCAAATTTTAATTCCTTTTGTCCCATTTTTCAAAACCCATTATGTGTCTGGCATGAGGACGAAACAACTTACGAATGTAGGCGCATTAATTTTGATGAATTCGTAAAAAGTCACTCACCTGTTTTTGTCATTCCCGCGAACGCGGGAATCCAGGGAAACCAATCCCGCCGAGATCAGGTCGAGGACAAGCTTCGCGGGGGTGACGGCCTGGAAGACTTTTTAAGAGATTATCAATTTTGGTACTGAACATTATCAGCTATGACCCTTTCTTTCAAGTCAGATGTTTCTACTATATTGTCATTTTTTTTCCAAGTTTCGAGTTTCCAGTTTCAAGTATCCCCCTACCGTAGCTCATCTTTTTGTTTGACAAACTTCCATCGCATTTCTATATTCACGGGCTTAAATCGATTTTGAGGAGGAGAAAATCAGTGCAATACCTTTTCTCTAATTATAGGCTCAAAAATTGTGATCTCAAAAATAGAATCGTCATGCCGGGACTGGCCTCCTTCCTTATAAAGAATGACGGTTCTATTACAGACAAAACCATCGAACATTACAGGCTAAGAGCTGCAGGCGGCCCGGCTATGGTGATTATGGAGGCCTGTGCAGTATCGCCAGAGGGGATAGTCTCTCCCCACCAGGCCAGAATATACGATGATCGGTTTGTGGAAGGGCTCCATAAAATCGCTACGGCAATCAAATCT
>Ga0222677_1000607_pt1 | contig 12101 bp, 14 predicted proteins | sample AntAcemetagen935_FD_179846 | JGI IMG/M metagenome (GOLD analysis project Ga0222677, IMG submission 179846) | Saline water microbial communities from Ace Lake, Antarctica - #935 | ecosystem: Environmental > Aquatic > Non-marine Saline and Alkaline > Saline | place: Antarctica: Ace Lake... | reverse complement strand
CTTGACCCCTCGCCCCTGACCGTTCGCCCCGCTTAACACCTTGGACAGTTCATTCTGTGTGAATGCCCTGGAAGAAGCGATCGCCAGATACGGTTGCCCCGAGATCTTCAATACGGACCAGGGCAGGCAAGGCAATATCCGTTGTGGCTTTTCTCGTGGAGCTTCCTGAAGTCATCGGTCTAAAAAATTATCAAATACGCACTCCTTCGAATGGTAATCAACATTTCTTGAAAAATAGTGGCCACAGAGTTCTTGAATATTCTTGACATTTCAAGGTTTTTTATTAACTATACAAAAGCTTTAGTAAATGAATAGAAGGTGCCATATATTAACAAACAATAAATGATCCTTTCTTCTTAAACAAAAGAAGGACTCAAAGATGGCAATAATAGCAAAAAGACCTCGTTTCTCTCAAACAAAGGCGGGGTTTTGTTTGTTCATAAGAAATAAAAAAAGCCTCTCTATAAAAGCCCATTTATTCCGACATGCTCTCCCTTCTTGTCAATATATTTCAAGAATTATTTTCTCCTTCTTGTTCACTTATTGTAAGTCCCTGCAGTTGGGGTCGCTATTTAGATTCGTTGTTTTGATTACAATGGTGCCGCTACTCACGGGGGGGTGTGCTGGTACACGTCAGTTTGTTTCAAAACCCACCAAGGCTAGTATTAGTGACTCTTCTGTTTTGGTGCTCGCCGAAAGACGGTCACCAGACATCGGTGCATTTTGCGGTCTGGAAGTCAGGGACAATGAAACAACAATCGGTGTACTGGGTTTAGGAGGCCAGCTTGAGTGGGTTCGATCACCAGGAACAATGCGAATCGATGTCAGGGATACATTAAACAACATTTCTTTTCGCCCATTAGTGGTGGGGACAGAACCGGGACACCGATATGAACTGATCTTGGGATATCCTTTTACCCTTACTTGGATTGGCGGGACATCTAACAAATACGCTGCTACTCTATCAAAAGTAGAACGATTTTATAACGTCATCAATACCCCTTCTGAGCAAACAATTAATGCTATGACCCATCCGGGAGCTTCAACAAGTCCACTTACTAAGCCTTTAAAAACAACAGGTAACTCACTTCGCACTGGTTATGGACGTTGTTACGCGTTGATCATTGGTAATGGTGTCTATACACACATTTCACAACTGAACACCCCTTTGAATGATGCTCGTACCTTCGCGAATGTTTTGCGCGAACATTATGGGTTTAAGGTAAAAACACTCTATAACGTTAAGAGAGCGGATATAATTCATGCACTGACTTTGTTGCGATCCACCCTATCAGAAAGCGATAACCTTTTAATTTTTTACGCTGGACATGGTTGGCTTGATACAGAAGCAGACACCGGTTATTGGCTTCCTGTCGATGCCTCCGAGGGCAATCCCGTGAATTGGATATCGCACGAAACAATAACTTCCTCCATCAGAGCAATGCGTGCAAAACATGTGATTGTTTTGGCCGATAGTTGTTATTCAGGAAAGTTAACTAGAGGATTGCAGGTTAAAAGAGTTGTACCTGGTGGTCTCTCAAAAATTGGTCAGCGACGTGCCAGAATAGTGATTTCTTCAGGGGGGTTGGAGCCGGTTCTCGACGGAGGCGCAAGGAAAAAGCACTCGGTCTTTGCTGGTGCACTTATCAACATACTTCGTGAGAACCTTAGCGTTCTTGATGCTGCTGGCCTCTTTTCAATTCTACGTAAACGTGTTACATGGAATGCCAATCAAGTACCTGAATATGGTGTTATATACAAAGCTGGTCATGCGGGAGGGGATTTCCTGTTCATTCCTTCACAATCATCATCCCCAAATGTGACGAATAATTGAATAGAAGCAATCTCGTAATTTTTGTCGGATAATGAATGATATTAAGTATCAATTCGTTTTTTATTTTTTCATGGCGCAAAACATATGTTTACATCAATTCCTTTCGAATATGTAAATTTATAGATTTGCGGTATATTAACGTAACAATAAAACAATCAGAAGGAGGGAGTAGTAATGGGAGTTTTAAAAAAACGGTATGGTTTCCTTATTAAAATAGCGGCACTCTTAGCATGTACAATGCTTTTTTGGTCTATGCAGGGTTGTGCTACAATTGTAAAGGGCAAAACACAAGAGGTCACATTTAAATCTGAACCCGATGATGCAACTGTAACTGTTACTGGACGTACTATAGGGAAAACGCCCGTAACAATTCAGTTGGACAGAAAAAGTGACCAAACTGTTACTTTTGAGAAAGAAGATTATAAGTCACAAACCTTTCCCCTTACCACTACAATTACAGGCTGGTTTTGGGGAAACATCGCTCTTGGTGGTCTTATCGGCTCAACAACCGATGGAGTTACTGGTTCGCTACATGAATATTCACCGAGTCATTTTTTGGTAACATTAGTCCCAACTGATGAAAGCAAGGCACGCGATGTTAAAAGAAGTGATGCAAAATCATTCATTGTTGTAAGTTATAAAAGTATATTAGAAGAGTTGAATACGCAGCCGGGCCAATACCTATCATCGCTGATGTCCATGCTTAAGATTTTACCCAGTCAAAAAGCTGAATTTATTGAAAGAACAAAAGGTCTTGCTGATATATATAAAGACATACCAGAATTTGCAGATCAAGTTATTAAAGAATACGGGAACAAGTAATCACATAATGTCAGGCTTGAAAAATATTAGGTTTAAGAAGGCATATAGACTTTGGCCTATATGCCTTCTTTCTTGTCTGCTGTTTGCAAATGGCATCTTTGCATATGAACTTGATAATGAATACCTGAATAATCTTATTAAAGTATCGGATTCAAAGCAATTATTCAAACAACGCTACTGGGATATTTTACTCCATTATAAATCAGTTGCAAATGGTAGGGAAAGCACCATTGACGATCCCAGGTTTTTTTTAGCTGTAGATGGCAAGAAAAACCCACGGGCAGAAATGATTTCAATGCTTGAAAGTTTATTTACCCCTTCAATAAATGCTGATAACCACACGCGATGCCGTTTCCCTGCTCGATATTCATGGTTAAAAGAAAAACTTAACATTGATGAAAGAAAGTTGCCTCCAATTGACTGTAAAAAACTTCAAGAAACACTGGAAAAATTTAATCCTCGAAAAGCGGTACTTATTTATCCATCTGCACGTCTTCAGGGGCCAGGTGCCATGTTCGGACACACTCTCATTAGAATCGATGGAGACGATAATAATTATCTTTTATCATATGCCGTAAATTACTCCGCCTTGACATCGCACAATAACAATAATTTGTTTTCATATGTTTACAACGGCATATCAGGTGGTTTTAAGGGTTATTATTCATTAATGCCGTATTATTTAAAAATAAAAGAATACAACGATATAGAAGAAAGGGATATTTGGGAATTTCAGTTAAATTTTAATGATGAAGAAGTTCGGCGCATGTTCCTCCATATTATAGAACTGTCAACTGTTTATTCAGACTATCATTTTTTTGGCGAGAATTGTGCGTTCAACTTATTATTCCTACTCGAGGCAGCCCGGCCTTCACTTAGGTTGACAGAACCGTACTGGAATAGAATTAGTTTTTGGGTGATACCTTTAGATACGATTGAAGTAATACAAAAAGCCGGTGTTATTTCTCAAATCGGATACAGACGGGCGTTAGCTACAAGAATCAACAGATATTCCTCCTTTAGTAGTAAAAAAGTCCAGCAGTTGGCCTTTGATGTATCAAGGGAATATTTAGCTCCCCATTCTCTTAACAACATGGTTGATTTGCCGGTTAATGACAAAATTAAAATATTGCATATCGCATCATTGTTAGTTCAATATAGATATTCGTGTATGGAGTTAGATCAAAAGGAATATCAAAAACTATATCTCGACATTATTGCTGAAAAGAATAAAATGACCAGCATATTCCCAGAGGAAAAAGAGTCCATTGTTATGCCACCAACCCCTAATGAGGGGCATCTACCTGGAAGGGTAAGCTTGGGCGGAGGTTATGCAATCGACTCATTTTTCACTGAGATTGGATGGCGTCCTGCGTATCACGACATCGATGATCCATTAACAGGCCATAAAAATGGCGTGCAACTCAATTTATTAGACATTAAGGGTCGTTACTATCAGAAAAATAATACTATAAGACTTCAAAGACTTCGGCTACTTGACATTATCTCACTTGCACCACAAACTACTTTTTTTAAACCTCTTTCATGGAAATTGAATACTGGTTTAGAGCAACAAATACTGCGTGATGGTGACGAACACCTTGTTTATCGTATTAATGGAGGTTCTGGGGTCGCGTTTAATAATAAACTAACGGGAATCACTTACGGAATGATAGATGTTGATTTTATTGCCGGCGATCAATTGGAAAAGAAAGTAAATTTAGCCATTGGCCTAAGTGCCGGCACCGTAAAACAAATAGAAAAATGGTGGCATGTTAATTTTCAAATTCAATGGATGTACTACGGTCTGAGCGAAGATTTTGCATTTTCTCGGGGCGATTTAGTTCAAACTTTTAGGTTAGCACGTAATGAAGCAATTACACTAAAGACCGCCATTTCTCTTAGTCCAGAAAGGGTTAGGCCAGAAATCAATATTACTTGGAACTACTATTTTTAACTCCTTATCATAGTTATACAAATCCACAATTTAACGGGGAATCATCAATTCAATGCCAAGTTGGAAGTTGTTTATGAATAGGGGTCACGTCTATGGTTGACCCTTGCTGTTAATTAGCCAAGATTCAAGAAAGCATGGTTAATTAGGCATGATGATTCCAAGAAAATGATTTGGAATAATAGGAAGCCGTAAGGAGGAAAAAATGACTACCACAGATAATATTTTTAAAGAGACATTAACGCTTAGACCCTCTGAAAAGGCACAACTCATCGATAAGCTGATTTCCACTCTTGATAAACCCGATAAGGAAATTGACGAATTATGGGCTAAAGAGGCTGAAGATAGGATTGATGCCTATGATCGAGGAAAGCTCAATGCAGTATCTCTAGAAAAAGTCCTTCAAAAATATAGGTAGAGGTAACAATGAAGATAAATTTTCTAGGTTAATTAGGTACAGCGCCCTATTTAACCTGGCGACAGACATTGCTACATTTGTTGGGTTGTGTAATAAGGGTGCAATTGTCCCTAATTAACTTTAGGGGGGCCATCTTAAATATTAAGTGTTCGATCTAAGGTACTTTGATCTAACTGCTGGATATTTTATTTAAGATGTGACCCCAATTAATAATAACTAATTTTAGGAGATAAAAAATGATTGTAGGGATTTTAAAGGAGATCAAATCAGAAGAAAACCGTGTTTCAATGACCCCGTCAGGTGTGGAGGTAATGAAGGGGAACGGGCACACTGTTCTGGTTGAAACGTTGGCGGGAGCCGGAAGCAGCTTCGATGATGAAGCGTATGTAGCGGCCGGCGCAGAGATAATAGCCACCCCGAAGGAAATCTACGCGAAATCCGATATGGTTATGCATGTCAAAGAACCTCAGCCGTCTGAGTACGATTGGGTACGAGAGGGACAAATTGTCTTTACGTATTTTCATTTTGCGCCAGATGAAAGACTTACCAGGGCATTTATAAAGACAAAATCGATAGACATAGCATATGAAACAGTTGAAGCACCGGACGGATCGCTGCCCCTTTTGACACCCATGAGTGAGGTGGCGGGACGTATGTCTATCCAGGAAGCGGCAAAATATAGTGAAAGGCCCTTCGGTGGCAGGGGAGTTCTGCTCGGCGGCGTTACCGGAACTATGCCAGCCACAGTGGTAGTAATTGGCGGCGGTGTCGTCGGAAGAAACGCGGCTCTTATGGCCTGTGGTCTTGGGGCCAAGGTATATGTGCTTGACATGTCTTTACCTTGTCTGAAACGCCTGTCTGAAACAATGCCGAAAAACTGTTTCCCGGTAATGTCCTCTCCGTCTCTCTTGCGAGAGCTGGTTAAAGAGGCAGATGTTGTTATAGGCGCTGTTCTTGTGGCGGGAGCGAAAGCGCCGAAGCTCCTTACGAAAGACATGCTTAAAACGATGAAAAAAGGTTCGGTAATCGTCGATGTTGCCATCGATCAGGGAGGGTGTTTCGAGACATCACATCCCACAACACACGGGGACCCGACATTTGTAGTAGACGGGGTTACACATTACTGCGTGGCCAATATGCCGGGTGCCGTACCGACAACTTCAACCATGGCACTTACAAATGCAACTCTTCCGTATGCGGTGCAAATCGCAAATAAGGGTTGGAAAAAGGCCGCTCTCGATAATCCGGGACTCAAACCGGGGCTCAATATCGTTGAAGGGAAGGTTACATGTAAAGGGGTAGCCGACGCGTTCGGTCTGGATTACACGCCGGTAGAAGAGGTGCTTTAAGAGTAAACCACTGCAAAATCGGGCGCCCTTATGATCTTGATCAAAAGACGCCCGATTTTTTTAATAATTGGGGACGGGTTCACATTCTTTCTCGTCCCAGAGTGTATTCCACTTCTTTTTGGAGGTTTTAGGCTTGGGGGTCACAGCTTAAATATTAAGTGTTCGATCTAAGGTACTTTGATCTAACTGCTGGATATTTAATATTTAAGATGTGACCCCGATTAATACTTCCCTCTCCATCCGGGCGCGCCGCAGATGTTCAACGGTATGCTTAAAAAAAGAAAACCGAATATACAATACTCTTGATTTCTCGAGTGAATGTAATTACATTGTATGCACTAAGCCGAGGAGATAACCCATGAGAGCACGTGTTGTTAAAATTGGAAATTCCCAGGGGATACGTATCCCGAAACCGCTCTTGGAACAGACCGGGATTATGAACGATGTTGAGCTCGAAGTGGAAAAAAACCAAATCATCATTCGTCCTTTCGCTAATCCTCGGGCGGGTTGGGATGGTGCATTCAAGTCCATGTCTGAAAAAGGTGATGATATACTTATTATCGGGGACGAAAATGTATATCATTCATGGGATGAAAAAGAATGGCAATGGTAGTCAATCGCTTCGATGTTTATTTGATTAATCTCGATTCTACCGCTGGTTCTGAAATCAAAAAAATCAGACCTTGTTTAATTATTTCACCCGATGAAATGAATCGACACATCCGCACTGTTATCGTCGCACCAATGACTTCCGCCGGAAAAGAATATCCCACCAGAATCTCTTGCACATTCAAAAAGAAAAAAGGCCAAATAGTTATAGATCAGATACGAACAATAGATAAGTCGCGACTTATCAAAAGATTGGGTACAATCGATCCAAATACACAATTAGAGGTTATTGAGGTATTACAAAGGCTTTTTGCATTTTGAACCTGCCCGACCTGAGACTGCGCCGAGGGGAATTGCCATTACAGTTTCCGGTAAGCTTGGTTATGACGCAAGGGAAATTCGGGAAATTCGGGGGACACAACACTTAATTCTTGCAAATAATTTTCTGGCCTCATATTTTTGAGTGTCTAATAATATCAGAACTTTCACCAACCACTTCACCTGACCGCCTACGGCAGCCGGTGATTTGTGACGATAGCTACATCACACGAAAATAAGGAAATTACCACAAGGATACAAAAGGTTATGATTAGAGACGAAAAAAGCACTGATTTTGAGGTCATCTCCGAGGTGACTATCGCAGCATTTAAAACAATGGATATTAGTAATCACACTGAGCAGTTCATCATTGAAGCACTACGATCAGCGAAAGCCTTAACCGTATCATTGGTCGCGGAGGCAGATGGCATTGTTGTGGGACATATCGCATTCTCTCCCGTAACCATGTCGGACGGCAGCAAAGATTGGTATGGACTCGGTCCGGTTTCAGTACATCCAGACTTTCAGCGCAAGGGCATTGGAAAGGCACTTATACAAGAAGGATTGTCACGCTTGAAAAACCTCAAGGCGAAAGGTTGTTGCCTGGGCGGGCATCCACAATACTATCGACAATTTGGGTTTAACAATGTTGAAGGATTAGTCCATGAAGGCGTTCCCCAGGAAGTGTTCTTCGCTCTTTCATTTGACGGAAATATTCCGCAAGGCAATGTCTTGTTTCATGAAGGATTCAAAGCAAATGGCGAACAAGCCGCTCCCGCGGACGGCTAACCGCCGCCGCTGAGCTTTGACGTTCGATGATACATAGATAACCGTTGACAGGAATACGGCAATGCCGTATAATTTCCCATATGATATTTATTGAAACAACGATATTTACAAAATTGTTACCGAAATATTTAACTGATGATGAATATCGGGCACTTCAATGGTATCTACTTGTTTGCCCTGATGCCGGGGATCTCGTTCGTGGAAGTGGTGGCATTCGGAAGGTTAGATGGGCACCGGAAGGAAAAGGAAAAAGGGGCGGGATAAGGGTTATGTATTATTGGAAAAAATCGGATAAGGAAATTTGGTTGCTTACTCTATATTCCAAGAGTGAAAAAACAACGATTCCCGGTCATATTCTAAAAAAGATTGCGGAGGAAATTGAAAATGAGTGATCGAAATATCGGTCAAGAAATATTAGAAGGAATAAAAGAGATAAAACGCTTCAAAAAAGGCGAATTAAAATTAGTCGCACGTACTTTGAATGAACCATCTCCTGCAAAAACTATTAGAAAAAGTTTGAAAATATCACAATCAGCTTTCGCCAGCTTAATGGGCGTTAGCCCACGTACTATACAAGATTGGGAGCAAGGAAGGCGGACGCCTCAAGGCCCGGCAAAATCTCTTTTACGCATTGCTGAACAACATCCTGAGATATTTATTGAAATAAGATAAACCACATCGAACATTTTTCTGCACCTGACTGGTGTTTCGCTACGCTACACACCAGCACGCTGACCTCCCTACGGTCGGAGGTTTTTGGCTTAGGGTGTCACATCTTAAATATTAAATATCCAGAAGTTAGATCAAAGTACCTTAGATCGAACGCTTAATGTTTAAGATGTGACACCGATTAATACTTTCAGCTACTTCTTCTTCGATTTCCTCTTTTAAAATTCTGAACCTGTATTTTGGTGCCCACACGCTATGGTATTGGCAATACCATAGCGTCTGTGATAGCTTGCGAAATCTACTCGTTTTGTTACTCCTTGGTTGTAGTTGTTATGGGGACAGCTTAAACAGGCTTGCCGGCTTGAAGCCCAAGCAATAATTATAAATATTGAAGGAAGTGAAGTGAAAATAATACTAAGCAAAAAAAGTGTGGCGAATCTGAAAAAGTGGTTCACAAGCTATGTGCAGACATTTAAATACAAAAATTTGGAATTACAGCAAAACATAGATTTAAAAAAAGATCACACCAGACGAGTCTGCGAAGAGATTATAAATCTGGGAGAGCAACTCGGGTTAAATGAGGATGAATTGCGTTTGGCTGAAATAATTGCCCTATTGCATGATATTGGACGCTTTGAACAATATGCCCGCTATAAAACTTTTTTGGACGGAAAATCCGAAAATCATGCTGAATTGGGTATACAAATATTGGCGAAGCACAGGGTACTCAAGCAATTCGATGCCGCAACAAGAGATGTGATCTTGCGATCCATACAGTACCATAACCGGGCTTCTCTCCCCCGGGAAGAGACGGAAACATGCCTGTTCTTTAGTAAACTACTGCGTGATGCGGATAAACTGGATATCTGGAAAGTGGTTACCGATTATTATCACAGAAAAAACAGGGAAAGAAACGGTGCGATCGAACTTGGTTTGCCCGATACATCGGGTTTTTCAGAAGAAGTTTACCGGGATTTAATGAACAAGAAAATTGTTGATATTAAACATGTCAATAACCTGAACGATTTTAAACTGCTTCAAATAGGATGGATCTTTGATATCAACTTTAAGCCAACCTTATATCATATCAAAGAACGGCGTTACTTGGAGATGATCCGGGACGTCTTGCCAGAATCGAAAGGAATTAGTGAAATCTTTGATATCATTCATCAATCTTTTGTTTAATTCCGGGAACACAATACCGGCATAGGCTTTGGGGGGAAACAGACAACGCCCTATTTTCCATTTTCTTCCCGGCCGGAAACAAGCGCGCGCAAGACGTCGGAGACGATATCCTTATGCTCAGCCATGATGATCTTTATTGAGCCCCCTTTACCCGTAAACAGCTCACCCAGAGCGGCTCCGTCAATATCCAGAAGGCAGCCGAGCAATCGGGGCGAATGCGCTTCCAGAACCGGTTCGATATGGCGATAGAAACGCTCCGCGCCATCATTGGAAAATAAAAGCAGACGCGAAATACGGTCTCCATAGGGGGCATTTGTCTGCTCCCTAACATTCGTAATCCCCTTTTTTTCACCGGCGAGTTTTTGAAGAATCGGTTCGAAACCAAAGCGAACCCGGCCCTGAAGCCTCGCCCGCTTCAGCGCCACCTTCATCGGTTCACTCAGGGTAATGACCGGCACATCAATTTCGCCTCCAGGCCAGAGCCTTGAGGTACGCGCCATCAACTCCCCGCGAATTCTCTCGGCAGAGCCGTCCGCCTCCAACTGACGGGGAAAGCTCATCTCGGATATGTTCATCCTCTTCTCCCTTTAACCTGTTATTTGAATCCTGAGTATAGCACAGCGAATCCCCCTTAGCACACTCCGGCGCCTGATGCATTATTCTCTATTGCAGAAGGAAAGTGGGCTCTCACCCGAACTTTCACTTCGTGCGGAAATTCCTTGACTTTTTCATTTCAGGGTGTATTTTTTCAATCAGTTCAAAAAGGTACTTTGATCTAACTACTGGATATTTAATATTTAAGATGTGACCCCGATTAATACACTGTTAGAATAAAACATACAGTCGTCTGCATGACGGATGAGGCAGAAAACGAAAAGCCATGGCAAAAGAAAAGATTCCCTCAACCCCGGCAATCCGAGCCCTCAGAAAAAACGGTATTACATTCATACTGCGCCCTTACAAGTATGAAAACCGGGGCGGCACGGAGGTGGCAACTCGGGAGCTGGGTTGCAACGAGCACGAGACCGTCAAGACACTCGTCATGGAGGACGAACACAAAAAACCCCTTATCATCCTGATGCATGGAGACAGGGAGGTGTCGACAAAGAACCTGGCCCGAAGTATTGGAACAAAATCTATTACTCCCTGCGATCCCGCCGTGGCGAAGAGACACACAGGATATATGGTAGGAGGAACATCCCCCTTCGGCACACGTAAGGCTATGCCGATCTACGCAGAGGAAAGCATCCTGGATCTGCCGCGGATATTCATAAACGCCGGGCAGCGGGGTCTCCTCGCCGAGATGGACCCGGCGGAGATGGCACGGATTCTCAACCCCAAACCGGTACGGGTAGGGATATGAGAGTCAGGGGATAATTCCGCCACAAGAGCAGAAAAAATCGCCATTTTCCGATTCCCTGTTTGACTAACAAATCAAAGTTTACTATAGGTGGGTCAAAATTTTTAATAGAGGAGGCTTTTTATGTCTGATAATCTTGCTAACCCTGCACCACTCGGTCTGATGGGCTTTGGGATGACTACGATTCTTTTGAACCTTCACAATGCCGGCCTGTTTGAGATCAGCGCCGTCATTATGGCAATGGGTCTATTCTACGGCGGAATCGCTCAGGTAATCGCGGGGTGCATGGAATTCAAGAAGGGCAACACCTTCGGCACCACCGCATTCACATCCTACGGGCTCTTCTGGCTGACGCTCGTATTCCTCATCTACTTCAACGGGAAGTTCGGGATGCCCGCGAACGAGATGGGCTTCCTGGCCTGGTATCTCTTCCTGTGGGGTCTGTTCACCTTCTTCATGTGGATCGGAACCTGGAAGTCGAACCGGGGACTCCAAGTCGTCTTTCTGTCACTGACCATCCTCTTCTGGATGCTCGCCGCGCGCGACGCGTTCGGCTGGACGGGATCCTGGGCTGCTCTGACCGGCTACGAGGGGATCTTCTGCGGGGCCTCGGCCATCTACTGCGCCATGGCACAGGTTCTCAACGAGAACTACGGAAGGGTAGTCATGCCCTTAGGCGAGAAGTAGATCTACACAGCATTCAAACATTTAAAAGGGTTTTGGCTCCTGCGACCCATAACCCTTTTAAAGTTCATAAGTTCCGGGGACATTACGTTCCGGGGAATTTCCGGAAT
>Ga0222677_1000583_pt1 | contig 12594 bp, 15 predicted proteins | sample AntAcemetagen935_FD_179846 | JGI IMG/M metagenome (GOLD analysis project Ga0222677, IMG submission 179846) | Saline water microbial communities from Ace Lake, Antarctica - #935 | ecosystem: Environmental > Aquatic > Non-marine Saline and Alkaline > Saline | place: Antarctica: Ace Lake... | reverse complement strand
TCTGTTTCACATGGGGCATGTCGGTGACATGCATCCCGAAGAGTTTTCGGTGCGATGCATGATTGATCGCCTCATAAAATGAATGGGTGCAGATACCGATCGACGCCCATCCGAGATTATATTTTCCGACATTTACCGTATTTAACATGTCATCCCAAGCCTGCGGACCTTTCTTGAGGATATCGGCATCGGTAATGGGATAGTCATTCAGCTTGAAATCGGCCACATAGGACTGGACATTCACGACATTTTTGACGAGTTCGTACTGTTTGTGATGAAAATTCGAGACGAAGAACACATAATCGCCGGTGTCAGACATCTTCCCGAAGGTGGATACCATCTCGGCTTCGTTTCCGTTTCCTATGTAGTATTTCTCACCGTTTGCGAGGTAGGTTCCGTCGGCCTGCGGCGTGAGGGTCATCTCCGTTGAATAAATATCTGCTCCGTGATCCCTTTCCGAAAGCCCGAAGGCAAAGATGGCGCCCTCGTCGAGAAGCTGGGCCGCCTTTTTCTTTGCCTCTTCATTATCACTCATCCAGATCGGGCCCAGGCCGAGGATGGACACCTGCCATGTATACCAGTAGTGCAGGCCGTAAAAACCGAGGAGTTCATTAAATTCGCAATTTCGCCACGTGTCCCAGCGATAATTGTCGTCGAGTCCGTATTTCGTCGGTGTCAGAAGTTGGGCAAATACCTTTTCTTTCTTTATGAAATCGAGAAAGTCCCTATACCATATCCGGGCGTGGTCGTCTTCTTTGAGTTTGATCTTTCCCTTTGTCTCAAAAAACTCAATGGTTTTCTTCATAATGTCCCGTGATCGTTCATCGGGATATTCGCGATTGTGTTTCTTTGGATTTAACAGAACCATTATTATCCTCCCTTAAAGATTAAGTTTTTGATATCAGAAATATGTTCAACTGCATTGTCATAAGACTTCTTATAGCAGTTCCGAACCCTTTGCCACAATTCAACCTCGCTTTTTCTAATCTTTATGTCAGCAAAAGGCAAGACGAAAAAGATGTTTTACCCGGTTTGCATTTACGACACCAGACTGGCACTACCTGATTCATCCGGTAAATGGGCCCTTTTTTCGGGAAAGTGAACGAATGTAAACGTGATTGGTTGCCGAGCAAACCCGGATATCGAATGTGAAAAAATATCCACGGGCACTTGAGAAATATCTACTCGCGGGATAACTTCATGCAAAGATTTCTTATGGTGCCGAAGCCGAGATTTGAACTCGGACAGGCATAAGCCCACTAGACCCTGAACCTACTAAAAAGGTAAAATGAGGTAAACAGGGAGAAGTAGAAATAAACAGTAGAATCAAAGGTTTATATGATTAAAGGGAAGAGAAGTAAACAGGGGTAAAAGGGCTTATAATAGGGGTTATATTCTGCCGTTTAGTGACTAAATAGTGACTAAAACGAAAAAGAACCATAAATCAGTGATCGCGCCGGGGTAAATTCTCCGGCCTTTTTCTTGCCCTTTTCACTACATAAAAATAATTTAATTTTTCTACTTGACATTCTCTATTAGATAATGTTAAAAGGAACTCACGATTAAAAACCATCTAGAAAAAAGGATTATGGAGGGCCTTATGAAATCGAATGAATTTTTGGATAGACTTGGTGGCTTCAACGCTGCTTTTTCTCGCTCCGATGCAGAGCAGAGGGCAATGAAGTTGAGGGATGCCCTGCTTATCCCGCGGGGGGCCAGAGGTCCACATGCACCGCACTTGGAAGCAGTTCACATGGCAAGATTGCTTATCGGGTTGACAGCATCGGAAACGGCACCAAAAGCCGCGGACGCCGTTATTGAGTATGCCAGAATGAGCGCGATCGGGGAACGGTGGTTTTCAGGGGCTGAAGATTTTGAGAAAGCCTTGACCGCTATTTTCTCAGATATAAACCTTACTTTGCAGGTGAAAGAAGTTATTGTCTGCCGATCCTGGCCAGAGGCTTCAATCATCATGGCAGACGGAAGGCGTTTTACTTTCAGCACGCTGGAACCTCCGGAGTATGAAAAGCAAATTTGCCGAATTGATTTCAGCGTAAGATGGCATTTCTTTCATACGATCAAATGTGCCGTTGATTCCGATGAAATCAAGCCGGAATTGAAAACAAATGAAGATGTCGAGGCCTACAGGCACTACATACTGCAGGCGAAAAAAATCGGTAACGAGCAAGGCGAAGATGCCGCTCAAGCATGGATAAAAGAAAATCCTTTTAAAGGCGGCGAGTAGCGTTTTTTGAAAATTTGAGCGGGTTTCCCGGCGGTCCGGCCAGACCGAGGGGGACGCAAGAAAGAATTAAGGGGCAATTACGGTGCCGTAATCATCGTAGCTGCCCCTTTTTCTTTGCCCGGAATAGGAATCAAAAAGGGTAATAAATCATGGAAAGCGGTGTTCAAAAAAGACTTCTGAGCATTGAAGAGACGGCGGCTTACCTGGGACTTAAGCCACGGACCATCTACAACGCCGTAGCGCCGAAATCAAAAAGGCCCTTCCCTGTCAAAGCCAAGCGGATCGGGAAGCTCGTGAAATTCGATATTCGGGACCTTGAAAGGTATGTTGACAAGTTATGAACTCCCCTTCCCTTCTCATTCAATTTGATGAAACCTGGACCCCTACGGTCTTGATCAATGGCCGGACGGATGAGGAAACGGCAAAACTCAAGGAGCTAGCCGACTAGATGCTGACAAAAATCGATGAGGCCGAGAGGTCAGAAGATGAAGATTGACGCACTATCAAAAAAACTACCAACTGACTTTTGCCTTCTCTGTGGGGGAACGCCGGACGTGATCGGGGTTTTCGTACCACAACCCCCCGAGACCTGGGGAAGTAGAAAAGGCAAGTCACGCCTCTTTCGTTATTGTTTGTGTTTAACCTGTCAAAAAAAGCCGGACGCTCAGGAGAGAGTCGAGAAAATAATCCGGGCCGAGTTGTCCGGTGGAGGCTCACAATGTTAAATCACGCTCTTAAATATCACGATATGGGGCTGTCTGTTATTCCGATTCGACCGGACAAGAAACCTTATATCCCCTGGACTGACTTTCAAACCAGACCACCCACGCCGGAAGAGATCAAGCAATGGTGGACGCGCTGGCCTAAAGCAAACATTGGAATTGTGACCGGGCCGCTCTCCGGGGTGCTGGTTATTGATTGCGACAGCGAGGAAGCATACCGGAAGATTCAAGAGCTCTTGCCTGACAGTTTCATAACCTGCATTGCAAAAACTCCGAGAGGCTACCACATATATCTGTTTTATCCGAAGGGTGAACACATTGGCAATGCCGCCGGGATAATGCCCGGTGTCGATATAAGAGGCGAAGGTGGCTATATCATAGCTCCCCCGTCTGTCAATGGGGAAGGCAAGCGGTATGCTTGGCTTGATGGACTGAGCATTAATGAGGTTGCCCCGGCACCGTGCCCCGATGCCCTATATAAATCTTTATCTTTATATAATAGCATTAATAAAGGGAACACCACACAACACCACATTGACCACAATGACCACAGATATTTCCATCAAGGGACCCGAGACAATGATATTTTTCATGCCGCAAACTGCTTAATTAAAGGCGGCTGTGAGCTCCCTTTCGTCGGTCAAGTGCTTGATATACTTTCAAGAAATTCAACACCGCCATTCCCTGAAAATGGAATAAGAGTAAAAATTGACAGTGCATTAAAGCGATCCGAAAAACGGGTTCGAGACATTGCCGGGGAAATGCGAGAGTGGGTGTTGACCACAGATGGCCACTTTTTGACCACAGAAGGCCACAAAGAGCTACAGTTGACCACAAGAAACGAGATGAAAGCAGCAAACATGGCATTGCTCAGAATGTGTGAAGGCCCGGATGCCATTCTTGAAAAACACGGGAACAGGCGTGGGTGTTATCGCCGCATTGATAGAACCATCGAATTTATGGACTTTCTCAATGCCGATATTGAAAATACAGTTGATCTTGCTTTGCCGCTGGGCCTTCACAACAAGACAAAGATATTCCCGAAGGGTGTCATAGTGGTTGCCGGTGTGTCCGGGATGGGGAAAACCCTTCTTTCCTTCAATGCCATTGCTGAGAACAGGGGCCGCTTTCCTATTTACTACTTTAATTCAGAGATGGGACCGGAAGCACTTAAACAGAAGCTATCTCATTTTCCGATACCGATGACCGAATGGGCAAAGAACATGAAAGTGATTGACGCCTGGGACTTCAACAACATCGCCGACAAGATACAACCTGATGCCTTCAACGTGGTTGACTACCTGGAACCCGAAGGGGAGAAGGCTTTCAATATACATGGTGTCATCAGTGCCATTATCCGGCGCCTCAATAAGGGAACCGCGCTTATTACTATTCAGAAGAAACCAGGGTCAACAATGGGAACCGGTGGCATCTATTCAATAAAGGCGGCAACGCTGGCCCTTGCTCTGGATTGGGGAAAGATTGAGATAGTCAAGAATCGTTTCAGAGAATCGGACCCGACCCCTTCATTGAACAAGATTGATTTCGAGGTTCACCAGGGTTACCAATTTGTGAAGGCTGGTAACTGGTACAAATAAGCAAAAGAGGAAGCAACCATGACAGAAGAAGAGAGGCGGTACAGAATCAAAGAAAGGATTGGTGAATATCTGCGAAACAACGAAATCACAGATCCCTGGAGGGAAAAGAAAGGCAAACGGAATCTTTACAGAGTGAAAAAGCAAGAGGTTGGCGGTGGTTACTTCGAGAAGCGGCGATCATCGAAGCGGCGGGAGCGGTAAGGCATTGGAAAGGCTAAGCTATCCCCCCCTGCCATTTTTGTGTGCACTTATCCGCACCGGTAACCGATGTGGAGGCAGTCTTGTCTGTAAGTAAGTTTTACTTTGAAAAATTTTGAGGAAGGCAAATGAGAGCACCTAAACATTTATCAAAAGAAGCAAAGAAAATCTGGCGGGAAATCATAACAGAATACGCCATTGACGATATTGCGGGCTTGAAAATCCTTCGGGTTGCCCTCGAAGCTTTTGACAGAGCACAGGCGGCACGGGAGACAATAGACAGGGAGGGTATGACCGTTCTTGATAAGTTTAACCAAACTAAAAGTCACCCTTTGCTTCCGATTGAAAGGGATTCAAGAGCAGCTTTTCTGTCAGGGTTAAAGGCGCTTAACTTGGACATTGAACCGTTAAACCCCGGACCGGGGAGACCATCGGGGAGATAGGAGTTTTTTATCATGCCAACGAACAGAACACGACAACAACGAGGCCGACGTGCCGGTTTGCAAAGCTGGCTTCGGTGGTGCGGGAATGTATTCCGGGGATATCCTGTCGCGGGTGAAGAAAATCCATGGACAGATGCAACGTCAAGAGAATTTTATGACAGAAACAAGGTGGGGATCCTCCTGGCTATTAACGAGAGAAACAAGGCAAACAACGGGCCATTTTTCAGGCCTGATGAATTTTGGCAAGACCTCGAAAAAGAGCACCCCCGGTTAGAGGGTGAAAAAGAGACCTGGAGGCCATGTTTGGAAAGAGTTTCAAATGGTCGATACCTCTATCGTTTTGGGCTTTTAGAATTATGGGAAAAGGAAATTTTCAAGACAGAAAAAGACATGCAATAGCATGTTTTATAATAGCCAAGGCGCGCCCCTGCGGGATGTAGGGGGAAGCGAAGTCGGAACCGGAAACATTCAAAACGCCTGCGGGATGCTGGCGGGGCGAAGGTGGAAGGGTCCGGCGGCAACGGTTCAATCCTGCGGGATGTAGGCTTGATGCCGGGCAGTCGTAGAAGTACACAAAAAAACAAAACTTGAAAGGAATATATATCATGAACGAATTACAAGAATTGATTAAATCTATGGGCCTCAGTTTTGAGGAGTTCAAGGGAATGAACGATAGCCGAATTGACGCAATCGAAACGGCGCTGGGCCGCGCTGCTTTTGGCGGATCATCTTCACTTGGTGGCAGTGTTAATTTTTCGCCGGTGGCCAAGGAGCATAAAGAGAAGTTTCTTGCCTGGGTACGATCGGGGGCCGACCCGGACGGGTTACGGAACCTCGAAATACAAGCTTCCCTCTCTACCCTGGACGATACCGAAGGCGGCTTCCTCACTGCGGAAGAGATGGAAAAAAACATTGAACGGCTTGCCACTGATGCCGTCGCAATGAGAAGGCTTGCAACGGTGGTCAAGAGCAGGGGTGAGTATAAAAAACCCCTTTCCAAAGGCGGGGCCGGTGGCGGTTGGGTCACGGAAAAGGGTGATCGTGCTGAAACCGATGGCCCGGAACTCACGCTGTTTTCACCTCCCATGGCCGAAATATATGCGATGCCGGCGGTTACTCAAAAGCTGCTCGATATGAGCGACTTTGATGTGGAGGCCTGGCTTACGGAAGAGATTTCCGATGTGTTCATTGAAACCGAAGGCGAAGGGTTCATTTCCGGGAACGGAGTTTCAAGGGTAAAGGGAATCATCGACAGTGCTTTGATGGTTGCCGATGCCTCGTGGGAATATGGCAAAACTGGATATATCGCTGGCGGTCATGCTTCCCTGCTTAACAATGCCGATAAGCTGACTGACCTGCAGCACGCCCTGAAGCCGGTATATCGTCAAAATGGGACCTGGCTTATGAATGACACGACCTTTGCCGTGATTCGCAAAATGAAGAACGGTGAGGGTGACTACCTGTGGAGGCAGGGACTTGAAGCAGGTGCCCCGGAGGTTCTCCTGGGTAAGCCGGTAGAGATCGACGACAATATGCCCGATATCGGCGCGGGCTTATATCCTATTGCCTTCGGTGATTTCAAGAAGGCTTACCGGATCATTGACCACGTGAACGGTATCCGGGTCCTGCGCGATCCGTACAGTTCGAAAGGTTATGTGCTGTTTTACTCCGTGAAAAGACTGGCTGCGGGTATTTCAAACTATCAGGCCTTGAAGTTCATGAAGATAGCCACAACCTAACCATTAACCGGGGGCGGTCCTTCGGGGCCGCTCCCCTTCTTTGACCGTTGGACGGCGCGGGCGTCGGTTTTTGCTTCTATGAGCCGCCGTATAGCCGTTACAAGTTCCAGGCAACCGTGACCTTGTTCATTGAAACAACGGAGCCAGCCGCCGGAAGGCCTCATTATCCTTTCAAAGCGGCGCGCTTACCGGGGCGCAAGTATCCGGCGAAGATACGACCGGGGGCAACCTGAGAAGGATCATCGCTCCCCCGGTCAATTAAAAAAATCCCTGGGCCGTTTCGTTACCGGGTGAAGGTGGCAATCAAAGATTGTTGACCTCTCTCCGGATCCGGGGGCCTGGGGTACAAAAAAGGTGCAGAAAAGAAACAAAGACCCATCTTCCCAAACCATGAAAAGGAAAGACAGAATATGAAACATTATGGAATTTGGAACACCGAAGTTTCAAAATGGATGATGACCGGTGACGGGGCGATTATATGGTCAACTGGCAGAGCGGTTATGGAAGCAAAGCTCGCGGAAATGAATAGCTTTGAGCGGAAACCGGGACGATATGAAGTCAGAGAATTTATCGACACACCAGAGGAGCAAAAACCGTAATAACATTGGTAGCTGTTAATATCGTTATCACAACAGTAAGCCATAACATGATTTTGGTTTGTCTGTTTTGTTGCCTGCGCTGCAATTCATCAAGGTAATAATTTACACCTGGATCGGTAGAACCTGCTTTTTTATCATGGTCAATGATAAGTTGTTCGTTACTCGTTTTCCTGAGTTCTTTGATTGTGTGCGACATCATCCCCGGTCTCCTTTCTGAATTTGTGTGGCAACAGATTCATATCATAGGGGGCCGGGGATGAATAGCAAGAAAGCAGACCAAGGAGGCAGAGGGCCATCAAGGGGATTAGTAGTGTGTAGGGTGTGTCTCAATGGGAGATCGTTCAACAGCGGCAACCCTGGAGAGCCGACGGGGGAATTGATGCTGAGCCTGTTTATTTCTTTTGGGGTTGATGTTTTTTGAGAAGATCCTCGACGGCTTCAAGAAATAAAGCAGTTAATGACTTGTCACGCTCTACGGCAAGAAATTTCAATTTTTTAATGACAGCACTATCAACTTTAAATGTGAGTTGTTTCTTTTCCATAGCGTTTAGATAAAATATGTACTTTCATAAAGCAAGAAAAAAGATTGACACGAAATACAGATTACTATAAATACAGAAATATAGACTTTGAAATCTCCAAAACATAGGACCATGAAAAAGCAAACGACAAACAGAAACCCCTTGAAGATTCCCTCCCCGGTGACGTGGTGGGCGGTCCTATGGCCGTGAGAAGTCTTCCGGGGTTTTTTATTTTTGAAAGGAGAGGAAAATGAAAAGAATTGTTGAAAACAAGGTGTATGACCCTGAAAAAGCGGAATTGGTGGAAAGTGACAGCTATTCCACGCCGGGCGATTTTCATCACACGTTTCAAAATCTATATATCACAAAAAAGGGGACGTACTTTTTCCACGGCGGCGGAGGCCCACTGTCGGAATATGCCGTTTCGGTGGGGAATAACAACACTTCAGGTTCTGAAAATATATGGGTTCCTGAAGAGGGAGTGGTCATTACGTGGTTGTCGAAAGTGAATCCGGGCAAGGCCCTCGAACTTTTCGCGGAAAAATTTGAGGAGGCATAAAAGAAAGTCAATCCTGGAAGGCCGGGGCGGGTGTCCTGGCCTTCCAGGGATAAACTGAAAGGGGTGAAAAAATGAGTATTTTAGCAGAATGTCCGACATGCAAGAAAAAACAGGCGGTCAGAAATCGGCTTTGCAAATGCGGTGAGGATCTTGTGAAGGCGAAAAAATCCGAACGGGTCCGATACTGGATTGATTATTACTTTTCCGATGGGAAGCGAAAACGTGAGCCGGTCGGCTTTTCTATTAAGGATGCCCAAGCTGCAGCCGGGAAAAAAAAGATTCAAAAAAAGGAAAATCGCCTATTTGATATACTCCCCGAAAGCAAGATGACCTTTTTGGATCTGACAGACTGGTATCTGAAACTTGAAAAAGTCAAATCTCTTGCATCATATTCGATTATTCAAGTCTATCTGAAAAAGTTCAATTCCCTATTCGGCAATATGGTCGTCAACAGGATCAATCCGGAAGATTTAGAAAACCTCATTGAGAAGAGAAAAAAAGAAGGATGTGCAGATGCTACCATTGACCATGAAATCGGGGCGGCGCGGACTATGGTATTCAAAGCCTTTGATAATGATAAAGTGGGCGGCGATACTATAAAGAAATTCAAGAAAATAAAGAAACTAAATAAAGGCAATGCAAACGCCAGGAACCGGATCATTTCACATGCTGAATTCTCGGATATGCTCAAAAATGCACCGCTACACCTCCGGCATATTCTGAACATGGCCTATAATACCGGGATGCGTAAAGGAGAAATCCTCAATCTGACTTGGGAGAAAGTGGACATGAAGAAACGATTTATATATCTGGAAGCCTCTGACACCAAGGATAAAGAAAAACGCTCCATCCCTATCTCTGACGGACTGTATGACACGCTCCAGAACATCCCACGGGCCATTCACAACAACCATGCGTTCCTATACAAAGGAAAGCCAATTACAGACCTTAGAACAGGGCTGGTAAAGGCATGTAAGGACGCGAAAATTACTTATGGCCGGAAGGGAAAAGGTGGATTTGTCTTCCATGACCTCCGCCATACATTCAATACCAATATGAGGAAGGCCGGTGTTCCTGAATCCGTCATTATGGAGATCACGGGGCATTCGACACGATCAATGTTTGATCGGTATAATACGGTTGATGAGGGCGATCTTCGGGCGGCAATGGACAGCATGAAGACATTTTCCGCAAATAGTGACCAAAACAGTGACCAAGCCCGAATAATAAAACAAAAAGGTTAACCAATTTCTCAGCTAACCTCCCGTTTTTCTTATGGTGCCGAAGCCGAGATTTGAACTCGGACAGGCATAAGCCCACTAGACCCTGAACCTAGCGCGTCTACCAATTCCGCCACTTCGGCACTCAAAACTAACCTGAGGTTTATACTTATGCACCCGGATATTGTCAAGAGAAATTACCCTTGAAAATAATACTGTACGTGCTATTGTGCTTCACCTGAACATAGTTCTGGTGAAGCACAATATGAATCTTTTTACGGAATGAGTTATGAAAATTATACGAAACATTGACAACATCCCTGAAGACCTGACAGGTGCCATCGTTACGATAGGCAACTTCGACGGCATACATCTCGGACACAGAGAAATCTTCAGAAAACTCGTAAGGGCAGCCGGAGAAAAAAATAAGAAGTCCGTGGTCATTACCTTTGATCCCCACCCACAGAAGATCATACACCCGGAAAGGAGACCTTTTTTTCTGCTGACCCCCCTGAACGAAAAACTGAGTCTCATAAAGTCCTGCGGTGTAGATGCCGTCATTCTGCTCACCTTTTCCATCGAGTTTGCCGGGATAACCGCCGAAAGATTCGTGGAGGATATCCTGTGGAAAAAACTGCGGTTAAGCAAACTGCTCGTCGGGTATGACTATGCGTTCGGAAAGGGGAAGAAAGGAAACGCGAAATTTTTAAAAGCATCAGGCAGGAGAATCGGCTTTCAGGTAGAGGTAATGGGCGCCGTAAAAACGGGCGGCGTGATTTCCAGCAGCACCGGCATACGTCTCGCGATACTTGACGGAAATGTCAAACTGGCATCGGAAATGCTGGGAAGGCCCTATGGCGTGACCGGCTCTGTCGTCAAGGGCTACAGACGGGGCACCGAAATTGGCTATCCCACGGCCAACATAAAATCCGAAAAGGTAATTCCCGCAACGGGTGTCTATGCCATTATCGCCAGACTTGAAGGGGTCAGGCATCCGGGTGTTATCAATATCGGGTACAATCCCACTTTCGGCAACGAAGAGATTTCAACAGAGGTACATCTGCTCGATTTTGAAGGCAACATATATGGAAAGGATATCACAATACTGTTTATAGACAGGCTGCGTGATGAAACAAAATTCGAAAGTTCCGAAGAACTTGCCCTGCAGATAAAAAGAGATATCGAAAGAGCCAGGGAAATTCTGTCATCAGGCGAGACTGACATACCGGGCGCCTGAACGTCTCTGTGGGGCACAAAGGCCCCACGCTGCTTTTAAAATCCACCTTCAGTGCTGACGAATATCTATGTTAATCCCTGCTGAAGCGGACATCATAGATGTAACTTTCCGCTTCGCTTTTTGTGTGCTGAGAATTGATATAGAAGGAAATGCCTTCAATATCGCGTGGCTGTCCGCCATCAATGTCGGGAAACAGTTTTTTGTAATCTTCTTTTATGTTCTGCTTCTGATGATACCACTTGTTCAACTCATCAGTCTTATTTCTGAGCACTATATATCTTACTTTGCTCGCAAGCGGCTGCGGACTTGTAACTATGGTATCCTTGGGACATTCCACTCCCCATATATAACCGATCGTGGGTGTTTTCAGTTTCGCGGGCCATCCTGTGGGTTCGAACGCAACGTATATCTGAATAGCCTGATCATCCGTGTCGGACTTCCTGACATCCGCGCCGGTCGGCAATTTTGCAACCTTCCACTCCCAGCTGAGGAATGGGTATTCCACTGTCTTAACTTCCATCTCTTTTTTTATCCCGAAAGATGATTTGCTGCTGCTTGTCATGTGCAGGGCGTAGCTGTCATCAACTTTTTCAAGATTGAGGTTCACAACTCCAGCTTTATCCACAAGTTCCCAACCTGATGGCGCACCCTTTTTCATTTTTTCCGAATCAAATCCGGCAACGGTCAGGATATTATCCTCGCTTGCTGTCACCGCACCCGCAAAAGTCAGGATAAAAATTGTTACAAAAGAAACCAGCAAAAAAGATCTGACGCTTTTCATGACCTACTTCCCCCTTTCCTGTTCATAGAGGCCCATTATGTCGGTCCTCGTAAAAATGGATTCCACCTTCCTGACATGTTTTTCTATGTTTTCTCTTCCATTTTCTTCCTCACGATCAATCAGTGTTATAACCCGATCAACGATGAGTCCCGCTTCTTCTGCCTTTTCAATGGCAATTATGGTGGATTTTCCAGTGGTGATAACATCATCAAGAATAGCCACCCGTTCTCCTTCTTTTACATTTCCCTCTATCGCGCTTTTTGTGCCATGCTCCTTGGCGTCTTTTCTTACAATGAACGCCTTGATGGATCGATTTCTCTGATATGATATCACAGCAACAGCATTGGCCATTGGATCAGCCCCCAGGGTAAGTCCTCCAACAGCTGCAATTCCGGACCCTTCAAGCATGTCAAACATTATATTCCCTATCAGGTTCATCCCTTCCGGATCAAGTGTCGTGGGCTTGCAGTTAAAATAAAAGTTGCTCTGCTTTCCGGAGACTAATGTATATGGCGGATCATCCCTGTAACGGAATGTACGTTCCACTATCATTTGCGCCAGTCTCGCTCTCAACTCGCTATGGTTCATATTAATTTCTCCGTTGTTTCACCTGCTGTTAAATTTAGCCCTTTTTCTAATCTCTTCTACCCTTCTTGTGATATATGCCGGGTCCAGTCTTTGCGTCTCGCGGTACTCGGCTATGGCCATATCGGACCACCCCTTTTTATCGTA
>Ga0222677_1000577_pt1 | contig 12791 bp, 12 predicted proteins | sample AntAcemetagen935_FD_179846 | JGI IMG/M metagenome (GOLD analysis project Ga0222677, IMG submission 179846) | Saline water microbial communities from Ace Lake, Antarctica - #935 | ecosystem: Environmental > Aquatic > Non-marine Saline and Alkaline > Saline | place: Antarctica: Ace Lake... | reverse complement strand
ATCGCGGAGAAATGGAAAAAAGCGGGTTGACCAACGATTTGCTGTTGACCCATCTCGACTTATTGGGGTTGATCGAGGACGATGCCCTGCAAAAGAGCTTGCTGCAGGAATTGATTCGCTCGTATGTGCAGCTTGAGAAACGAGTAGACGGGCTTCTCAAGAATACCCTGCCGGCCAAGGTGGCAGAAGAGATCAAGTGTCGGGGCCATTATGCACCGGGCAGCTTTGTGTGTACCATTCTTTTTACCGATTTCGTCGGCTTCACCCGCCTTGCCGAAAAGGTTTCCCAAGAAAAGCTGATCAATATCCTGGACGAAATTTTCACCGGGTTTGACCGCTTGGTGGAAACCTTTCAGGGCACCAAGATCAAGACCATCGGGGACGCTTACATGGTGGTATTCGGCGCCCCTGAGAAGATAGATGATAACGCCTGCCAGGCGATCCGAGCAGGTCTCAAGATGATGAAGTTTATCAACGACTTCAACCGCAACTCACCCCTTGCTTTTGAGATGCGTTTAGGTATCCATACAGGCAGGGTGATGGCCGGTGTGGTAGGTCATGAACGGATGCAGTTCGATGTCTTCGGAGACAACGTCAACATCGCCTCCCGCTTCGAGTCCTCCGGGGTGCCTGGCCGCATCAACATCTCCGAGGAAACCTACCGCCTGGCTCAGTCACATTTCACCTTCGAGAAACGTGGCCTGATAAGTCTTAAAAACAAAAAAGCCATGGAAGCCTATTTAGTGGTTGACGAGCGTGAGTAATTCTTTTCTCAAAGAAGGGAAGTACGACTAATGAAAAATTCTGAAAAGATAGATTATCCGGTAAAAGTGGCTGAGGGGATATATTGGGTGGGGAGCCATGAACAGGAAACCCATCTCTACTGCAACCCATATCTGATCGTCGTGGATGGCCAAGCCGTATTGATAGACGGCGGCAGTCGCTCTGATTTCGCCAGGGTAATGATGAAGATTCTCCAGGTCGGCGTAGATCCAAAGAACATCGTAGCCCTGATCTATCAGCACTACGATCCAGATCTCTGTGGCTCAATGTCCAACCTCATTGATATTTGTGAAAACCCAGATATCAAAGTGCTGTCAACTCGCGATAACAAAACCTTTATTTCCTTTTATCTTCATAAGGACAGGTTCAGCTTGATGGAAAACATCGAGGACTACGGTAACACCTTTACCCTTAATAACCGGACGCTTAGATTCATCCCCACTCCATATGCCCACAGCGAGGGCAGTTTCGTCACCTTTGACGCACAGACCAGGACTATGTTCAGCAGCGACCTGTTCGGCAGTTTTTATTATTACAAAGAGGATATTTTTTTTGATCTCGAACCGGAGTGTTACACATGTAAAACCATTGAAAAGTGTCCTAAAGGCAAAGAGTATTGTCCGATTCTTGCGGTAGATCAATTCCACCGCAAGGTAATGCCCTGCGAAAAGGCGCTCCATTACGCCATGGCCCAGATAAGAAAATTCGAGATCGACACCATAGCTCCCCAGCACGGCAATATCCTCTCCAACCGAAAGGATATCGATTTTCTCATCGATCGGTTAGGCTCTCTCGACAAGGTCGGCATAGACGGAATTAAATGATCACTCCCTCAAGGGGGAACGTTTCAACCTTACTTGCCCAAGGCTTCAAAAATCAAAATGTGCAATATTTAGGAATTCCAGAGATTATCTACAAAAAATGAGATCGCCGAACCAAACGCTTGAGTGGACGCGGAGAACTTCGGCGGCCTTTGTAGGAAAAGGGGACAGATTTATTTTTCCTAAAAATTATACGGCAAAAAATAGCCCAACAACAGGGTTAAGCGGAGCGCGAGAAGCTCTGCGGTTTTAGCTACTACCCTGGCGCGCCCGCTTACCCTGGGCGTTGGATGCAGAAAGATAAAGGAGGAGCATCATGGATATTCAGACACTAACAACATTCTTTATGTGGTGTACAATCATAAACGGGGCCCTGTTGGTCCTCTGGACCTCAATGTGTATATTGGCCCCGGATTTGGTATACCGTACGCAAAGCAAATGGTTTCCCATTCCCCGAGAAACCTTCAACGTGGCCATGTACTCGTTCCTCGGGTTGTTCAAAATCGTCTTTCTGGTTTTCAATGTCGTTCCCTACGTGGCTCTGCTGATCTTCGGATAAAAAGGAGCATCCAACAAAGCCTTGCACTTGACGGCTATTCCGCTGTGCTCCATAGCAGCAAGTGAGGGCTGGCGTTAGAAAAAAGGAAAATACATGAATAGCAAAACACAAAACCTACAAAGTATTCAGATTAAAGCTGTAATCGCATTAATGCTAATACAACTTGTACATAAAATTGTCCGGGAAATACCTGGGGCAATTAAAATGGGAGGTCCAGGATCTATAGTAGTTCCCATATTTGCCGGATTAATCATTATTGGAATATTGTTAATAGCTTTAAGAATCAAATGGGGATTGATTCTTGGAATCATAGACGGAGTGTTCATGATTTTTCAACCAATTTTAGTTCATATCATTCTTGCTCATCCTGACCAAAACGGAATCTGGTGGTATCCCATATTCCCATGGACTCAGGCAATTTTGGTCATCTATTTCTGTCGCATTGCTTGGAAGAATTGGCAAGAAACTTAGGATAATGAAATGGTTTTACAAGCTGGTTATTTTCTAACGAATGCATACACCCGACCATCCCCGCCGCTGCGCTCTGGATCTGGCGGGTAATGCTAGTGTTAGAACGCTTGGAATTATTGGTGTATTCAAATTTCTAACCACTGTTTTGGCAGTGGATAAGGAGATAGGAAGTTCTTGCCTCCAATTGTAACGCACTGCTTTTAGCGGTGTTATTTAACTAACCAAACAAAATATAAATGGAGGTACCCATATGGCTGAGGAAAATGTTGGTTGTGCAAGACCCACAGGTAACGTTGTTGGAGAATCATCAACAAAAGAGGATATTAACTCAAAACAAAAAATAAAAGAGGAGGAAATTATGATTATCGCAAAAGTTGGCTCAAAAGCTCCTGACTTTGACGCACCAGCCTATTACAAGGGCAAATTCATAACAGTAAAGTTAGCCGATTATCTGGGTAAGTGGGTTATGGTATGTTTCTATCCAGGTGATTTTACCTTTGTATGACCAACCGAGATATCAGCGGTCGCTGATAAATATGAGGTACTGCAAAAATTGGGAGTTGATGTACTCTCAGTGAGTGTAGACAGTTCCTTCGTTCACAAAGTATGGGAAGAGGCTGAACTTTCAAAAATGGTTGATGGAGGTATCCCCTTTCCAATGGTATCCGATGGAGGTGGGAAACTGGGAAAAGTTTATGGTGTTTACGATGAAGCAGCAGGAGTAAATATTCGTGGAAGATTCTTAATTGACCCAGACGGAGTTATTCAAGCTATGGAAGTAATGACACCTCCTGTCGGTAGAAACATTAAGGAAACCATTCGTCAAATTCAAGCATTCCAGCATGTGCGTGAGAGTGGCGGTAAAGAGGTATGCCCAGCTGAGTGGGAACCCGGCAAACCCACATTGAAACCAGGCCCTGACTTGGTAGGTCAAGTGTGGAAAGAATGGAAACCATAGAACGGCGTGTTTTTGTATGAAGATTAGGGAGTATTGGTTCATTATTTACAATATTCCCTTGGAAAATCAATGTACAGACATCAAGTGACATGGCGTTCTAACAAATCACTACACCCGACAGCCCCGCCACTATTAATACAGATCCGGTGTCAAATTTTAATTAATCGATTCTCCAGACCTTATCGCAGAGGCTGCGGGTGAGTTCGACCGTTAGGGGCACCGGATATGTTGCCGCAAATTGGGGACCCCATAGACGTTGATTTCTTCTTTATCGATTGCCTGCTTTTTTCAGCTTGAACTTGAAGGGCTTGCAAAAGACCAGTGACGGATCACCGGTTGACGGATCTATTGGTCCATCCTTAAGATAAAATTTTGCTTCGATGGTGCGATCATCGATATCGTAATACAAGAACCAGAGAGTTCGATGAGGCAGGGGCCCAACTGATCTTTCAGCTATATCAGTGGTATGGGCATAGACCAGGCTCATTGCCTCCTTGACATCAGAGGGTGAAAATTTTCCCTTGTGATTTTTTATATAATCAGTAAGTTTGACATAGCGGTAAAAAGTATTGTAGGTGCCTTTGGCTGAATAGGTCGGAAATTTTTTAACATCAGGATAGAGAAAGATTGAGTGATTTGTTATAATCTGCGGTTGTCCATTATTTTCTGTGTAGTGATAGCTAAAATTTCCTGATTCAATATCAAAAATGAAAGAGTTGCCATGTCGATCACAGATCTGAAGATGCGCGGGCAAAAATCCCATAACTAACTTATTATTAAGGATTACCATTTTTGCTTCGTCCAGGGTTGAGCAGGTTTCCAGGATCAATCTGTCTAGTTGCAGTACGTTAAGGCCTCCAGCATCATCTCCCAGCGGATTGAAGTTGGTATTGGGCGTGCCAAGATCATCTTCAAGCATGGTCACGACCAAACCTTCGGAGTTCATACCGCCCTGGAATCCGTTTAACAAGTCCAAGGCGCCTACGACAATAGAGGGATAACCTTTGTCCGGGTAGAGTTCCATGACGAAATTTCTGGAATAAAGATTATGATCTCCCTCAACCCGCTTCATCGCTAACATCTCCCGCATCGTTGCGGTGTGAAAATCAATATTATGGCCGATAAGATTGTGGCCATTGGTCGTAGAACTGGCGGGGAAAAATACTGCTGAACAGCAAAAAGGATCGATATCATAAAAAAGGCCGCTTGTGGCATAGGTATTATCTGTAGGAGACAAACCGTATGATTTTGCCACACCTTTCATCCGCTCAAGCAGGATCGGGAAGTTCTTTTTCATATACTGGCGGCGGGCCTCGGCATAGACCGGTCCGGCATAATGGACGAGCTTTTTGATGCCGAGCCACTCCTGGGCGATGTCACCCAAGGCCTTGCCGATCTCCTCGTTGGTTCCGCGCAAAACTATATGCCGGACCTCCAGATAAGTATCTGACTCCTTGGCCACCAGCACTTCATCGGTGACTATAGTGGGGTTGGCGTTTTCGGCAATGGCCCATGTCCCGAATCCGGCGATGAAACAAGAAAGAAGTAAAAAGCAAAGTAACTTTTTCATAATTCCCCCCTTTTAATATATAGTAATCTTGGTATTTATATATTATTTGAAGGTTACGAGTCAATTCAAATTTAAGCAGAGTTGCCGGGGTCAGGCATTTACGGGCTGTTGCCCAAATCCTCGTGAGGCTTAAGGGGTCAGCCCTTTAGTTGGAAGTTAAGGTAAAGTTTGATTATTTCTAACCAGCCGCTCCAGACGACGCGGTTCCCGCGCGGCTGAGCTTTTCGTATGTGACATAAATGAGAGAAAATACAAAGGGGTTATGATCATGGAACAAATAAAATTTAAAGGATTTATTGTTGAAGAGCAAGGAGGCAGATTTGTAAGGAACATTAAAACAAGATCTGTTCGTGATTTGCCTGAAAATGATTTGTTAATCAGGGTTCGATATTCATCCTTAAACTATAAAGACGCTCTTTCCGCAAGTGGAAATAAGGGAATAACAAAAAATTACCCGCACACACCTGGAATTGATGCTGTTGGAACAGTTGTTAGTTCAGATACCAAAAAGTTCCGTGAAAGTGAAAAGGTCATTGTCACAAGCTATGACTTGGGAATGAATACATCTGGAGGATTTGGACAATACATTAGAGTGCCATCGGATTGGGCTGTAAAATTGCCGGAAGAATTTTCGATGAAAGAGTCGATGATAATTGGGACGGCAGGTTTGACAGCCGGAATGTCTGTTTTTCGACTGACTGAACATATTAAACCTGAACATGGAAAAGTTGTGGTTTCCGGAGCAACTGGCGGCGTAGGATCACTAAGTGTAGCCATTCTTGCGAAATTAGGATTCAATGTTTCAGCCATTTCAGGCAAGGAGAAAGATCACGATTTTCTGCTCAAACTCGGAGCAGGCGAAGTTATTGCGCGAAAAGATTTCGAACAAGAAAATACACGTCCCATGATGAAAGGGTGTTTTGCCGGAGGAATAGATACAGTAGGTGGGAGTATCCTTGATAATATTATCAAATCAACTCAACCTATGGGTATGGTTACCTGCTGTGGTAATGTTGCTTCAGCAAAACTCAATCTCACAATATTTCCGTTTATTCTGAGAGGTGTATCTTTAATCGGTATTGACTCTCAAAATTATCCAATGGCTTACAGAGAAATTGTTTGGAATAAATTAGCCAAAGACTGGAAACCCGATAATTTGATGGAAGTTTACACAGAGATATCTTTAGCTGAATTAAGCGATAATATTGATCTCATGCTTGATGGGAAATTAAAAGGAAGAACTGTTTTGGATTTGGAGGCATAAGAGCGGCACACAACGAAGGAAATGGGGTCAAGTCTACTATTGACCCATGAAAGATGGAATGATATATATTCTAACATGTCACGTCCACTAAGAATAGAATATCCCGGTGCCTGGTATCACGTAATGAACCGTGGAAGGCGATCCGAGTCGATCTTTTCAGATAAACATGATTATGTAATGTTTATTGATCTGCTGATTGAAATATCAGAAATGTTCAATGTAAATGTAGCAGCATACTGTTTAATGACAAATCACTATCATGTTCTGCTGCAAACACCTGATGGAAATATTTCAAGATGCATGCGGCATCTCAACAGCGTATATACCCAGAGATATAACCGGAATCACGGATTTTATGGTCAACTATTCAGGGGAAGGTATAGGTCGATTCTTGTCTGTGAAGACAGCCATCTGCTGCAACTGGTAAGATATATACACAAGAACCCGGTAACGGCAGGTATGGTTAAAGATATGCCGGATTATGAATGGAGTAGCTACAACGGTTATCTTTCCTATGCGAAGAAATGGGAATGGCTTTATAAAGATTATATCTTTTCCATGGTAACCCCCCAAAAATGGGGTAGGCTGAAACCGTTTATTGAGTTTATGCAGGAAGATGATTCGGAAGAGGTTGCCAGGCTGTTTGCATTAAAGAAGCTCCCGTCATTTTTTGGGCCGGAACGTTTCATAACAGAAATAAAAGAAAGATATTATTTTAAGAAAAAAAGCTATGAGGTTTCTGAATCAAAAAGACTGGCTCCGACATCTGAAACAATACTTTCAACAGTTTGTGAACAGTATGGCGTATCATTTAATGAATTGCTGATAACACGACGCGGGATATTTAATGAACCGCGAAACATCGCAGTGTATCTCTTGCGTCAAATACGGGGCGAGAGCCTTAACACCATAGGCGAACTATTTAACATTAAAGCATACAGCACTGTAAGCGGCATAATAAACAGAATGGCGACGCTCAAAAAATATGACGGAAACATTAAAAAACAGATAGAGAGAATACAAAACAGCATGACTAAGGGTCAATAGTAGACTTGACCCCTTCCGGTCGCACCTGGTGAAGGTCACGGAATTCTTTGACCCCGATGCAAAGATCGGTAAATACTCTCAAAAAAAATCTGGCAGTGATGCCTCGGTTTCTCCCCCGGGGAGGGGAACGACGATTACCGGTTTACGTGCCCGGGTAAGCACTCTTTCTGCCATTCTCCCCAAGAAGGTATGATTAACGAGTCCCTTCCCATGGGTCCCTATGACAATGACGTCGCAATCGCAGTTATTTGCCTTTGTCAGTATCTCTTCTACGGGATATCCTTCGTGCACATCAATAGTGACATGGTCAGAAATAATTTCCGGATGATCTGCAAGCTCTCTATCACAAAAGGCTTCGATCTTTTTTCTGGTACGTTCCATGGATTCAGCCACGATTCTTTCATGGTGCCCCGAGTCTTTCATGGTAAGGTAATTCTCAATTACTGCCTCAGCAAATGGTCCCAGACTCTCTACAATATGTAAGAGGTATATTTCAGCCTGGTGATTCTTTGCCATGTCTACCGCATAGCGGAAGGCATAGGCAGAGTTTTTTGACAGATCTGTTGCGTAAAGAATCTTTTTGATTGTAAGTGGCATAACGATTTTCCTTTTCTTCTCCAGCTAAGACGGGAGAAATTGAATGATATTTGTGCTTATCATCTGTTGTGTTGTTTCTATCATATATATCTTTTATCTTCAACAGGTTTTAGGGCTTTTTGCGCTTCCGATTTGCTCTAGTAAGAGGGGACAGATTTATTTTTACCCTAATTTGTCAATCGCTACAATTGGGACAGTTGACTGGCAGTTCCTATTTTGTGGATGAGATCGAGAAGAAAATTGCAAGGCGGGTGAAATTTTGTGGACAAGGGAGACCGAGCAAAACAAACAAATCTGTCCCCTTTTATCCTTTTTTAACTATATAAAGTTACTTGACGAAATAATTCTAGGCCGTATGGTTTTTTGTGTGTTCCGTGGGGCATCTGAGGCAAAGAACCGCAGGCAACGGGAAAAGAGTCCGGGTCAACCGTCCAGGGAGAGCTTCTTACGTGCGAGCAGGGCGATGACGAGGCATCCGACCGTTACGGCAAGGCAGAGGGAAAAGGCATTCTGATAGGCCTCGGCCGGATAGATACCGTTGACCCGCCCCACCCTGTCAAGGACGGCCCCCGTCCAAACCTGAAAAACGGCGATTCCCATCATCGGAAACGGATTCAAAAGGCCCATGGTGAGACCGAGGACAACACGGGGGGTCGATTCGCGGACCAGCGTCCAGAGGATGGTGAACATCCCGCCGGATGCACCGCCGATAACAAACATCACGATCATAACACTCGTAATCCCCCCGGGGATACGACTGATGATCAGTCCAGTCCACATAGTGATCGAGATAATGAGGAGGCAGATGAGCAGTGTCATCTTGTTTCTGAAAATACGACTGCCGAGCCATCCCAGCAGGGAGGACCCTGTTATGAATCCCAGGGGAATCAGCATGTTTATCTTGCTGGCATGGGTGAGCTCGATGCCGAACCGTGACATGAGAAAGGGGGTGGCCCAGAGTCCCTGGAGCGTAAGGAGGGCACCGGCAAGTCCAAAGAGAAGGCTTCCATAAACCCAGAAGTGAAGGGAGGTCAGCACCGACACAACCGAAGGGGGGGCCTTCCGGGGCAACGAGCTTTCAGATACATTGGCAGGAACGGCCGGTGATTCGACTTGTGTATAATCACGGGTCAGAAAAAATGCTGCCAGTGCGAGGATAACGGTTATCCCTGCAATAAGATGAAAGCTTGCCCGCCAGCCGTATGCCTGGGCCATCCACACAAGGGGAGTCGTTGCGACGAGAGCGCCCAGATTACCTGACGCGAGAAACAGGCCGGTCATGGTGGAAAACTCTCTTTTCTTAAACCATTGTGAGAAGGCCTTGAGAGCGGGAACATAGACGCCGCCGACTCCGAATCCGATAATGGCACGCCCGACAGACGCCCAGCCAATGGTAGGGGCAAGAGCGAAGACGATACACCCGAACGCTGCCATCAGGGTCCAGAGCGAGATCACCCGCCGAGAACCCAGACGGTCCGTCAGATAGCCGACCAGGGGTTGTTCAAAGGCGTAGACATAAAAATACATGGAGGACATGAAACCCAGGGCGGTGGCATCGGTCTGAAACGCGGTCAGGAGGTCCGTAGCAATAACCGATGTGGACACCCTGTGAAAATAGACGAGAAAATATATTGAGGATATAACACCGAAGACGATCCAGCGGTGGGAATCCCGATCGCCCGGTATCGTTTCCGTTCTCACGGCAGCGGCACGATGATTACAACGTTCTTTTGACATCTAAGGCGTATCCATTCTTTCTGACGTTCAACTTGCGGCCTCAGACAACTCCCGGGCCGATCATACGGGAGGAAAAAAGGCGCCGTCTATATATCAGCGCCCGGACGATGTCAACCAAAGATCGACAGCATACCTGTTCCCCAAAGAAAAGGGAAAACAATATTTATGCCGCCCCCGAAATCACGACTCTGCCCTCTAATCTTTAACTATATCAAACTCCTTGACAAAAATTTTTGAGGGTGTACAATTTTACTACTTTCCGTGGGGGGTGTTTTCATCTAAGACAAAAAACCGTATATGACGAATATCCAGGAATATCCTTCCCTCCCATGAAGATCGCTTGAAATTGACCTCATTTGAAGCTGCTCATTAAATGTCGACTGTAATGCAGAAGGGATTACCAGAGCATGTGGATATCTCCATCTTCATTATAATCTTAATTTTGACATGATATCCGGAAACTACAGACTAACTTGTTAGCTGAACAAAAACAATAACCAAAAGGAGGACAATGATGAAAGACGACAAAAAACTCACAACAAACGCCGGAGCCCCGGTACCGGACAACCAGAACGTCATGACTGCTGGCCCACGCGGACCACAACTCCTGCAGGATGTCTGGTATCTGGAAAAAATGGCCCATTTCGACCGTGAGGTTATTCCGGAACGTCGGATGCACGCCAAGGGCTCCGGGGCCTACGGCACCTTTACCGTTACCCATGACATCACCAAATACACCCGCGCCAGGATCTTTTCCAAGATCGGCAAGAAAACCGAGATGTTCGCGCGATTTTCCACCGTGGCCGGTGAACGCGGTGCTGCCGACGCCGAGCGCGACATCCGCGGTTTTGCGCTTAAATTCTACACCGAGGAGGGCAACTGGGATCTGGTGGGCAATAACACACCGGTCTTTTTCCTCCGCGACCCGCTCAAATTTCCGGACCTAAACCATGTCGTCCATCGCGACCCTCGCACTAACCTGCGCAGCGCCAAAAACAATTGGGATTTCTGGACATCCCTGCCCGAGGCCCTGCATCAGGTAACCGTGGTCATGAGCGACCGCGGCATTCCGGCAAGCTTCCGAAACATGCACGGGTTCGGCAGTCACACCTTCAGCTTCATCAACGCAAACAAGGAGCGATACTGGTGCAAGTTTCACTTTCGCACCCAACAGGGCATCAAAAACATCACCGATTCGGAGGCTGAGGCGGTGATCGGCAAATGCCGTGAGAGCAATCAACGCGACCTCTACTACTCCATTGAGGAAGGCGATTTTCCGCGCTGGACCCTGTACGTCCAGATCATGACCGAAGAGCAGGCCGTCACGCTCCCCTACAATCCTTTTGACCTGACTAAGGTTTGGTACAAAAAGGATTATCCCCTTATCGAGGTGGGGGTCATGGAACTTAACAAGAACCCGGAAAACTACTTTGCTGAGGTCGAACAGGCCGCCTTTAATCCGGCCAATGTCGTCCCAGGCATCAGCTTCTCTCCCGACAAGATGCTTCAGGGCAGGCTCTTCTCCTATGGCGACACCCAGCGTTACCGGTTAGGGGTTAACCATCACCTCATCCCGGTCAATAGGGCCCGCTGCCCCTTCCACAGTTATCACCGCGACGGCCAGATGCGGATGGACGGTAACTATGCCTCAACCCTCAGCTATGAGCCCAACAGCTATGGTGAGTGGCAGGAACAGCCCGATTTCTCCGAGCCGCCTCTGGCACTGAGCGGGGCCGCGGCCCACTGGAACGCGCGCGAGGATGACAGCGATTACTATACCCAGCCCGGCAAGCTCTTTCGCCTGATGAACAAGGAGCAACAGGAGGCCCTGTTCGGCAACACCGCCCGGGCCATGGACGATGCGCCGGAGATGATCAAAATCCGCCACATCGGCAACTGCCTGAAGGCCGACCCTGCCTACGGCGAAGGGGTGGCCAAGGCCCTGGGTATCCCGCTGAACAAAGTTTCGAAATAGACAACTGTCAGCTAACACATATGAGCGTTAGCTTTCAAAATATCTTGATGGAGAATTACATGTATCATCGGGATAATTCGGGGGACACGATGCCAAATTATTTGACAATATTGGAATGAATTATTTAAGGTCGTGCTTCAAGAGAAGGAATATCTGGAAATTCGTCAGCATGAACGAACAGGCAGACCACTTAGCAGTGATTTGCTTATTGATAAGCTTGAAGCACTGTTCGGGAAACAACTTCGGAAGAAAGTGACCGGGGCAAAAGATCCATGGAAAAACATGGAGACGTGAATAATTTAGTATTGTGTCTCCGGAATGTTAATTTCCCCGGAATGTTTCCACAAAATAAAAAACCCCGAAGGTTTTCAGAACCTTCGGGGTTATGGTCGGAAATCACTTTATTTGAACATCTTATGACCTTCTTTTTTAACGGCTTTCAGTTCGCTAATCGCAGCCGCTACGCCCTCGGCATTTTCCTCGCCGCAGGCGCCGATTCCTTTAAACGCGGCTTTCAGCATGCCGTTCAGAATCCGATTCCATTCTGCTTCCGACCCCTTTTTCGGAGACATGACCATAAGGGACTTGAACAATGTGGCATTTTCCATCAACTTTTCGGCCGCCAAAAAGAAATCATTGGCTTCGACCGCATTCGAGGTTTCACCTAACAACGCCGCATGCGTCCGCATGGCTTTCTTCACCGTAGCGCTATCATAGGCGGCAAAGGCCTGGACGGCAAACAATACCAACACAACGATACTCACGACTAGAAAAGATCTTTTTTTCATAAAAATATCCTCCTTTATGTTGTTACCTGCTGCCATTAATCGAATTGGTTACAATTATATCTTCCTGTCTCGATGCTTGTCAAGAATGAATATCGAATTGTTAGAAGCAAGTAATATGTCCGGAGTTGTAGCACGTAATCTGTCCAGTTTATAATGGTCACCGGGAGGTGGCCAATGAGATGGACAGAGACATTACAGGAGATCCGGAAGATGCGATTTGT
>Ga0222677_1000573_pt1 | contig 12822 bp, 20 predicted proteins | sample AntAcemetagen935_FD_179846 | JGI IMG/M metagenome (GOLD analysis project Ga0222677, IMG submission 179846) | Saline water microbial communities from Ace Lake, Antarctica - #935 | ecosystem: Environmental > Aquatic > Non-marine Saline and Alkaline > Saline | place: Antarctica: Ace Lake... | reverse complement strand
TAAATACTGTTAAATACTGTTAAATACTGTTAAATACTGTTAAATACTGTTAAATACTGTTATCAATAAGGGGCTTTTCTTTCCCTTATATATTTTGTATTCTTTATATTCAAGAACATATAAGAGTATATTGAGCTTATATTGAGTATAATAAGAGTATATCAGTATACGAAAGAGTATATTAGCATACTTTAAAGCATAACCATAGTAGACAAATAGAATAAGGGGGTGGCAATAGTTTGCTTATATTACGCGATTATATGTATGGTATGGAGGAAAATATTACTCAATGAAATTGGGATTAGACTCTTTGGGACACTCTGTCCTTACCTTATTGGGACACACTGGGACACCTGGTCAGATTGTCCTGGGACAGTCTGTCCTATTGGGACACATTGTCCAATGGACATACTGTCCTGATGGTCACGTTGTCCATCTTTAGAAAGGTTTATATACTTCTTCTGGCCAGGTTGTCCATATGGCAGAAAACAGAAAACGAATAGACACTGACTTGCTTGTTAGGTTGGAATCAATTAACAAAGACATTAATATTTCTATAGGGGGGTTACTTGATTTGAGAGAAATTGTTGGGGACCATTTCAAAACAGGGGGGGTAAAAAATCCCGGCCCAGTCCCTGTAGAGTTTCCTTCTAATGAATTCAAAGGGACTACTACTTCTACCTTTCACCCATCTAAACGTGAGGAACCTCTTGAAGAAGATGAACGAGAGTTTCTTAGGAGTTATGTATTGAACGGTGAGTCTCCTGTTATACTTGAAGGTGCAGTTAAACAATTTGGCAAGGATAGGGTAGATGAATTGCTTAAGAGGATATAGGATGGCAAATAAAAGTATAGCTATAGATATGTTAGAGAAGGAAGTTGCTAGATTAAATAAAGAGATAGACAAATATAAGGATATGGTAAATGGATATAGGGCTATGATAGAAAGTTGTCATATCAAGAAGATACCTAACCAATCTGGATATGATAAAGATATAGTAATGTCTATAAAATATGGGTGAAAATAAAATGATTGATAGATGGGAAGAGGATTGAAAATGTGTAAAGATAAATATGAAAAGGTATTGGTTAAGATACCTGCCGACTTATCTTATATAGATAAAGAGTATTGGAAGCAGGCTAAGATAGATAAATGTATTGCTCCTATTGTTAGGGCTTTGCAAGAAGGTGGAATAGATATGAGAGGAAGTTGTTGTGGCCACGGAAAGAATGATGGGGAGATACTCTTACAAGATGGAAGAATGTTAGTAATTAAACCAAATAGGGTATGACTATGAAATATATATCTAGTAAATTAATACATAAAGCTGAAGGAAGAAAGAGAGGTAAGTATTTACTTACTCTTGAAGTAACAGATTATGATATGGACATGTTAGAAGACTTAACTACTACTTATGCTCCTTGGGATTATAAGAATATCTTTGTTGATAAGAATGGTATGGATAAGAAGGTCTTGGTAGGAATAGAGATATTAGACTTCAATGTACGGTATAGGAAATGGATGTTCAAGACATGGGGATGTTTCTGGAAGTTATGGAGAAAGTATGATGATTGATATTACTGTTAGTAGTAATATTTAATCTAGTATACCTTCTCTTTTATATTGTTTGTGACATTGTTCACAGATGCATGCATTTACAATGGACCATTTAGTTTATCTCATTCTTTATAACTACATTAGTATTATGTTGTGGTTTTTTACAGCTATCACAGTACATGCCTCTTCTAGCTGTGGTGTTATTAAAATTGTAAGCATCTTCTACATTTACGAAGGAACTTTAGTTTCTTTGGTCTACCTGGTTTGAAATTTTCATATGTCATTTTATCACCTTTGAATTTGTCTGGATATGCTATCCTAAATAGCTTATCAAAATCAATCTTTTCTAGTTCGTTTGCTAATGCCATTAAACTTGGATTCATTTTTTTATTTCTCCAATATGTATAGTGCAAGCCTATACTTGTCTTTCATGCTACCTTCTTTAAGGTTACTCATGTTATGTTTTAAATCTGCTATCTTAACTTCTTTTGCAATATGATTGTTTTTAACTTGTAAGATAAAATCTTTGTAGTTCTGTCCTGGTCTTCTAGTTAGATTTAAGATTGAAGATATCAAATGTTTATCAATACCTTTCTCAAATAACTGTTCTCCAGTAATTTCAGTATCTTCTAATACATCATGTAACCAAGCTACTACTTTTAACATAGGTATATCTAGTGACTTTGCTACAGCTTCAGGATGTTTGATGTAAGGAGTTCCATCCCATCTCTTCTGTCCTTTATGTGCTTCAGTTGCAATTTTCTTTGCTAGTCTTATTTGTTTATCCATTTTATCCTTTCATTAATATAATATCTTTGGGAAATCCTTTACAGTTACAACTCCAAGAGTAAGGACTTAACTTTTTAGTTATTGAATCTATTACGTTAATCATCTCTTTGTTACAGTATGGGCAAATCGGTTCATCCATTTTATTATCTAGGATATGGAGGTGCCATTGACTTTGCCATACAGTCTTCTGGTCCATCTGACTCTACTAATTTACTTAGTCTTGATGTAATCCTAACGATATCGTCAAACAGTTCAGATACATCTTGGATTTTGTTTCTAAATTCTCCAAATATACTTTGTGGTACGTCTCTTGGGCTATCGTCTACCATGGTTTTAGCTTGTTCACATCTGTTAATAATGAACTTATCTTCTAACTTTAATAATGTATCTCTGTGTGCACTTGCCCTTTCTATAATTCCCTTTAGTGAGTCATTAGTTTTTTGTATTTCATTCATTTTGTTTTTCCTCATCAGCTTTCTTTTGTTGATATTTATGTTCTTCGTCTTTGATACAAGTCTTCTTAAATAATAAATTTCCTTGTTTATGAAATATAACAACTCCTTCTGGGTTCTTAAATCCTGGTGAAGCTACACTACCTTCTTTTATTAGTACATCAATACAACGTTGAACGGTAGTAGTATCAAACATACCTTCATATAATACTGGAACCACTGAACAACAAGAAGGTCTTACTGTATCGTCACTCCATCTAAATGTGTTAAACAATGAAAACCTTTTCTCTCCAATGTTATACTTACGTTGGATACCTAATCCCCACCACTCACCGTAATGTGTTCCTACTCCCAATTTCATTAACTCTTCTTTGTTTTCATTAGCCCATCTTGAAAATCCAGCATTATCATCTTCTGGTGTAATCCACTTATTTCTTGAACCTGTTAAAAATTGTCCATCTTCCGTGATTGTTATTTGTGCGTTAGTCCCATCAATCTTTTCTGTAACTATACAATCTCTACTTAATCGTGCAATTTTCTGAAAGCTTTTAAATTCCTTTTCCATTTTAGTTTGCCTCTTAATATTATCGACCAGCACAACCAAAGCTAAAGAGGATTTTAATAAGTATCACCCCATTCAACGGACGAACCTTATCAAATGAGTTTACTCTTAACCTCTTTTCGATAGTCTGGTTGCTTTACTTGAAAAGTCGGACTTGGTTGCAAACCCAAGCTTCTGAACAAGTGCCGCTTATCGAATATTATACCCCACAATGGTATCTGTTACAGTTCTTACAATACCATACATCTGCATCTTCTGGGTGTTCTGGGTTATCTATGCATTCCATGTGTTCTCCACAAGTACAGATTACTCTTTCAAAGTCTTCAGTTCTTCTTGGTTCTTCCATTTTATTGGTTGAATGGATTTGTTTTAGTAAACCGTTCTTTTGCCTCTTTACTTCTACGTTCTCTTTCTTCTGGTGTAAAGACTTGTTTGTTTTTTCTAATAGTAAGTCCTTTAGTTTCTAATATTCCTTTAACCACTAAAACATAATCTTTATTTTTTTGGTGTGATGAAACTACTACTCCAGTAAGTGTAAAGAAATCTGAATCTCTTAACTTAGTTATATATGAATGATGGCTACAATCTACTTCTACATAATTTTCTTCCTTAAGAATGTTCAGATTACATTCTTGTTCTATTGTAGATATCCCTGCAGATTCATTCCTAGTAACTATTAACTTAGATGGTAGTTTCCACTTATAATTTTTAACTTCACTTAATAACATTTGCTTTACCTCTTACACTTAATGTTAATTACTAAACACTCATTGTATATAAACCTTTCTAGAAACCTTTAAATACTATTTATGATTTATATAATTGAGTCATCAAAACTCAAACACCTTTGTGGTCTTGGTAAGATTCGTCTTACCTTGATTCTTTTTAGGGCTTATCGTCCAACGGAAGGACAGTTGCTTGCTAGCAACAGATATTGGTTCAATTCCTTTTAAGTCCATTAGAAACATTTATATACAATTACTGATTTAGTAATCATATGGCAATAAATACCCCTGTTTCATCAAGTAGTTTGTTAAGGCTGAAGTATTTGTTACTCTATTATTTATAGAGTCATTGGCCAAATTTTCTTCTCGTAGTTTAATGGATAAAACAACAGGCTGTAAACCTGTATTTCTGGATTCGAGTTCCGGCGAGAAGACCATGGGCCCATAGTTTAGTTTGAAAGAACGATGGACTTTTAATCCATAAACTTGAGTTCGAATCTCAATGGGCCCACCATTACGCGCACGTGGTTGACTGGTGAAAACGCTGGACTTAGAAGTCGTCTAAAAGTGTTTGGACTAAGATATCCAGTTCCTAAGTGGTATTGCAAGTTCGATTCTTGCCGTGCGCATTTTTATTAATTAGGGGGAAACAAATGATAAGTATACATGTACCATCGAATGAAAAAGTACCAGACTTAAATAAAGAACTTATGTCTGCAAAGAATATCAAAAACAAACAAGTTAGAGATAGCACTCTTACTGGGCTAAACAAAATCAAACATTATTTTTAGCATCAACCCTACTTCTTCTGGGATAAGTATTTATTGGAACGATAAAGATTTAATCATAGAACCATACAACCCGATTAAGAAAGTATATTACTGTGGAAAAGGATTACTACAATTTAATGAACAGAAAACTTTAATGTATCAGATTCTTGTAGTTGACTATGATGAGGCTTATTGTGCTAAGGTTTATAGTGATGCAGAAATAGTACAAGTGTTTCATGAGAAAAGTTATGTACCAAAGAAACATAAGTGTGGTGGACAAAGTGCAGCAAGGTTTGCAAGGATAAGGCAAGAGAAAATTAAGCATTGGTTTAAAGAAATAAACTGTTTACTTAAGAACGTAGATGGAGAAATTATTATTGGTATGAGTAGTATGTATCGTAATCAATTTAAACATTACTTGTCTACTTATAATCTTGATAAGATAATTAGATGGGAGAAAAGTGAATACAATAACTTATCTGGTATATATCAAATGGTAACCTTATTAGAGAAAAAGTAAGGTTATTATTTATTTTAATAGAAACCTTTATATATCATTTAATTTACAATAGTTACTAATCATGATTGATGCCATCGTTGCGCAGTAATGTGCTACTTTGTTTAGTGCCAACCACATTATATAGTAGTAAAATACTATGAGTTGGCCTTTGCGTTGCTTCTTACTAAGCTACTTAGTAGCTACTTAAGATGCGATTGTCAGGTGGTATTAAGCTTGTTCATAAGCTTCTAAGTGGTTATCGTTATGCTACTACTACCTTCTTAAGTGGCTTGTTATATGGTTTACTTGTCGTATACGACAAGACTCTAAGGTCCCTTAAGAAGCATTACTAAGTAGCGTATTAATAAACTACGCAACAACATTTAGAAGAACCTATGCCCAACACAAGCTTTAAATACTAGTTGTGTTTGATATAGCATATGGGAAAAATCAAAGCTTTAATTCTTGCAGGCGGGAAAGGTAGTAGGTTAAATTCTTTAACTGATGACATGCCTAAGCCGTTACTTCCAGTGAATTATAAACCATTACTTTCTTACGTAATAGAAAATCTTAGAGATAATGGTATCAGGGACATAGTAATCTCTTTAGGTTACAAGGCAGATTTAGTTATGAAGACATATGGGAGCGGTTATGCTTTTGGAGTAAACATCAAATACATTGTTGAAGAAGAACCACTTGGAACTGGCGGTGCAATTAAGAATTCATTTGGTAAAACCAAAGAACCTTTTGTTTTAGTGTTTGGTGATAACCTATCTAACTTTAATTTTAGTTCAATGATTCAAGTTCATAAAAAAGGAACAGTGCTTATGAGTTTAACTGAACGAGAGGATGTAGAACATTTTGGAGTTGTACGAATGTACGGTACACTCGTTCAATCTTTTGTAGAAAAGCCTAGTAGAAAAGACGCACCTTCTAATTTAATCAATGCGGGAGCTTTTATCATAGACCCAATTGTTTTAAAAACATTACCTGACGGAAATAGTTCTGTTGAAAAAGATTTATTAGAAAAGATTTGTTATAATGGTAAACTTTATGGAATACGCCACGCTGGATACTGGTTTCCTACTGATACAAAGTCAAAATTAAACTTTGCAAGAAGAATGATACTGGAGGAAGAAGATGCCATACATTGTGGATATTAGTTCTGAAGGATTAAAGTCTGGTAAAAAGACAAGACTGTTTTATGCTACACATGGAAGAGTAAGATTGTCTACTATAGAAGGAAAAAAGTATATGCACTACTATCCAGGGTTCTTTGACAAGATACCTTATAGAAAAATCAAGAAAGGAAGCTATATCTGTACAGATATCCCAATTGTTCCAAAAGATTTCTGGCAAAACGTTACAATCAAAAAAACAGACCTTGAAGTTAATCTTACTGACACCGAGACTGCACGAAACAGGTTTAGAATGAAGTACGCGCTTGATGATATCAGGCCAACTAATTTATGATGAGTACTGAAAACGCATTATGTAAAGTAGAACGTATGGGTGGAGAAGTTGCCATGAAAGTAATTGACTTATTCTTTGAGAGTAAGTCTATTGCAGAGATAGTTAGTACATTAAACGATTCTGACCACGGTGTTTCAGTAAATGACGTAAACACTTTCTTAAATAAGTACCGTGGCCTTAAAGAAAAGAAGTTAGCACAGAATAAAAAGCTAAAAAGCAAACTCCTTCAAAGAATTAGTAAGCATGAAGACAACATCGACCAAATAATAGAGTCTGCTAAGAACCAATTAGAGCTTATAGAGTTCAGTGACTTGAAGACTTTCCAAAAAGTACAAGCGTTGTCTATTATGATGAGAACAATCACTGATTCAATCAAGACAGACAACTCATTGAACAGGGGTATAGGGGAAAAAGCCACAAGTATCACTCAAGTAAACATAGTTAACCAAGTGAGTAAAGAAAAACAAGACTTAAGAGAGAAAGTTCTTAGAGCAGACTTTGTAACTAAGGAAATTGACTGGAGTGAGATAGATGCGCCAGACATTGACAGAGAAGAAGCATCAAGTACTATTTTAGCAAACAAACCTTTAGATGATGAGGAAGAAATAACTGATGAGAACGAAGAAACAGATAGCAACTGACTACCAGAACTTCTTGAAAAAGAGTTTTGATAGGGATTTTACAGAAGATGAAGCTATGAAACTGTTAATGGAAAAACTTTACGATACTAAAATCCATAATGGTGCAACTGTTTCTTCTACTGAAGCATGGTGGCACTTTATTAACTTTGTAATCAAAGAAGAACAGGTAACCAAACAAAAATGTTGGAACAGATTTGTTAAAGAAGCGTTTGAACTGGTAGAATTTAATAGGTACTCTGCCTTTGTCGCAGCAAGAGGATTAGGAAAATCTTTTGTAACGTTTGTTTTGTATCCTATTTTTAAGAAATTCTTATTTGAGAACATGGACATACTTATTTGTACTAATATTCCTAAGATGGCAAAGAGAAATCTTAGAATTTTAAAGAGAGTTGTAGATACTAATGAAATGTTATTAGAAAAAAAAGATATGACAAATATGAAGTTACTTAAATGGGGTGATACTGAGTTAGAATACAATAAAGGTATGATAGAAACTGTATCTCTTGGTTCAACTCCACGTTCAGCTCACGTGCCTCTAGTTATTATTGATGACCCACTTAGGGATGACAATACTTATTCAGATGAATACGTTGAAAACTTTATATTAAAGCAAGTAGTGCCTTGTACTGGCAGAACTAAAGGCCGAGTAATTTTAAATGGTACGTTTCAACACCCACAAGATATATTTCATAAGATAATGGGAAGCAAACCAGATTTTAGAGGTAAGATAGTTAGTGGTGGAACCATTAGTGACTTAGGTTTTTGTTCAAAGGTGTTCCCTGCAGTAGAAGATTGGGCAACAAAGACAGCTTATCTTCCTGAAGTTTACAGTTGGGAAGACCTAATGCAACTTAGGAAGACAATTGGTGAACTTGCTTTCAGTCAGGAGTACCTTTGTTTTAAGGGAGATACAAAAATAAAAACAATTAATGGGTTTGATGCTATAAAAGACATAGTTGTTGGTGATTTGGTGTTAACTCATAATGGAAGATACAGAAAAGTATTAAATGTGATTAAACGAAATTATGTAGGTAACATGATAAACCTCTTGGGGCATGGAAACAATAGTATTGTGTCTACTCCAGAACATCCAATATTAGTTAAGAGAGAAAAAGAATATGAATTTATTAAAGCTAGAGATGTATTAACTACTGATTACCTTGTACAAAAAGATAATTTAAATAAATCATATAAAAAAGAATATGACTTAACAGATTATCATAAGAGTAAGTATTTAAAAAAGATTAATCACAAGGGGATAGATTATATGTGGGAACATGGGAATATTATTAATAATAATAAGTTAACTAAGTTACCAAAAAATGCAATATTCCAAAAGATAACGTTAACTCCAGAGCTATGTGAATTATTTGGTTGGTACCTTGCGGAAGCATCTATTGGTTCTGCAAATAAATGCGTGGTATTTAACTTAGGTCCGCATGAAGTAAAAGAAGCAAATAGGATTAAATACTTGTTTAAGAAAATATTTAATAAGATAGCTATAATTAAACTAGTAAGAACATCATTAAATGTAAAAATTAATAACAAAGCAATATGTAAGTTCTTTGTGGAAATGTGTGGTGTACATTCTTCAAGAAAAATATTGAATAAAGACTTTTATCAATTTGATGAACAAATGAAATGCTCTTTATTAAGTGCATATTTCCATGGAGACGGTAGTTATGTTGGAAGGACAGTTAGTTGTGTTACAGTTTCAAAAGATTTACAATTAGGAATTAGAAGGATATTAGATAGTTTAGGAATCCCATCTACATTATCAATAAAGGCACCATCTACTTATACTATAGAGGGAAGAACTGGTAAAACAAGAGAGTGTTATTCATTAGTTATTACTGGGAACTCATTTACAAAGTTTATGAAAAAGGTGGAGAATAAAAGTACTAATGAGTTTTATGATATTTATAAGAAACACGAAGGAGATTTATGTTTATATAAAGTTAAAGATATTATTAATGAAGAACATAGTGGTCAAGTTTATAATATTGAAGTTGAAGAAGACAATACTTATGTTACTGAATCAGGTGTAGTCCATAATTGTGAAGTAGTTCCAAACAAATCAGTAATATTTCCTTGGCCATTAATAAGACAATGTATACCCAGTGAACCTGAATTAGAACAAATCGAACAAGGACAGCCAGGAAAGTTCTATGTGATAGGGGTAGACTTAGCTTCTTCTGCAAGTAAGACTGCAGACTTTACATCTTTTGTAGTTATAGAGTATGATATTGAAACATCTACTAAGATTCTTAGAAAGGTTGTTAATGATAGAATGACAGCAGAAGAACAAGAAGAGTTATTAATTAATCTTGCAAAGGATTTCAATAATGCATTTGTAATGGTAGAGAAGAACAACATAGGTGAGTGGATGAGACAGAAATTAGAGTCTGCTAATGTGTATGTTAATTCTTTTGTTACATCAAGACAGTCTAAACAGAACGCTATTAAGTTCTTAAGGAATGAACTGTCTAACAAACGGATACTATTTCCACCACTTGAAGGAGAGATGACCGTACTTAGGAAACAACTTACTTCGTTTGGGTATAAAATGTCTAGAGGAAAAAGAGTAATGGAAGCATTGTCTGGCCATGATGACGTAGTAGACGCATTGTGGATAGCCAACATGGCTACACAAGATGCAATGGGTAGTCCATCTGCAGCATACTGTCAATAATGGTAACTAAAAACAAAAATGAACTTGTACTTATGGCTGACGTTGATGAAACTATTTGCGAATCCTGTCAGATTATCTCTGATGAGATGGCTGAAATGGTTGACAAACTTATTTCACAAGGCACAACTTTAGTTTTTATTAGTGGGACAGATATCCCTAACCTAAAAGAAATGTTACAAAAGATAAAAGGTAAATATTATATTCTTGGAACTCAAGGAACTACTGCTATATTAAAAGAGAAAGACAAAGAAACGGTCCTTTATGATAAGCAACTAACTATTAAAGAAAAAGAAGAGATAACTTTAGCATTTGATAACTTGATATCGAACTATAATATTATTCCAGTTACTTCTCGTGAAGACCAATTGCAAGACCGTGGCTCACAGATAACTCTATCTGCAATAGGTAGACATGCACCAAGAAGATTAAAGTCAGTATATGATAAGGATAGAGTTATTAGAACCAAGTGGAAAGAATTTATGGAAACATTATTAGATATGGAACAATATGACATCTGTATTGGTGGAACTACTTCTATTGATGTAACTAAAAAAGGATGGGACAAAGGAAAAGGAATAGAATTGTTTTGTAACACAAATAATATAGACCCCCGTAATGTTATATACTTTGGAGATAAGCTTATGCCTGGTGGAAACGATTACCCTGCAACAAGAGTAATTAATAATTGTGTTATGGTAACTGGTCCAGAAGACACATTACTAAGGTTAAAACAAGCATTTATACAAAACATTTATTAATAAGTTATGATTAGTATAATATATATTACATTGAAGAGGTATACTTAATGGCCATTGAGAAGAATAATAATAAGACTAAAGTAGCTACTTTTGCATCTGATGATGAACAAAAGATTATCCCATCAAAAGCATTATTAGAAGGAAGAAGAGCGCTTGACATAAAAGAACTTACTGAAGTAGAAGTTGAACAATACTTACTTGCTCATGGAGTTGTAGCACAAGGAATTGATAAACGTTCTAATAGAATAATTAACCGAGGATATATGGTTAAGGGAGAACATAAGGAATCAGTTAAAGTATGTGAACAATTAATATACAATTCTGGTGGAGAAATCCTATTAAAGAATTGGATTAAAGACGGTTATGGATTTGGTAAAGGATTTCTTGAACTTATTTATGATAAAGAAGGAACAGAAGTATTACGGCTACAACAGAAACATCCTGTTTATTTTGGATTCTTAAAAGTTAAAAGCAAAGGAGCAAGCTATTTTGGTAATGATAAAATGGTTATTGTGTGGGACACAGAAAAAAACCAACCAAAAGGATATTGTGAATATGCATTAAAAGACACTGAACGTAAACCAATTAATGAATTTGAAGTTCCTTATAATAAAGTTGCACATTTAAAATTTGATACTTGGGGAGATGAGATTGAAGGTATTTCTATAATGCAGTATTGTTATCTTCCAGTAAAATATTTGATGAACATTGAAGAGGCAGGTGCAGAAGCCATGTATCGTAATGGGTTTGTTCAGAAGAAGTTTAAAACTAACCTATCCTCTCAGAAACAACTTAAGGAATTTGCAGGAACAGTAGCAAATGTTAATGAGAAAGATTCTATTATCCTTACTAAAGATACGGATTGTGAAAACTTAACTCCTGGAAAAACAGACTTCGTACCGTTCCATCAGGAGTTTATGAAGTTGTTATCTGTTCCGATTGGGATTCCAAAACCATTATTACTAATGGATGGAAGTGATACTAACAAAGCTACCCTTACTGAAGTAAGAAAAGAAATGTATGAAGATTCTTATGCAGATGAACTTATTATTAAAAGAACAATTGATGAACAGGTATTTGCAAGAGTATGTGAAATGCAATTCCCTGAATTAAAAAAAGAACAGTACCCAAGATTCTTTTTTAAGAAAAGACCAGAGAATAGAGAAGTAATGCTTGAACTAAAAAATAGAGAAGCAGATATCGTAGCAAAGGTTTCACAAGCTGCACAGATAATGTTTAATGTTGGTATGGAAGAAGAAGCCAAAGGTCTTATTAGTAAGACTATGGAATCTCTTAAGGAAGAAAACCAAGAACTAGGTATCCGAGCATTGTTTGAACAGAAAGAAATCATTAGCAAAGCTGTTGGTACATTTGAAACAAAAAAACTAGAGGCACCAAAATGAAACATATAGATTTATCTGGCGATATCGCCATACTACATAAAGCTAAACTTGCTATCAAAAACAGATTACAAAAAGTTAATACCTTAATGGCTAGGTATCCACCTAAAATAGGAAGCGTTATATCTGCGCAAGCTAAACTACAAGTTGCTGCAGGGTTTACTGGGAAAGATTTTAACTTACCAGTTAAAGTGTATGGTGAATTACTTAGACCTGGAAAGTATTATACTGGGAAAATCTCTTCATCTGAATTAAAAAAGGCATATGAGAAACTTAAAGAAAGTCAGAAAGACATTATGTTATTCACAACTCATGATGCATTTTGGACAAACAATACAAACCTTAATGATGTTGTAGGTAAGATGTTTAACTTTTCTTGGGATTCACTTAATAGTGCAATCAGATTTGAAGGAGATATCTATGATGATAATGCTGCAAGGAAACTTGTTGGTGGATTAGTTAATGGAGTATCTGCTGGCTTTGTATTTGAATCAGATGACAAT
>Ga0222677_1000551_pt1 | contig 13319 bp, 10 predicted proteins | sample AntAcemetagen935_FD_179846 | JGI IMG/M metagenome (GOLD analysis project Ga0222677, IMG submission 179846) | Saline water microbial communities from Ace Lake, Antarctica - #935 | ecosystem: Environmental > Aquatic > Non-marine Saline and Alkaline > Saline | place: Antarctica: Ace Lake... | reverse complement strand
TGCAATATCTTCGCCAAGAAACCATCTAATACATCAGTAAAACCAGCGACTAAAATTAGGATAAATGCTTGTATGTTCTCACCTTTATTAAGCGAAATGAGCACAAAAGGTAAAATAACTAATCGTATTGCAGTTACGATATTTGGAATAGTAAGAATCGTTTTAGGATCAAAATCTGCCTTGGCAAAACCTTCTTTTTTTGTATACATCAGTCTATGAATTTTTCTTTAATGATTTTTGCAAAAGTCTTATCAGGAAGTTTAATGAATTTCGAAGTATAATCTGATCTCTTAATATGAATTTCTTGATTCTTATGCATTTTTTCAACATTTTCACCATCGATTGCAGCATAGATTTTTTCATTACCCTTCGTATATTGAATTGAAAGTTTTTTCTCAGCAGAAAAAATGAATGGTTTCACAAATTGATTGTGAGGATTGATTGGAGTAAGCAAGAGCACATTTGTATGAGGAAAAATTATCGAACCGCCTGCTGAGATATTGTAACCGGTCGAACCTGTTGGAGTAGAAGTGATAATCCCGTCAGCCTCAATATCAAATTGATATTCATCATCAATTAAAATCTTAAAGGTGATCATCTTTGGGTACTCACCTTTATAGAGAACGCAATCATTCAAAGCAAAATATTTTTTTTCAGAATGTGATGGGAATATGCATTCAATCACCATTCTTTCGTAAATCTCAAACGAACCTTTTTGAATCTCTGAAAAGGCTGGTTCAAATTCCTGTTTTTTACATTCGGATAGAAAACCAAGCTTGCCGTGATTGAATCCAAGAAGGGGGATACTCTCCTTCAGTACTGATTTTGAAGCAAGAAGAATTGTGCCATCACCACCAAGTACGATAAGCAGGTCTATGTTCTTTTTGGAAAATTCTTTTACGTATTTAATTCCCTGCAAACCACTTCTTTTTTGGCTTTCTAATAAATAGATATTATACTTATTTTTCTGAAGGAATTCAATGCGTTCTTTCAGCTTAATAATATTTTCAAATAATGTCGGATTATAGAAGATTCCTATTCTTTTCATAGAGGGAGAAAAAGTGATTTTTGCCAAGATATGTCAACAAAAATTTAATTTTAGGATTTTTTTTGAAAATATTGACAGTCGAGACGAGCACTTCGGAATATATCAATCAAATTCGAAAAATATGAGAATTTTCAAATGGAGGATTAGTCCTAATTGGTAAGGCAGCGGTCTTGAAAACCGCCGGGCTCTGCCCTTGGGGGTTCGAGTCCCTCATCCTCCGCCATTTTGTTCTTTTTGGAGAGGTGACCGAGTTGGCTTAAGGTGCGCGCCTGCTAAGCGTGTGTAGGAGTAACATCTTACCCAGGGTTCGAATCCCTGCCTCTCCGCCATTTATAGAAATGTGGGTCGTCGCCAAGTGGCAAGGCACAGGGTTTTGGTCCCTGCATTCGGAGGTTCGAATCCTCCCGACCCAGCCATTTTTTTTAACCTTGGGGTGTCGTCTAATGGCAAGACAGCAGACTCTGGATCTGCCTATTGGGGTTCGAATCCCTGCACCCCAGCCATTTTCTTTTGTAGGAGCTGATGAGAACAAAAAAAAGCTATTTCCCTCTTGGGTATATCTTACCAGCTTTTCTAATTGTATTCGCTTTCCGTCTCATACCAATAATACTCTCCTTCATCATCAGTTTCTTCAAATGGACAATTCACGGTCCTGAAGAATTTATTGGACTCCATAACTACATAAAACTTTTCCAGGATCCCGGATTCTGGCAATCTCTGATCAATACATTTTACCTCGTGATATTTGTCGTACCAATAACTCTTATTTTGTCGCTTTTCTTTGCAAATCTTCTTAATAGAACAAAAAAACTTTCAGGACTATTCAGAACAACTTATTTCGTTCCCACTGTTACTTCCCTTGTTGCCATATCAATTCTTTGGAAACTGATCTTCTCACCTCAGGGTGGACTGATGAATCATATGCTTGGTTTTTTCAGCATTCATGGTTTGAACTGGCTTTCTGAACCGAGAGGAATTTTCACTCTTCTCTTTGGTGCAATGGGCATTAATATACCCAAAGCGCTTGGCGGACCTTCTCTCGCTCTATTTGCGATCATCATTGTCAGCATATGGAGAAGTCTTGGCTACAATACGATCATTTATCTTGCAGGACTCCAAAATATTCCGGAAGTGTACTACGAAGCTGCGAAGATCGATGGTGCAAGTAAATGGAAACAATTTTTTAATATTACCGTCCCCCTTATTTCTCCAACAACTTTTTATGTTCTTCTCATGACAACCATCACAACTTTTCAGGTATTCTCGCAGGTTTATTTAATGACAGGACCGCCAATCGGAGGCCCACTTGGAACGACAAAGGTGATCGTGTATTACATATTTGAAACCGGTTTCGGTGAGTCTCAAAATCTCAGTTACGCAAGCGCAATTGCCTTAGCGCTATTTTTCATAATTCTTGGACTGACCATGCTCCAAAAACAGCTTGAAAAGAGAGTACAGTACTAATGCTCAAAAGATATTTCGGTAAAAGCTTCTCCTATTTTATGCTCATTCTCTGTGGGTTGATCATGGTTGTGCCTTTTATCTGGATGGTTTCAACTTCGCTTAAATCTCAAACTGCGATCAATAAAGGAAGCGTGGGTTTTATTCCTATTGAGTTTGTGAACTATTATGTTCACGATGACAAGAAGGAGCTTTGTGAAATTGTTTTAGAAGAAGAAAATCTCACGGTAATAAACATCTACGACAAGGATGGAAAAACATTCAAAGAATCCTATGTAAAAGTACCAAACGAAAATATTAAATCTTCAAAACACCTGAAATTCCATTGGGAGAATTTTAAGGAAGCATTTACAAAAGTTCCCTTCGGTAGGTATTTCCTCAATACATTATTTGTATCGTTCTCTGTTCTAATCGGTGTGCTCATCACATCAAGTCTTGCTGCATATGCATTTGCCAGGATGAGGTTCAAAGGCAGGGATTTCATATTTTATCTTTTCATTAGTATGATGATGGTACCTCAACCGATCTACCTGATTCCTTCTTACTTTCTGCTTACAAAACTCGGATGGATAAACACATACCAGGCGCTTATTGTGCCGTGGATCGCAAATATATTCAGCATATTCTTGTTACGCCAGCAGTTTAAAACAATTCCGCAAGACCTCTTTGATGCTGCCGTTATAGACGGGTGTTCCCGTCTTGAAATTCTTTGGCGTATCGTACTTCCTATCTCAAAACCAATTATTGCCACAACAGCTATCTTCTCGCTCATTGGCAGCTGGAACAGTTTCATGTGGCCCCTCGTAATGACCAGCAGTGATAATCTTCGTGTATTGCAAGTAGGACTTTCCTATTTTGCGCAAGAGGCATCTTCAAGCACCGCACTACTCATGTCTGCTTCAACTTTCTCGATAGCTCCCCTGCTTATCCTGTTCCTTTTTGCACAAAAACAGATCATATCCAGCTTCGTCTCAAGCGGGCTGAAAGGTTAAAAACTTTACAAACCTTTTCTGTTAAAAAAAATCATATACATGATAAATAAGAAAAACATCCTCATTACAGATGTTGGAAGCACAACCACAAAAGCAGTACTTTTTCAAAAGGATTCTGATTCCTACAAACTCGTTGCTCTGAAAAATGTCGGCACTACTGTTGAGCGCCCGCAGGAAGATGTGAAGATCGGCATATTTGATTCGATCCGTCAGATAGAAAAAGCTACTGGGATAAAACTTTTTGATAAAGAATCTACTCCTCAAAATCTTCATTTTAATAATGAAACTATCTATCTCACTACGAGCAGCGCTGGCGGCGGGTTGCAGATACTTGTCTTTGGACTCACTCTCTTTGATTCTGCCAGTAGTGCCAAACGTGCTGCGTATGGCTCAGGTGGTGTGATCCTAGATACCTTTGCGATAAATGACAATCGAACTCCTGTTGAAAAAATGCAGCTAATTCGCTTGCTCCGCCCTGATATTATTTTGTTCTCAGGTGGTACAGATGGCGGTAATATCAGCAGTATTGTCCGCATGGGCGAGCTGTTATCTCTTGCTCATCCAAAACCGAAATTCGGAGATAAAACAAAGATTCCGCTTGTGTATGCCGGCAATAAAGATGCGCAATCATTCATAGGATCCCTCTTTTCTGATAAATTCCAGCTTTGTATAGTTCCAAATATTCGTCCAACCCTGAAGGATGAAAATCTTCCTCCTGCTCAACAAAAAATACACCAGCTTTTTATGGATAATGTGATGGAGCAGGCGCCCGGTTATGACTCGTTGAAAAAAGTCGTTTCTGATGATATCATTCCCACTCCTTCCGGAGTTATAAATGCACTTCGGCTTGTAAGCAAAGAGATGGATAAAGACATCATTTCCGTAGATATTGGTGGTGCGACCACAGATGTTTTCTCAAATATAATTGGCAAGTATTATCGCACTGTAAGCGCCAATTATGGAATGAGTTACAGTATTTCTAACGTGATGAAAGATACGAGTTTTAAGAAAATCCAAAGGTGGCTGCCAGCGGACATTGATGAGCATTACATAAGGAACTACATCGCAAATAAAATGCTATACCCGCTCTATATTCCGAAAGATGATATTCAAGTTGCAATAGAACACGCAGTGGCACGTGAAGCGATACGGATGTCCAAAAAACATCACATGAAGATGCACTTCAATACACAAAAGATCGGTTTCCTCGATAAATTGAAGCATATGGATCTTGATAAATTCCTGGAATGCTTCTATGTGGAAAAACTTGAGGAACAACGCTCATTTCATATGAAAGATATCGGAATCATGATCGGCGCAGGTGGAGTTTTTTCAAATGCCCCATCAAGCATACACGCCTTAATCACAATTTGCGATGGACTGAATCCCGAAGGAGTTACTGAAATTTGGCGTGACAACCATTTTATTTCACCTCATTTAGGAAAATTAAGTGAAGTGGACAACGAACTTGCATCCGAACTTCTTCAAAAAGAGTGTTATCAAAAGATTGGCATTTGCGTACGTCCGATCTACAAAAATATGAAACCAGATCAGAAAGTAATGGAAATCCAAATCGGAATCGAGTATTATGTAATACTTTCAAATTCAATAAAATATTTTTCAAATGAAGAAAATACTGCTCATAAAATTTTAATAAAACTCGAGAAGGGTTTCTCATTCGGGAATAGTGAACATGAATTCGAACTCAATACAGAATTGCCAATTTTAGTTGATACCCGTTTCAGAGAGAATACTTCATTCGAACAATACAATAAGGAATTGAATCTTTTTGAGATAGAAAAATCTGAGACCGATCTTGAGGAATGTTTCTCATCCTATCTTGAAAATAAACAAATTAATGAAGGCACTTTCACGATCAAGAGAGAGCTCCCCTACTCTGGTGAAATCTTTGTGAAAAAAGATGAGGAAGTGAAACCCTTCACACTTATCGGGGAAAATAAATATGCTCCTCCGAAAATTTATGTGCTCTCACTCTTCACAATGGATTATCTCGATCTGAATCCCGAGTTGATGAAAAAGAGTATGCTTGTGAGAGAAGGTGATTCCGTAAAATTCAATCAGAGGATCATCGAGATTACAGAAAGAGGGTTGATGTCTGCCTTTTCCGGTAAAAGCGGAAAATACCAAACCCCTGTTCGCGGAAAGATCGAGCATATAAATTTTGAGACGGGCACTATCATTCTTCGTGAAATTCAGGATTATTCAACAAAACCGCTTACCATAAATATTGCAAAAGAACTCAAGATTACACCAAAGCATATCAAAGGATATCTTAAAAAACGTGAAGGCGATTTTGTGGAAACTTACGAACCTCTTGCATCACGTCTTGAGAGGGATTTCAGCCATGTCATACCCTCGCCGGCAACAGGTGTAATAACTGCAATAGATACTGAAAAGGGTACAATGACCATTCAATACAAGAATGAACCCTACCGTGTTTTTGCAAATGTGAGCGGGAAAGTCATTGATGTGGTGGAAAACCTTTCTGCAACGATTCAATATAAAGGAATCAAGCTTAACGGCATAATTGGATTTGGCGGAGAAAAAACAAGCGGAATACATATTATAAATGAATCTTATCTTGAAAAGGATTCGAAATATCACGAAAAAATTCTCGTTTGTTTTGATAAGATTTCATATCCTTTCTTAAAGGATTGTGCGGAATGCGATGTGGCAGGCGTAATTGCACCATCAATAGACAACAAAGACCTCGTGGAATTTCTTGGTGAGGAGATTGGCGTGGCGCTTACAGGCAATGAAAACATACCATTTCCGATAATATTGACAGAAGGATTCGGCGATTTCAGAATGAATGCCGTCTTTGAAAACTTCTTCAAAGAACAGCAACATAAAATGATATATATGAATGGTCACACCCAGATCCGAGCTGGCGTCGTACGACCGCAGATGATTGTGTTTGAGTAATATGAGAAAATTACATATTATTGTAAAAGGAATTGTACAAGGCGTATCATTCCGATATTTTGCTGTATATAATGCACGTCATTTCGGCATTCACGGGTATGTAAAAAATCTGTATAACGGTGAAGTCGAGATCAAAGCCCACGGTGAACAACAAAGTTTGCAAATCTTCTTAGATAAAATTAAATTAGGACCTCCTGCAGCGCGTATTGACGATATCAAGATTGAAGAAGACCCGGAACAGATCGAATATGATTCATTTGAGATCACTTACTAAATTATTATTACTTTTTTTGTGCGTTTCTCTTTTAGGATTCTCGCCTAATCCTAAATATATCACCGAATCCGATGACTACCATATAGTGAAGAAAGGCGATACGCTTTACTCTATCGCAAAGAAATACACAACAACTGTCGATGCGCTCAAGAGGATAAACAATCTTCCATCTGATAAAATACTCATCGGGCAAAAAATATACCTCCATAATAAAGAACATCCACAACAGTATTATGTTACAAAGAAGGACATCCCCTCATCCGGATATCATATAATACAAAAGGGGGAAACTCTGTACCGGCTTTCTAAGGTATATGAAATTCCTATTGAGAGATTAATGGAACTCAATCAGCTTACTTCCTACACGATAAAAGCCGGCGAGAAACTGTTATTGAAAGGCGAGCCCGGACAAACCACTGTTGTTACAAGTCAAGTTCAGGAATATGAACCGGAAAAAATTGAACAGCTAAAGCAGACTCAGACAAAAACAGAAACAACAAAAAAAACGACAAAGCAGATAAAAAAGCCAAAATATCATGTGGTGAAAAAGGGTGAGACATTGTACAGGATCGCTTCGACTTACGGATTGTCTATTTATGAACTCAAGAATTATAACAGTTTGAGTTCAAGTAATATTTTTGTAGGACAGAAGCTCTATCTGGAAACACAATCCAAGAACGATAATTCAAAATACATCATTCCCAAACCGGTTATAAAGAAATCCGAATTTCAGAAATACGGTATCATCTGGCCCTGCACTGGACAGATCACTTCGGGATTCGGCACACGTGATGGAAAGCCCCATAAAGGACTCGATATCGCCTGTCCTGAAGGAACACCACTTAAAGCTGTACTGGATGGTGAGGTTGCGTATTCCGGCAAGCAGCGCGGCTATGGTAATGTGATCATTCTCAAACATGCCAACAGTATTATGACCGTGTATGCGCACAACCAGGAAAACCTTGTACATAAAGATGATAAAGTGAAGAAGGGTGAGATTATCGGGAAAGTTGGGGTAACCGGCAACACGACCGGCGCACATGTGCATTTTGAAGTCCGCCTTGACGGACGCGCCTACGACCCATTGCAGTTTTTGCCGTAGAATTACAAAACATATTACGATTTAATCAGTGTTATATCAACGCACCTATTGATTATTGCTATTTAAAAAAGCTATTCATTACCTTTTCAAAATCGATTTCCTCAGAATGCTTGCTGACGTTTAAAGCCTGCCACTTTCTTCTTGCTTATCGTGGAGGATTTTGTTCGTGGCATTTTTCTTAATCTACACACCTAATGCGAGAAAACAATTAAACCCTGATAATGCATTAGAATTTCATGGATAGCACTATATTCTCTAGTCTGAGTGAGTTCCAAAACAATTTTCGAATTCGGTAACTGCCGGATGCAAAATTATGAAATTCATCAGCCTAAAATAATCAGCACTCTAAAGCAAAATCTTACGGCACCATCTTGGATAAAAAACTGGGAGGATACGAGCTAAACGCATAATCCTTGACAAACAAACCTCCAAATAAATTCTTTAGCATGCCAAATATTCGTATACTAAATATTAGGAGGCTAACAAATGGAGAAACTTGGATCCATCTTTACCGATACTTCACGACTTCATCACCGCTATCATCACGCTATTTTCACATCCTTCAATCTTCACCGCGGGCAAAACAGACTTTTTGATAAACTACAGGAATCGGAAGTGATCAGCCAAACAGAACTTGCACATAGGATGAATATTGCTCCTGCCACGCTAACGCGAATGGTACAAAATATGGAAAAAAATGGTTATGTATCACGTCAGACTGATAAAAATGACCAGAGAGTTACCCTTATTCATCTCACGCCAAAGGGCATAGAAACCCGTTCAATAATAGCTAAAAAGCTCAGAGCAATGGATTATAAAATTTTCAAGAACTTCACAACCCGGGAACAAGATATATTACATAAGATGCTACTTCGCATACAGGAGCAACTAATCGAAGAAATTAACATTGAAAACAATAATTGATTATCTGAAACGATACTGGATTTTTGCACTGGCAGCTCCCTTGCTGATGCTGATAGAAGTATTTATGGATCTTATGCTTCCGTCAATCATGGCAAAAATCGTAGATGTGGGAATTGCCAACCATGACCTGACGATGGTTTTTTCTCTCGGAATTCGTATGATCATTGTAACGTTGTTGGCTTTTCTGGGCGGCGGTGGATGTGCCATAATGTCCAGTTTTGCCTCAACCGGTCTGGGAGCAGATTTGCGACAGGATCTTTTTACTAAGGTGCAGAGTCTTTCCAATAAAAATCTGGATGAACTGGAAACGGGAAATCTGATCATCAGATTAACAAATGATGTTTCCCAGATTGAAGATGTCTCACGCATGATGCTTCGGATAATGGTGAGAGCTCCATTACAGATAGTTGGAAGTCTGGTAATGGCTATTATCATCAGCCGTCAACTTTCCACCCTCTTTGTAATCTTTATTCCTCTGCTGCTCATTATTATGACGATTCTCATCAAAAAAGCTTATCCCCTCTTTTATAAAGTTCAATCCAAACTGGATAAACTAAATACACGGTTGCAGGAAAATCTGGCCGGGAAGAGACTCGTTAAAGCTTTTGTCCGTGAGGAATACGAAGAGGAAAAATTTCAAAAAGCCAATGATGACTTAACAGATATTACCATCAAAGCTTCCCGCACCGTATCTCTCATGAATCCCTTCATGCAGATACTTTTAAACGGGGCAATTATCGCGGCTCTTTGGTTTGGAGCACAACAAATTGATTTTGGCATCCTGAAAATTGGTGCACTAATGGCTTTTATCAACTACCTGCGACAGTTGCTTTTTTCCTTAATGATGTTCAGTAATCTGTTAATGAGGTTCTCAAGAGCTCAGGCATCATCCACCAGAATCCAGGAAGTACTAACCAGTATCCCAGATATTGAGGAGCCGGGAAATCCTATTTTTGCTCAAGAAATTAAAGGAAAAATAGAGTTTAAGAATGTAACTTTCTCTTATACCCACGAGGGTGATCCGGTTCTTAAAAATATCACCTTAACCATTTTACCAGGAGAAACGGCAGCTATAATAGGTGCTACGGGATCGGGAAAAACCAGCTTAGCAGAACTTATCCCTCGATTCTATAATATTGATTCCGGAGAAATCCTTATCGACGGTGAAAACATAGAGAAAATGGATCTGGAAAATCTACGCAATAATATTGCTCTGGTTCCTCAGAAAACGATTCTTTTTACTGGTACGGTGAAAGATAACATCCTCTTTCACTATGAAAGCTGTGATCATGATGGGCTGGAAAATCTGATGAAAGAATCAGCTCGATCTGCCAATATCAACAGCTTTCTTGATGGACTTCCCAATGGCTATATGACAGACATCAACCAGAAAGGTGTGAACCTTTCTGGCGGACAGAAACAGCGTATTGCCATAGCCCGGGCTCTGGCAAAAAAAGCTCCCATTATAATTTTTGACGATGCTACCAGCGCAGTGGATATGGCTACGGAAAAACAGATTCGCAACTCTCTTAAAAAAAATAGTTCTGAAAGAACCACTCTGATCATTGCCCAGCGGATCAGCAGCGTGATGGAAGCCGATAAAATAATCATTCTGGATGACGGAAAAATTTCCGGAATTGGAACCCACAATGAACTGTTGAAGGACAATCCAATCTACCAGGAAATTTACTATTCCCAAATAGATAATAAGGCCGTATCTTGAAGAAACAGGAACAAAAGAATATAATCGGACCAGTTATGGGGCCAGGCCCAAGACATGGTGGAGGCCCCGGAGGTCATTTTGCCAACCCAAAGGAAAAAGCTAACGATACCCGGGGAACACTGAAAAAACTATGGGGATATCTAAAGAGACAGAAAAAAGGTCTTATGCTGGTGATTTTTATCGTGTTAATAACCACGATTTTAAACATTGCTGGTCCTTACCTGCTGAAATACGCTATCGATAACTATTTAATCGGTCAGGTTAACTTTGCCGGACTGGCTAAAGTGCTTATTGCCATGATCATCATTCACTTTGCTGCAGCCGGCTTTACTTTGATTCAGCAATGGATTATGATAGCCGTCTCCCAAAGGTCTATTAAGAACTTAAGAAAAGATGTCTTCCACAAATTCCAGACTCTTACCATCCGCTTCTTTGATACACGAACAACTGGTGAATTGATGAGCCGCGTAACAAACGACATAGACAACATCAGTAACACCATTTCCAATAGTTTTTTGGAGATTATTTCGGCAGTACTCAGCATATTTGCTGTTGGCATTGTGATGATAACCATTAATTGGAGGCTTGCCCTGATTTGTCTTTGTGTCATTCCCATTGTGATCTTCCTGACCAAGAAGATTGCCAAACATACCAGAAAGGGTTTTCGTGACAGGCAAAAACATCTGGGAGACCTGAACGGGATTATTGAGGAAAGTATTTCCGGCCAAAGAGTTATCAAAGCTTTTACTAAAGAGAAGGAGCTACTAAAAACCTTTTCTAAAAAAAATAAATTGATGCAGAAAGCATCCAACAAAGCCAATATTGCATCGGGACTGATGGGCCCGCTGATGAATATGATGAACAACCTGAACTATGGGGTTACAGCATTTGCCGGAGGAATTCTGGCCATTTATGGTATGGTTTCTGTAGGAACCATTGCGGCCTTCCTCAATTATACAAGGCAGTTTTCACGCCCCTTGAATCAAATTGCTCAACTTTATACCACCATCCAGTCTGCTCTGGCCGGAGCAGAAAGAGTCTTTGCCGTCCTGGACGAAATTCCTGAATTTGAAGATACGGAAGAATCTTTGCCTTTGTCAACCGTACGAGGTGAAGTAATCTTCAAAAATCTTCATTTCCGTTATTTGCCGGATATTCCCATTATCAAGGGCATCGATATTCATGCAAAACCGGGACAGACCATTGCTTTGGTCGGTCCCACAGGAGCAGGAAAAACAACCATTATCAATTTACTCTCCAGGTTTTATGATTTCCATAAAGGCAGTATTACCATTGATGGGAAAAATATCCGTGATATTAAGAAACGGGATCTGAGAAGGAATCTGGGGATTGTACTGCAGGAGACCTTCCTCTTCTCTGATACTGTGAAAGAGAATATACGCTATGGACGATTGGACGCTTCCGAAGAGGAAATTATAGAAGCCTCAAAATTAGCAAATGCTCATCAGTTTATCCACCGCATGCCGCATGGGTATGATACAGAAGTATCTGAGGATGGAGCTAGCCTGAGCCAGGGCCAAAAGCAGCTCATTGCCATTGCCCGCGCTATTCTTTCAGAGCCCTCTATTCTGGTTCTGGACGAAGCGACATCCAGCGTAGACACCCGCACGGAGATTCAGATTCAGGAAGGAATGCTGAAATTAATGAAGGGGAGAACCAGCTTTGTTATTGCCCACCGGCTGAGTACTATTAAAAATGCCGATGCGATTTTGGTGATGAATGATGGCCAGATTATTGAGCAGGGAACTCACCGGGAATTAATGGATTCCCGAGGATTCTACCATAATCTTTATCATAGTCAATTCGGAAATGATGCTCTCTCTATATGATCTCGTTGAATGATTTTACTTATGAACATATCACTATATTAAGGCAAGAAGCAAAACAAGAATTCCCTTTTAAACCCATATAATGCAGGAGGATTTCACTGATAGCGCTATATTTTTCTGCCTGAATGAGTTCCAAAATTATTCCTGGATCCGCCAGCTGGTGAAGAATACTGGTTCGATATTAGAACTCCAGGCTTAAGCATGCCTTCTCAATTAAAATTATAATTACGAAATTCTTCATATTTTTTATATGCATATCTCTCATGGGATTTTCTCCCAATCCCAAATATATTACTTGAGCTCAAGAATTATAACAGTCTGAGTTCAAGTAATATTTTTGTCGGACAGAAACTCCATCTCGAGACGCAATCAAAGGATGATAATTCAAAGTATATTATTCCCAAACCGGTTATAAAGAAATCCGAATTCCAGAAATACGGTATAATTTGGCCGTGCACAGGACAGATCACTTCAGGATTCGGCACACGTGACGGAAAACCCCATAAAGGACTCGATATCGCCTGTCCTGAAGGAACACCTCTCAAAGCTGTGCTGGATGGTGAGGTTGCCTATTCCGGCAAACAGCGCGGTTATGGCAATGTGATCATTCTAAAGCATGCTAACAGCATAATGACCGTGTATGCACACAACCAGGAAAACCTTGTGCATAAAGATGATAAAGTGAAGAAGGGCGAGATTATTGGAAAAGTTGGGGTGACCGGCAACACGACAGGCGCGCATGTGCATTTTGAAGTCCGCCTTGACGGACGTGCCTACGATCCATTGAAGTTTTTACCGTAGAATTCCAAAACATATTACGATTTAATCAGGATTATATCAACACTCCTATTGATTATTACTATTTAAAAAAAATATTCATTCCCTTTTCAAAATCGATTTCCTCAGAATGCTTGCTTATGGTTAGTATAAGAATATTAGCCGATTACGGGCTTCATTCCTGCCAAGTTACAAGAAAGTTGAGGCGGGTTAAAACCCTTT
>Ga0222677_1000541_pt1 | contig 13424 bp, 14 predicted proteins | sample AntAcemetagen935_FD_179846 | JGI IMG/M metagenome (GOLD analysis project Ga0222677, IMG submission 179846) | Saline water microbial communities from Ace Lake, Antarctica - #935 | ecosystem: Environmental > Aquatic > Non-marine Saline and Alkaline > Saline | place: Antarctica: Ace Lake... | reverse complement strand
CAACTCGAGACGGAGTTTTGTTATTATTGGGCACAACTTGGCAACATTACATATGTGTGACGACTGCAATGACCCGGGCATACCTCAGAAATGAAAGGAAGATTCGGCATGAAAATTAAGTGGGATACGGATCCAAAACAAGACCGATTTGATCCAAGGGACGGGCCGAAAACTATGAAGGCTGTTGTCACCGCCGGTAATGGAGGATACGACAAACTTCAGTACCGCGTGGTAAGCCTTCCGACGCTTGAACCCGGCGAGGTTCTGCTTCAAGTCCTCGCCGCCGGGGTCAACAACACGGAAATAAATACACGCATTGGCTGGTACTCTTCCTCGGTTACAACAGGTACCGAGGAAGCGGCAACTGCCGAAGAAGAGCAGGCAACTGCAAAGGCAGACGGAGGGTGGAACGAAACAACACCATTCCCATTCATCCAGGGCACAGATTGTTGTGGCCGTATTGTTGCCGTTGCCTCTGATGGGGACAAGAGCACCATCGGGTCTCGAGTCCTCGTGCGAGCATGCATGAGACAGTTCGGCTTTGAGTCCATGGACAACATCTGGATGGGCTCTGATTTCGACGGCGCCTTCGCCCAGTTTGTCAAAGTTCCTGCCGGGGAGGTGTTCGCTGTGGACTGTGATTGGAGCGATGCCGAACTTGGTACGATCCCCTGCGCTTACGGAACTGCTGAAAACATGGTGCATCGTGGGAAGGTGTCTCAGGGGGAGCATGTTCTGGTTCCTGGCGCGTCCGGCGGTGTCGGCTCAGCCGTAGTGCAGCTGGTGAAGCGGCGGGGCGCTACCGTGACGGCGATTGCGGCAAAGGCAAAAATGGAACAGGTTCTTTCCATTGGAGCGGATCGCGTTATCGATCGTGATGAGGATATCTTTGCCAGTCTCGGCGAGAACTCGGTGGATGTGGTTATTGACAATGTTGCGGGTCCGGCTTTTGGAGGCTTGCTGAAGGTACTGAAGCGAGGGGGACGATACGCGTCCTCCGGGGCGATCGGAAGTCCACTGGTAACATTCGACATGCGCACCTTTTATCTGAAGGATCTGACACTGACAGGCTGCACCGCATGGGATGAGTCCGTTTTCCCAAATCTTATTTCTTACATCGAGCGTGGCGAGTTGCGGCCGCTTGTAGCGAAAATACTTCCGCTTGAGCGTATTGCGGACGCGCAACTCGAGTTCATTGAGAAAAAACATGTTGGCAATTTCGTTTTGATTCCACCACCGTTGGACGGCTGATTCCATAGGAATAGATGCTTTGGGATTTCCTGAGACATCCGAATTTACAGACTATGCATTAAGCCACTCTCAACGACGAGATCCGGAATTATCTTTACCAGACGCAAAAATCCGGGTAAAAGCTTGGGACAGATAGATAAACTAACAAAATGGAGGTTGCTACATGGCCACGGAAATCACCGCTCAGGAGCTTAACACTGAGCTATTCACTAATGAGAAGGTCGGAGAAATCAGGGAAACAGTTGGGGACGGAATGGCGATCAATGCCCTGTCGGGAGGCGTCGATTCATCTGTAGTTACAATGTTAGGACACAGGGCCCTGGGAAAACGTCTCAGAACCGTCTTTGTCGAAAACGGCCTCATGCGCGAGGGAGAAGCCCAGCAGGTCGTGGATTTTTTCGAGAAACTCGGCGTTCCAGTTGAGGTAGTCGATGCACGCAAAGAATTCTTCGCCGCGCTGGCCGGAATCGCTGATCCGGAAGAGAAGCGCGAGGCGATTACCCAGTCCTTTTATCGAAACGTATTCGGACGCATTGTCAGGGAGAGTGGAGCGAAATACCTCCTCCAGGGAACTATTCTGACCGATATCGACGAAACGGTTGCGGGGATAAAACGGCAGCACAATGTATTCGAGCAGCTCGGGATTGATCCGCAGGAGGCTTTCGGCTACCGCATCCTCGAACCGCTTATCCAGCTTCGCAAGGACGGTGTTAGAAAGATCGGGAAGGCCCTCGGGCTTTCAGCCGAACTGTTCAAGCGCATCCCCTTCCCCGGGCCGGCCCTCGCGGCACGCGTGATAGGAGCAGTAACTCAGGAGCGCATCGAGACAGTCAGAAAGGCGAACCTGGTTGTTGAGCGACTGCTCAAAGACACCGGCGCCTTTCAGTACATGGCAATTCTTCATGAAGACCGCGTGACCGGCATGCGCGACGGAGCGCGTGACTTCGGCCAGCAGATTGAGGTGCGCTGCTGGGACAGTGTCGACGCGCGGACGGCAACACCAACACAGCTTTCATTCGAAATCCTTGAGAAGCTCGCCGATGAGATTGTACGCGAGGTCCCCGGTGTTGTCAGTGTTACATACAATATAGCGTCAAAACCCCCCTCAACGATTGAAGCGATCTGACAGCAGTTGAGTGTTCGAAAATCCGGGGACAAATCCGATTAATCCATTAAAGGGTTCTTTACTCTTTTGACGTTTTGTTCTCTGTGGTATTCCGGGATGAGGAAATTCCCTCCGGAATTTCCTCAATACTTTGGGGTAATCTGTTGGAGGTGTACTCATGGTAAAAATTCGCTGGACCGGCGCCGCTGGAGTTGAGTTTACTGAAGGCGGAAAAACCATATTGATAGATCCCTATCATTCGAGACCCGGAAAGTTCGAGGTCTTCTTTGGCCGTCCGGAGCCGAAGTCAAACGTGATAAACCGCTATCTCGAGAAACTGCCCGGGAGATTATCGGCGATAATAGCTGGACATACACACTTTGACCATGTCCTCGATATTCCCGAATTCGCAAAACACCTTGAATGCCCGCTGATCGGTAGTAACAGCCTTGAGACACTCATGGCCCTGCATGGAAAACCCGGCATCGTTATTGTGTGCAAGGGGGGTGAGCGGGTTGAGCTGCCGGGAGGCGCGGCGGTTACCATGATACGGTCAAGGCACGGGCTGGTTCTTTTCGGGAAAGCGCCCTATCCGGGCGAGATCAATCCTGAGAACTGCCTGCCGATGAAGGCCAGCGACTACAGGGTCGGTGACGTCTATATGCCGAAGCTGGAGATGGGAGGGACTGTCTTCATGCACGCCGGAAGTGCAAACTTTATAGAGCCGGAAATCGATGGGCATCATTGCGATGTTTTATTCATGTGCGTTCCGGGTTGGAAGAAGATTCCGGAATATTGCACCCGCCTTCCGGGGATATTGCAGCCAAAGATCATCATCCCCTTTCACTATGATGATTTTTCCTCTCCCATGTCGGAAGACGGCAACGCAAGAAACCTGCCCTTTCAGGATATGCCGGGGTTCCTCAAGAGGATAGCCGAAAGTGCACCCAAAGCTGAAATACGAATGATTCGCCCCTTTGAGTCCATGACCGTGTGACCACTCTGGCGGAGAAATGATTCAACAGATTGAACGCAGCCAGCAAGGTTGTATAAATTCAATTTATAACGCGCGGGGGTACGATGCTCAAGCAGTACTGGTACAATCCGCAAACGCTTGATACCCCCGATCGGCAATATTGGGGTTACGTGGTTCTGCAGGAGCAAAGCACCCGACCGGCCGATGAACCTGAACAGATGCAAGGAAAAAAGGAAAATTTGTCCAACAACTGAACTACTCTCGACTATAAGTCGAGGTGTTTCCACATCTCGGGCCCCCATGGGTCCGGCAATACCGCCTTCTCTCCCCAGCCTGCGGGAATCTTCTGGTCAGACTTTTCACCCAGTTTTTCCTTTCTTGCAGGACGACCGGGACGTGCAAATTCCATATGGCCCTCTTTCAGGGTTCTACCATTAATAATCGCCTCGGAACGCAGTCTGCGCCCAATGGTTTTTTCCATCTTTTGTCCAAGCCACAGGACACGGTCCACATCGTAACCGTGCTCAATGCCCATCTCGTCAATCTGGACAAGCAGGTCTTCTATCGTTATCAGGCCCACATAACGGGGGTCTTTGTAATAGTATTCACCCGTTCCCCTGATAGGCCTATCATCAAGGAAATTGGCAGGCTGCCCGCCTAATCCTCCGAGGGTGCCTTCGAAACGGGTAAATCCTGCCTGAAGTGCCCCCAGGATCGAGGCTGAGGCAACACGCTTGGTCTCATGCAGATGTAGCAGATGTGCTTCGGGGTTAGGCATAGCATCAAGAATCATGGAACAGTAACGATAGACATCTGCTGCTGAAGCGGAGCCATCATGGTCTGCATGCTCAATGTCATTGGCGCCGATCTCGAACCAGCGTTTCGTAAATTCTACCGCATCTTTCAGGTTGGTCGCCCCACCAATGGGGCTACCCCAGATAGTACTCACAGTACCGACCATTTTTATACCTGCATCGGTGGCCTTTTTGATGCAGCGCTCAGCCTCCGCCCAGTAATCGGGAAGAGTTGTTCCAGAATTGGCAAAATGATGTTCCTCATCGGTGGAAACCATCATGAGTATGCGGTCTGGGCCATATCCTTCTTTCTTCATCTCGATTGCACGATCTATAGAAGGTTCACGAATGGTTATCCCTGTAAATGTAATATCATCAGGATTGATACCTTTTCTAGCGCATCGTTTCTTGAACCTCTCACCCTGCTTGAAATACCTGAAGACCTCTTCGGCATCCTTAAACATCGGCATGCCTGCGGGATTACCGAGGTTTGAAAGCTCAATTTCTTTACATCCCGCAAGGATCATCTCCTCGGCATAAAAGATCTTTGCTTCCGTTGAGATAAACTTCTCCTCGTGCTGGAATCCGTCACGAATAGTAATGTCACCAATCGACACCTTTTTTGGCATTCTTGGAAAAATTTTCCAGAGATCATATTCTGTTGCCATAAATATACTGCCTCCTGTTATTTTCTACTCTATATAATTTAAAGGTCTTTATTACCTGCCTTTAAATACAGGTTTTCTCTTCTCTGCAAAAGCTGCGAGGGCTTCAAGACGGTCTTCCGTCGGAATCGTTATCTCATAGGCCTTCGATTCAAGCGGAAGTGCCACACCGAGGCTAGTTTCCGAACCATAATTGATGGCAAATTTGGCCTGGGCAACACCTATGGGTCCATTCCTGGCAATCTCCCTCGCCATTTCAAGAGTCGCCTCCATCAATTTCTCCGGCTCAACCACCTTGCTTACCAGGCCAATATCCAGTGCAGTCTGTGCATTGAATCGCCTAGCCGTAAATATCAGCTCCTTAGCCTTTGCCACACCGACAATCCTGGCGAATCTCTGCGTTCCACCAGCGCCCGGAATAATGCCCAGGCTGGTTTCGGTCAGACCCATCAGAACATTTGAAGAGGCAATACGAATATCGGAGGCCAGAGCCAGTTCGGTCCCACCGCCAAACGCGAACCCATTGATCGCGGCAATTACAGGTACGCGCACCTGTTCCACTGCCGTAAATGTGTTGCGGATTGTGAAGATGAAACGGCGGACCTGATCCTCCGAGAGAGTTCTCCTCTCTTTTAGATCCGCACCAGTAGAAAACGATTGTTTTTTGACATCACGATCACCTTGCGCGCCGGTGATGATGATACACCTCAGATCCATATCAAAGTTAGATTCTTTAATGATGTCAGCCAGTTCAGCCAATAAATCGAAGTTGAAGCAGTTCATCGCCTCTGGACGGTTAAGGGTGAGAATGAGAATCCCGTCATCCGTTCGTTCTTTCAACAATATATCTGTCATACTTTTTCCTTTCTCTCGGTCAGATAAAAAGGTCCACTTATACCTTCAGGTTACCGAAGCGAGACTCTTTAACCGGGGTGTGAAGCGCAATCTCAAAGGCTCTTGCCAGCTTGTCTCGTGCCTCGCTGAACGCGATAACGCCGTCATGGAAATTCAGGCATCCAGTGTAGAAGGGATGCCCCTGTTCTTCATAACGGTCTCTCATCATCTGACGGAATTGAGCCATCTCTTCTTCATCAACCTTTTCACCTTTTTTAACAATGTTTGCCTTGCGAACAGATTCAACTATGAAACCGGCTGTTTCACCCGACATTACGGTCGTACGACCCCTCATATTCGTAAATGAGAATGTGGGGTTGAATGCCCTGCCGCACATACCATAGTTGCCGGCTCCGTGATCAGGACCTATAACATAGGTGATCTTGGGTGTATCCAGGCAGGTAGCCGCTCTGACCATATCAGAACCGTATTTACCTATACCGCCCCATTCTTGATTCTTACCCACCATATAACCGGGTGTACCTTCGAGAAAGAGGACCGGCAGCTTCGAGGTGCCGCAGCGAATCATCCATTCAGTAGCTTTCCTCGCCGCTTCAATAAAGATAACACCACTGTCATTCGAAGCAATAACACCTACAGGAATACCCTTTAGCCACATTTTACCGCAGACGACCGAACTCCCACGGCCGGGACCATAGTTCGACTTATATTCGTGGAAATAGCTGTCATCAGCCAGACATTTTATCGTGTCATGGATATTTATATGGTGGTAAGTATCAGCGGCTGAGCAGCTCATCATCTCTTTATAATCAAACTTCGGCTCCCTTGATTCTCTTCGATCAGTAAAGACATTCTGGGATGGTTCAAACTCCATTATGTCACGCAGTTTCTGTATCCCCTCTTCCTGGCTTTTAACAAGATGATCGCAACCACCAGAATGCTTTGTATGGACATACGCGCCGCCGAGGTCTTCCGCCGTTACTGTTTCGCCGATAGCGGATTTGACCATGGGAGGACCGGCAAGGAAGGCGTAAGACATTTTTTCGATCATGATCGATTCACAGGCGAGATAAACGATGTATGCACCACCGGCAGTGTTTCCACCAGTAGAGAGCGTATACTGTTTTATTCCCTTGGCAGACATGCGACACATGTTGTAAAACATTTTGCCGAACTGATTGTGATCGGCAAAGCTGCCTATCTGCAGGGGAAGATAAATTCCGCCCGAATCGGCGATATAGATACATGGAATCTCACACATCTCGGCAATTTTCTGGGCCCTCATGTGTTTCTTCAGTGTAATGGGGAAATATGTCCCCGCGGCATAACGATTCTCATTGGCAAAGATCATACAGTCTTTACCATGGACTTTTCCAATACCCGTAATCAGACCACCTCCGGGTATATGGCCACGCTTTTCCTGCTCGTAGACCTCTCCGCCGTAAACTCTTTTCTTGCCGATATCATAGCCGGTATCCAGACCGATCTCAAAGTACTCGGTACCCGGATCGATCAGCATTGATATAAGATCTCGCATTGGTTTCTTGCCCTGTTTGGCAAGACGATCTATCTGTTTCTGACCACCGACATTGTAGGCTTCTTCGCGGTGTTTGGACAGGATTTCATCCTGTTCCATCCAGTGTTTCAGGTTTTCTGCTCTTCCTTTTTTCAGTTTTTCGGTCCTTGTCAATTTTTTCTCTGCCATTGCATCGGTCCCTTTCTGTTTTAATTCAGATTTAAAATCTCACAACAAAAGCTTACCTCATGGAGACTGTCTGAAGAGATTTTCGCCCTCCTGATCACATTTACCCTAAAGATGCTGATGGCACCAATACGACATAGAACGTGCCCCAGCCTCTATATGCCTGCCACGAAAAGTTTTAATCCTGTTTTCATGTTATACTTGAATATAGTTGCCTCTGTACCTGCCCGCTACCGATATCCGTTTTGAACTTATCGACTTTATCATATTCCTGCGCCTGGCTATTCGCCGTGTCTTGCCAACGCAGCAGAAATAATAATGGTTTCCTCCCGCCTTTTTATTGTTACTCCCCCTTTTTTGCTTATTGTCCCCAGTACTACATCAAAAATGCAACATGTCTTTTCCTTAGTATTTCTCACGGATCTTGCCTTTTTGTCAAGCATTTTTTCCACCGTGCAAGGTACATATCACCTTGATATTATTAAAGAAAGATATTTATTCTCAATCAAAACGGTTGGTCACATTAAGAAAAGTCCGCATGACTTGAAGCATTTTGCGGTCAATCTCAGACCCACTGCTGAATACTTATCCAATCACTATTCTTGTCCGATTTCCTTCAGGAACAAATCGGCACACTGCTGCAAATGGCAACCGAAAAATGACCCGGAGGGGCTTCCAATCTCATACTCGATTGTGAAATTCTGGAAGGCAATCCTGTCCCTACAAGTCGAAATAGAACCACAGAAGGCGCGCTTTAAAAGCCGGCGTGACAGGCAGGATTGAAACCCGCATATGCACCCAAAATTCACTCGAACTTGCTGATATTACAGAGAAGATTGATTTCGCTTTTGCCATTGCTGTCGCGCGCGACATTCCTGATGTTTCCGGGTTCTTCTCGGAAATACATGACACATTGAAACCCGGGCATAAATTTCCGGTTGTCAAGCCTAAGGAACATATCTCAGCAGAAAAGCTTGAAAAACTGTTTCCATTGCCGTCCTCTTTATATGCCATCGACTTTACTCATGGTTAAGTCGCAAGCCTTCCATTAATGTTTGCGGCAAGCCACATCTCTCAAAAAAAGGTTGACCCTTAATCTGCTTTGTCTTATTGTGAACAAGAAATTGGACGACAGTAACATGCAAGTTGCGGTGACATCAGCCTTATTACTAATCAAACAGAAGCAGGTAAGGCTTTCCCGGATTCGAAAACTATCAAACAAAAAGGATGCTGCTGCATGGTCATGAAGATCGAGGTAATCTGAAGGCAGTTGATTATTGAGCGAACGCAGGAATCGGGGAGCAGCGATGAATCAACAAACAAATAAAATCGAATGCCCTAATTGCGGCCATAAAATTGACGTGAATGATATTTTGTATCATCAGGTTGACGGGGAACTGAAAAAAAAATATAGCGCGGAACTGGCCAGGGAAAAGGATAAGTATCAGGACAAGCTGGATTCGCTGAACGAAGAGCGGAAAAAACTTGAAGGTGAAAAGAAAAGACAAGATGAGGCGGTCGCCGACGCGATCAAGGCAGGTCTGAAGGAAGAAGAAAAGCGATTGCAGGCCGAGATAAGGGCCCGGATGGAGGAAGAGCAATCGGAGCGTATCCGATCCCTGCAGGAAGAACTTGATCAAAAATCCGGTCAGTTAAAGGATTTTAACAAGGCAAAATCGGAAATCGAGAGACTGAAGAGAGAAAAAGATGAGCTGAAAGGCTCAATCGAGGCCGAATCAGAGAAGAAACTCAGTGAAATGATCGGCGTGGAGAAGGAAAGAATCCGGAAAAATGAGGAACAGAAATCTCAATTGAGGTTATCCGAGAAGGAAAAGATTATTGAACAACTGAGTGAAAGGCTGAAAGAGGCGCAGAGAAAAGCGGAGCAGGGCTCATCACAGCTGCAGGGCGAGGTGCAGGAACTGGCAATCGAGGAGTGGCTCAGCGTTAATTTCCCGTTAGATACAATTGAAGAAATAAAAAAGGGCGCAAGAGGCGCTGACTGCCTGCAAATTGTCAACACAAGAACAAGGCAGAATTGTGGAACGATTTACTACGAAAGCAAACGCACAAAAGGATTCCAGCCTGGATGGATAGAAAAGTTTAAAAACGACATTCGAGAAAAAGGCGCCGACATCGGTGTGCTGGTCACCGAATCAATGCCGGGCGACATGGAGCGAATGGGCCTGAAAGACGGAATATGGGTATGCACATTCGAAGAATTCAGGAGTTTGTGTGTTGTTCTCAGGGATTCCGTGATCAAATTAAGTAACGTGGTAGTAACCCAGGAGAATAAGGGCGACAAGATGGGTATGATCTATGACTATCTGACAGGTAACGAATTCAGACTTCAGGTTGAGGCTATCGTGGAAGGCTTTACACAAATGCAAACGGACCTTGAATCAGAAAAGAGAGCCATAAACAGCATCTGGAAGAAAAGAGAAAAACAGATAGAAAAAGTGCTTTTGAACACAAATTATATGTACAGCTCGGTCAAGGGGATCGCGGGAAGCGCCATTCAGTCCGTTCCACTCCTGGAATTCCCTGCCGGTGATGACAATGATGGCATCTGAACAAACTCAAACAGTGGCTTCGCGGTAAAATACTTCACATTACAAAGGAAATTTTTGGCTGTGGCGGGTCAGATATCGCGATGCGCCGGTATATGGACCGGGATTTGATTGCCTTTACGGTCACCAGATCAATGTACGAACAGCTTTGCGGGCTGGGTGCGGAAAGGTTCCTGTACAAGCCATTCTGGAAGAATCTCATGAAGGCAAGAGGGGTCGCGGATCTGCAGGAATAATTACAGGGCATAAACTAGGGACACTTCCCGTATTAATTTACAAATTTCGTTTCCGAACCTTTTGCCCCTCTCAAGTTGTTTGAAATCATTCATTAAAGAACTTTAGCAAAATACGGGAAGTGTTCCCTTATTTTCACAGAACTCATTGTATTACTCTCTTACAGCGCCAAGATATTATTTCTATTGAGAAGTTTAAAATGACAGTATTTTAAAATAATATGTGGTATAAAAGTATGGGCAGATCGCTATGGCATCTTTTTGATCAGGTGCGGCAACCAATCTTCACTTGACTGGCAGGCCAAAAATACCAGATGAAAGGAAAGGATCATGCACATAAGAATTCAGGAAGCTTTTAATGTCTATTCACATCTGGCAGGGGTCATTGCGGCGGTGGTTGGCACTGTATTTTTAGCGATAGTCGCAAGCTATTCGATTTCAGCGTTAATTATCGCCTTGATTTATGGGAGTTCAGTGATCTTTCTTTTTTTAGCGAGTTCACTCTACCACACCTTCAAGAAAGGGGAAAATGAGTTGTCCTTCTGGAGAAGAATGGACCGCTTTGCCATTTTTTGCATGATTGCCGGCACCTCTACACCGATTTGTTATTTATACATGGATGGTACTTGGCGCTGGTCCATGATTGCTATCCAGTGGGGACTTGTGGGATTTGGACTTGTCTCTCAACTTTTTTTTCCTCGGGCACATAGAGCTCTTTATGCTATTATTTATTTCATAATGGGCGGTATCGCTCTCATTCCGATTAAACAGATGCTGCCATCCATGACCGTCGTACAAGGGATTTTGTTATTTACCGGTGGGGCGTTTTTCACACTGGGCGGTTTAATCTACGCAATAAAGAAACCGAAACTTGTTCCCGGAATCTTCAGCTTTCATGAACTTTTTCACGTCATGGTTCTGATCGGAAGCGGGCTTCACTATGCCATGATCTACAGCGTCTATTTCCAAAAGATCGCCTAATGACATTAATGGTTTTGAATAAACCGATCATTCCGGCATCAGTACAAGGCCTTCATAACGATGTTAGTCTCAGCCGAATGTAAGCGACTCATGCACCAAGAATCCCTGCTTTTTGAAAGGGATTATAAAGAACACTTCCTGGCAGGGGAAACAAAAGACCGTCATATTGGGGAGCCCTATCTGCTTCATCATGCGGGGATAAATCGGGGAGTGCTCCTGATCCATGGTCTTATGGCCGCACCGGAGGAGGTTCGTGAATGGGCAGACTTTTTATATTCCCAGGGGTATACGGTTTATGCACCCAGACTGGCAGGTCATGGAACTTCCGCAGTAGATCTGGCACATCGCAGCTATGACGATTGGGTGGAGTCCGTAAACCGCGGGTACGCCATCCTGAAAACCTGCTGCGATCAAGTCATTGTGGCCGGTTTCTCAACCGGCGCAGGTTTGGCACTGCATCAAGCCCTCACCAATCCGGAAGCATTTGCGGCGGTGATTTCTATCAGCGCACCGTTGAGGTTTAAGGGCATCTCTCCCTGTTTTGCAGAAATACTTGACCAGTGGAATGGGTTTTCCCGCATCATGGGCATCAAACACCTGCGCAGAGATTTTGTCATCAATCATCCTGACAATCCGCATATCAACTATCACCGTTGTCCCGTCCGGAGCATCGTCCAAGTCAAGGCGTTAATGAAAAAAGTATACGGTGCTCTTTCAGCCTTGTCCATGCCCGCACTGATCATTCAGGCGAACAATGATCCCAAGGTGGAGAGTCGGAGCGGTAGGAGAATCTATGACCGGATCTCATCTACCGACAAAATGTATCGGGATATTCATTTTCATCTTCATGGTATCGTCAGAGGCGAGATATCCCGTGATGTATTTGAAGAAGTGGAGACCTTTCTGAACCGGTTGGCGTAGCGATAATACTGTTTTCCATCGCCCAGGATTGTATTGCCTCAGGTATACCGGTCTCTCCCGATTTTGGCAGAAAACCGATAAAAAGGTCCTTCGTCGTATCAATACCCTCATCAAGGAAACAAAACAAAGTCCATTTGGGGGTATTGGAAAGCCTGAACCACTTAAGCATGCTCTTTCAGGATACTGGTCCCGACGAATCACCGATGAGCATAGATTCGTTTATAAAGTATCGGAAAATGCAATTCATATCGCGCAGTTGCGCTACCACTACTGATTATTTCCCTTAGTCCCAATGTACTTCTTCAAAAAGAGTCAGCTGTCCCTGTTTTTTCCTGGCAAAAAGATATTTACATTTCTTTATTGTCGTGATAGCAATCGCTCTCCGTCGTCAATAAAAATGCTGGAACTACTTGAACCCCAAGGAAAAGGATCTGAATTATGGGAAACATCATCAATCGTGACACAATCGGCGATATGGCCAGAAGGGCAGCGACAAAATACGGCGATAAAACCGCTATTATTTTCCGTGATGTGAAGCTTTCGTTTTATGATCTCGAACGCGAGGCACGCCGTTTTGCCCTTCTCATGATGAAATACGGTATCAAAAAGGGGGACCGCGTAGCGGTCTATGCATTCAACTCTCATTACTATCCCATCAGCATGCTTGGACTCGCCAAGATCGGAGCTATCCAGGTGCCGATCAACTATATGCTAAACGCAGAAGAGATCGCATATATACTAAACCATTCAGGAGCTAAAATCTTCATTGTCGAGGATGCGCTTTATCCGATCATCGCACAGTCTCAGGAAAAATTCACCACAGTGGAAAAGTGGGGGTTCATCCCACTTGGGGGTTCCATGGTGCCTGACGGGTATTTCAACCTGATATCGGAAATGGAATCCATGCCGTATGATGAACCGCAGGTGGAAGTCAACGCTGAGGATATCGTCCAGATCGCATATACCAGCGGCACAGAATCGAAACCCAAGGGAGCCATGCTCTCTCACAGGGCGCTCATGTCACAGTATCACAGCTGTATTTTCGACGGCCAGTATGAGACAAACGATGTAAGTCTGCATGCCCTGCCCCTTTTTCACTGCGCCCAACTTCATTGTTTTCTCATGCCATACCTGTACATCGGGGCAACCAATGTCATCATGCACAGCGCAGACCCTTTGAAAATGATCACATCCATCGAAAAATTCCAGATCACCCACATGTTTGCACCTCCGACGGTCTGGATCGGGATCCTGAATCACCCGGAATTCAAAAATTATAATCACGGCAGCCTCAAGAAAGCCGCGTACGGCGCCAGCATAATGCCGGTAGAGGTTATCAAGCAACTCTCGGTAACCTTCCCTGGCCTTGAA
>Ga0222677_1000534_pt1 | contig 13621 bp, 12 predicted proteins | sample AntAcemetagen935_FD_179846 | JGI IMG/M metagenome (GOLD analysis project Ga0222677, IMG submission 179846) | Saline water microbial communities from Ace Lake, Antarctica - #935 | ecosystem: Environmental > Aquatic > Non-marine Saline and Alkaline > Saline | place: Antarctica: Ace Lake... | reverse complement strand
GTAAAGGGGTCAAGTCTACGTTTGACTCTTGTAGCTGATTGCCAATTGTAATCTACAGCGAACAAGCCAATTCGAGTTTTGTTTGTTTCAGGAAGTTACAAATATAACGTCACCCAGGGAAAATCACGATCAATAATCTGCACATTTCAACCCGCATTCATTGATCTGGATTGATCACCCAACCTCACGACTTGTATTTGAAGTGAAGGATTGTGGTTCATGAAAATATGACATGAGCCGGACATTGTCTCCACCTACAGCTGTTCATTGGTGGTGGTTTCTCAAAATTGAGGATTACGGATTGAAAGAGAGTAACGCCGGCTTCACCCGTTCATCGGGTGCGTGGTTGGGACATTTGGCTAACAGGGAATAGGCGTCAACTGTGTAGGCCTGACACCCATGCTTTTAAAAGTAATCCTTGTCAAACACCGGCGCCACCACCGAAAAGTCTGTCCTCCGCCTCCTGGAGCGATCCATAACCGGCACCAATGACCGTAGCGAGTAGCACCTTTTCAGCGAGGTTTTCCTTTCGCTCAAGAAACTGTATTTGGTTTTGGTAGTACAGGGCCAGCGTGTTGTCCGAGTAGGTCTCCAGCTCACCGCGCAGGTAGGTTTTCATCGAAGTGCCCCTTGGCCCATCCTCATCAATGGGCCGCCCCCGGCTGCGCAGATTGGGATATTTTACTGCCAGCTCTTTGGTCCATGCGATTTCGATTTCTACGATCTGGTCAATCAGCGGATTTTCACTGAGTGGTGAAATAATGTTCTCCATGCGGGCATATTTCAGGGTCAACAGGTTTAGCCCCTTGGCATCGGCCCGGATGAGGTCATCCCGATGGCTCTCAAGGGCCGCTTCGGACCAAACCGAAAACGAGACCCCCCTGTAGAATCGGAAAGCCCCCGGGTTCTCCTGGCAGGATGCCGGTTCCCGGGCGGGGACATTGAGAAACATATCGAGTTCCCGGTCGATGATTTCCTGGATAAGTTCCTGTTTTTTCCCCATTGCAGCCTCTTTTACATGTTTATCCGGCCCAAACGTCGTACCCGCGGGCTTCGGGGTCCCGGATGCGGCCCTGGACTATCGGGCCGTGGTCAGGTAAAAAATCACTGTCGCTGTCGCTCAGCCCCAGCCTTTTAAGCGTGTCAAACAATTTGTGCCACTCCCTTAAAGAGTTTTCAATCATATGTATACCTCATTTTAAATATTTTCGTTACTGCATCATCTGCCTGGCTTTATTCAAATATTCCTTTGCTTCTTTCGCCATTCGGTCAAGGAGCTCCTGGCATGTTGGAATATCCCCGATTAAGCTTATTGAAGTGGCCTACCATAAGGGGCTCATAATCTCCATAAATTTAATAATTACTGATTGAATTCTTGTATCCTTGCAAGGAAGATAAATCTAGCGAGTACAGGAAGTTACAAATACCACCTGACCCCAAAAAAATCATGCTCAAAAACCTGTACATTTCATCCCGTACTAAATGTGCGACTCTGAAAATCCGATCTGCACCTTTGAAGTCTGCATCATACTGATTATACATCATTCTATATAAATTAATGGTAGGAGGAAGGAAAACAGCCCTTTTGCTGCCAACTACGCATCCTCAGCCTCATAGCATTAATAATATTGAAGATTACTGGTAAAAACAGCCAAGCTTGAAGGAGCGGTCAGGCAGCTATTCATTGCCTCAGTATTTGCATTTCGCTCGAGCAAAACAGTTGTGCAGATCCGCCGTAGCCCAGGTACCGTCTAATGAAATTCAGGAGATATGGATGGACGATAGAATCCATACTGTCGTAAAATTTCTCCTCGATTTGTTCCATGAAGCGAAGTGCCGAACCAACAGCCTGTCAATGCCCAAGAACCGTCTTTTGATGCAGATTTACGAAGGCGCCCCGCGGATCGTATTTCGACTTGATCTTCCGGTAGGCTTCACCGTTATAGATGCGCCAGAATTCGTCTTCGGTGAAGAAGGATTGCGAATAGAGCGACTTGCGGCCGCCGAGTTCCTGCACAATGCCTTCGATGCGGACATTGAAATGGCCGGGGGCCCTGTCTGACGTGGTTCGGACGCTTCCCCAGAAGCCGAAGTTCAGATAGAGCGCGCCTGGTTTCATGGGATAGAGCGTCCAGTTCCCGGCCGCTTCCAGGGGGCGTATCGGGCAGATCCAGCAGGGCCGGATGTCAATCTCACGATCATAGAACTTCATGAATTCAATGGATTTCTCGATGGGGATTTCAACATCCTGGATCACCTGCTCGAATCGTTCGACAGGCAGGCGCATGATTGTGCGCAATGCGTGCAGGCGCTTTTCAACCTTCCATCTCCGGTGGAGTGATTGAATTTTCCAGTAGCTGCTGGAACGCAGCATCCAGCGTCCAAAGAGACGGCGCAGCAGGGGCTTTTGCATGCCAAAGTTCCGCGAACACCAGAACCAGTCAGTGTCCCATCGCCACAGGAAGTCCCGCATGGTCATGAGATCCTCACTGCGATTCCGCAGTGACTGGTAGTAGATGTGCATGCCCTTGTAATCACTGGCGGGGCCGCGATCATGGGTGAGCCGTGCCTGTGTAAGTGTAAATTCATCGCGTGTGAAGGCGACTCCCTCGACGAAGTCCGGCGCGTCGGGACGCACTTCGCAAGCCGCTTCCATGGCAGAGAGAAATTGCGTGCGATCAGAGAAGCGCCGGTGGGTCAGCCTGACGAATGGACTGGCGGGCAGGAGTTTCACGCGCAGGCGAAGGATGTAGCCCAGGGTTCCGTAGGAATTGGGCATGGCATGAAAGAGGTCCGCGTTCTCGTTGTCGCGACGGCAGATACGGATGGTTCCATCGCCGCAGAGGACTTCCATCTCTTCGACCATCTCGTGAACGAGACCGTACCGAAAGGATGAGGCTTCGATACCGACCCCTGAGACGGCGCCACCGACGGTGATGGTCTTCAGCTCGGGAACCACGGGCGGACGAAGGCCCATCGAGAGGGTCGCGTCGGTAAAATCCTCGAAGGTGGTCATCCCTTCCACTTCGGCAGTTCTGCCTGCCCTATCTATCTCGATGACCCGGCAGAGGCGTCTGACGTCGAGCTTTTTTAAAGCAGCTTCCCTGCGGTCACGGAAGAGGTTTGAGGTTTTCTTTGCCAGACGGACCTGTCTGCCTGGCCGATTCACCATGGCTCGGGACAGATCCCGGCAGGTATCATGATAAGATTCCCAACTGTCGAAGGGGTCAGAGTGATACTGTTCCATCAGCGGATACCTTTCCATCCACCGCGGATTCCACCCTTCGAGAGCACCAGCTGCCAGAGCTGAAGTTGACGGCTGCGAAAGGCGCCCGCGCAAGAAAGGAGGTAGTATCGCCACATGCGGTAGAAGCGTTCACTAAATTCTGTGGCAAAGCGTGACCGGGATTCCTCGAAGTTTGCGTGCCATGCCATCAGGGTGCGATCATAGTCGGTGCCGAAGCTGTGCCAGTCTTCAATGACAAAGAGGCCGTCCATGGCTTGACCAAGTTGAGCCGCAGATGGAAGCATGCCTCCCGGGAATATGTAGCGGTCCACCCAGGGATTCACGTAATGGACTGAACTGTTTCTGGCTATGGTGTGCAAAAAGAAAATACCTCCCGGTTTCAGGCAGCTGTGAGCGAGTTTGAAGAGACTAGGGTAGTTCTTGTAGCCTACATGCTCACAGAGGCCGATGGCAACTACCCTGTCGAAGGAGCCCGTTGCTTCCCGGTAATCCTGGAGGCGGAATTCCACAGGGAGACCCTTGCACGTGGCCCGGGCCCATTCGACCTGCTCGGCTGAAATGTTGTAGGCAATTACCTCTACGCCATAATGTTCCGCCGCATAGCGCGCGAAACCACCCCATCCGCATCCGAGTTCCAGGATCTTTTCGCCGGGCGCGAGGGCCAGTTTCCGGCAGATAAGATCGAGCTTGGCTTCCTGAGCGGAAGCAAGATCTTTGGCGTTCCCGTTCCAGTAGGCGCATGTGTATTGCATGTAGGGATCGAGCATCGATTCGTAGAAGGCATTGCCGATGTCGTAGTGGACCTTGGCAACCTCGATGGCGCGTTTCTTGTTTTGACGGTTGAGAAGTTTTGCCTTGGCTACACTGAGAAGTACGGCAGGGCTGGGGGGGATTTTTTTATTATTCTGGGCGGAAAGTATCCGGTCGAAGAACTGGTCCAGGGACTCGCAATCCCACATGCCATCCATGTAGGATTCACCAAGTCCGAGCGAAACATCGGCGGCGATGCGCTCGTAAACGGCTTTATCGTGGCATTGCAAATCCCAGGGGCGATTCCCGTTTATTCGGATATCCGCTTGGCCAAAGATGTTCTCGATCCAGTCCGGCAGTTTAGACATGTCTTCTCCTTGCATTTTATTTGAGTAGACAGTTTTTGCCCAGGATGGCAGGGTGACATTTAGATTCTCCCTTTACCGCCTGGTTTTCGGCAGTGGCTCAATACATAACATCCTATCCATTGACAACAGTCAATCCCATCCAGCCGTCAACACTCCTTCCATATCATACTGGAGGAAATTTTCATCATTTATTTCTGTTTGAAATCAAGCACTCTTTTAAAGGTTAACGTGTTACTGACAACAGGAAGTTACAAATATCACGTCACCCGGGGAAAATCACGATCAATAATCTGCACATTTCAACCTGTTATCATTGATCCGGCCAGATCACCCAACCTCTCGGCTTGTATTTGAAAGAGTGGGTATTGCCTGCATCCGGTTTTGATTGAGTACAGGAAGAAGCAAACTGGAGAAAACCCAAGCAGCAGTATGCATATTGTTGCTTTTTTTCTTCGGAAAATATATACACGGTCCCATGAATTTCCAATAAAACAACAGGTAGAGTACTGATATGGAACAGTTGAAAATAGACGATATTACTGTTGATGTGGTGCGAAAAAGCATCAAGAATATCCACCTGCGCGTTTATTTCCCAGAGGGCAGGGTTAGAATTTCTGCACCCAACAGAATAGATCTGGCCATTATTCGTGCATTTGCCATTTCAAAAATAAGCTGGGTAAAAAAACAACAGACGAGGCTGAGAAATCAGAAAAGGGAACCACAAAGGGAGTTCATAAACAGGGAAACCCATTACTTCGACGGCAAGCGCTATTTGCTGAAGGTTATTGAGCGAAATGCCGCTCCGAAAGTGGTTTTAAAACATAGCATGATTGAACTCTACGTAAGACCTGGAACAGACACATTAAAAAAGAAATCCATTCTCGATGAGTGGTACAGGCGGAAACTGAAAGAGACAGTGCCGGCACTTATAGAAAAGTGGGAAAAGAAGATGAATGTTCAGGTCAATGAATTTGGGATTAAAAGAATGAGAACGAGATGGGGTACCTGTAACCGGCAGGCAAAACGAATCTGGCTGAATCTGGAATTGGCCAAGAAACCGCCCGAATATCTGGAATATATTGTGGTGCATGAAATGGTTCACCTGTTGGAAAGAAAACACAACGACAGGTTCAACATGTTAATGACTGAGTTCATCCCTAAGTGGCGACTTTATAAAGATGAATTTAATCGTTTACCGATAAGCCATCTGGATTGGGATCGCTAACTCGAAGAAAAAAGTTTGCCTTTGTACGCCCTGTGCACTTCACATCCTTCCTGAGCGAAGGATAGATATCAGTAGACCTATTCCAAAGATGCCTGCAATACTGAAACCCGCAAGCCCCAGTATCGGGAAACCGAAGAGGAAAGGTCCGATCTTTGTCGTGATGATAAGGGATGATCCGATAATAAGAGAGGAAATGATGAGCGAAGAGGCTATCCGGTTTGACGACCTGTCCAGTCCGGATATTAGATTTTCAAGCCCCCTGTGCTCAAATATTACGCTGGCCTTTCCCTGCCTCAGTTGTTTCAGGATGGTTCGCAGTTCTCCGGGGATATCTTTGAGAAGTTGAACGAGATCCTCTCCGGATTCGAGAAAATCACCCACTACCCGTTTTGGAGAAAGACGCGCCAGCTTAATATGCTTGATGAAGGGGGCGGCCCTCTCGGTCATGTCAAAATCGGGGTCCAGTACCAGACCCAGTCCCTCGACCTGAGCCATTGCCTTGATCATAAGAAAAATGTCTGGCGGGAGACGTAATCCATGAGTTGTAATTAATTCGAGCAGTTTTTGAAGAATGTCCGCTATATGGAAGTCCTTGAGAGATTTGTACAGATATGACTCAACAAAATCGCTTATATCCCGTTCAAGGACACGGCGGTCAGGTTCTTTGTCCCACTCCACGACCTTCAGTATGGCATCTGCAATCTTGGACTCATCCCGCCTGACATAACCATACACAATATCCGCGAAATGCTCTCTCGCGTATCGATCGACACGCCCCATCATACCGAAATCAAGGTAACAGATAACATTATCCGGCATGATAAAGACATTACCCGGGTGAGGATCAGCGTGAAAAAATCCGTGCTTGAATACCTGCTCGAGTATTAAATCCGCTCCACGGGAAGCTATGATACTCCTGTCGAGACCCGCATTATCCAGCTTGTCAATCTCAGATGCCTTTATGCCGTCTATAAACTCCATGGTAAGGACTTGCTTCGTTGTTGTCTCCATGAAGATACGTGGGACATAAACCGATGAATTTCCAGTAAACTGCCTGGCAAATCTCTCCGCGTTTGAAGCTTCGATCGTATAGTCTATCTCTTTTGCAAGTGAACTGGCGAATTCTTCGACTATCCTTGTGGGCCGGTGTATTTCCCATTCCTCAATATGTCTCTCAATCAGGGTCGCCAGGTGGAGCAATATTTCTAAATCCACCTCTATAATCGCGCGTATACCGGGGCGCTGTACTTTGACGATGACATCATCTCCGTTTTTAAGCTGTGCCCGGTGTACCTGGCCGATGGAGGCAGCCGCCAGAGGGGTTTCTTCAAATTTTTGAAATATCTCATCTATCGGAGATGTTAACTCGGCCTCGATGATTTCTCTGACCTGGGAAAAGGGGAACGGGGGCACACTGTCCTGAAGCTTTGACAATTCCTCTATGAATTCCACAGGGATAAGATCCGGGCGGGAAGAGAGTATCTGCCCCATCTTCACAAAGGTGGGACCCAGTTCCTCAAGGGCCATCCGCAGGCGTTCGGATCTTGTAAGTTTCTCGACGCGCTCACGGCGCTTTCTCGAAACCATCTGCATGCCGATCTCGAGATATTGCCCGACATGAAGCCGGTCAACCAGATCACCGAATCCATATTTAAACAGGACGGTGATGATCTGACGGTATCGGTTCATATGTCGATATGTCCGGGAAACGATGCCGATTTTTCTTATAAGCATTGCTTATACCTTGGTTTTTCGGGATTTCTCTATTTTTTCGATCTTGTTCTTCAGTGCCGTGAATTCTTTCCTTGTCGGAATGTTTAATTTTGCTATTGTGTCGGCAACAGCCTTTTCCGCCTTTTTCGTCAGGTCTTCTTTAAACTCTTTTGACTTCTCCGTGAATTCTTTAATGGTCTCTTTACCCTCTTTTTTCGTCAGCTCGCCTTTCTTTATCAGTTCATCAACCGTTTTTTCTGCTTTTTCCTTTGTCAAAACCGCCAGACCGATACCTGCCAGCATGCTCTTTTTGATAAAATCCATTTTTCTTTCCTCCTTATCAAAATAAGTTTTAAGTTGAAAACATCTGCAGAGATTTGATTTTCCGATAATATTCAAACCCTGCAACATTAAGGATTGATTAAATCACAATCCCATTCTCAAATCATGTTTACATCACAACCCTAAGAAAAATATTATTATACACTTCAATATAATTTAACAACAGGAAAAGTCGACGGCTTCGTAAAACAGGAAAGCAGGGTCAGGCTCGCATTGATTTCCTAATCTGGGAGATTTTCCTCATCGTCTTCCTCATACTCTTTCAGGCGGTTTTTTCTCCGCTTCAGAAGTTTTGCGGATCCTACTACAGCAAGTAGAAGAGCTGTAAGAAAAAAGAGGATCTGATAGAAATAGGCATTTAGAAATAAAAGCCAGGAAATCTGCTGTTTCAGGTGTTTGTGCCACTGATCTTCCAATTCGTGCAGAGAAATAAAAAGTCTGTTTGAAATGGCGGTATCGAGATCCTGACCGTCTTCCAAATCATACAGAATCCAGAGCATTCTCCTGATTTTGTATTCTCTGATTATGTATTCGACAACGCTCTTACTTTCCTCATACGCAAGCAGAAGAGCTCTTTTGTCTCGGGGAAAGTCAAGGCGTAAATCTTCCAGGCGAATATAGCGGTGCGTCAAAACAGCCCTGTTGAGAATAAATTGGTCATTCTTCATAATTATTTCTGCCAGCCCGTCGCTTGCCCATTGCGCAATGCCTTCGTCAAGCCACCGGGGCAGGTTGCCATCTTCAATGTGATGATGGAGAATCAGGTGACACAGTTCATGCTTCAGGATTGTTCGCAGGGTGAAGGGGTGGGTCATCCGTGAGCAATCGATGATAACAAGTTTTTTCTGTGGTATGGCCATGGCAACAAAAAGATTGCTGCCAGTCATCTTTTCAAATTTATCTTGATCTTTGATCAAAAGAACATTGGACCTGTATTCCAACTGCCAGCCTAACATTTCTTCGAGTTCCTCTTTGACCTCGGGATAGATCGATAGAATTTCCCGGGCTGAAGGTTCAAGCGATTTTGCGAAGTACACCTTAACCCCTTGCGCCTCGAACATTTCAATGTCCTGTCCGGGAAAACAACAGCAGGGACATAAACAATGGAGAGCAAGAAGAGCCAATGTGATAAGAAATGCCGGATATCTCATATATTATTCCTTTATGGCCTATATAGAGACTACCAATTACTTCAAACTATCCTGTTCGGCAATAGAAATAGTTGTAGTGTAAGGGGAATCAGTACATTCATGGTTTCCACCGACACGCGGGCCTGTGGTGTTGCCAGGGACGCCTTGGAACTCGCCGTAAAATATGCAAAGAAATGGGTGCAGTTTGGCAGGCCAATCGCTGGTTTTCAGGAGATCAGCCGGATGCTGGCGGATATGGAGGCCGAAAGCGGAATGCACCTGCCGGAAGAGGAGTGCAATTGCACCCTAAACAGGTAACACCAAGGTGTTCTGTGAGAAAAGCTTTCCTACTTTATCAGCATACTGGATGCATCCAGGGTCAGATGAGTCAGACCGGAGATCATCTTTGATGGTCCCTTCAGTGGCTTTATATGAATGTCTGTTTCCGAGGGCTGGAGCTGTAGCACAATATCAAACAAATCTTCGACAACCAGAAGTCGAGACGGAATACCATCCTGAGGAGTTTCTTCATCGCGATGGGTATGCACGCTGAACCATGCGTGGAATGACTGCTCACCGGCAAGTTTCTTCAAATCCGCAAGGCATTCCCTTGTTGATTCGTCAAACTTGAGTCCGTCAATAATAACCATATCAGGGTGAAATATATCTTGCCCGGTAAGGTCTGCCAGTCTTTCTCTGAGCCTCGGCACGCTGAAACCAGCTACCCTGAAGGTCATGATGAACCTGTGAGGCGCCAGAGATTCCCAGAGCTGGCTTGCTTCCTCGACAGCGTGACGCTGCGCAAGATGGTGGAACAGTTCTTTGTACCATAGTGTAATCTTGTCAACAGGATCATTCATGCTTATATGAAGGACGTTTCTGTTTCTCAGCATAGCGTTGAGTGCAAGCTGGACCAGAAAGGCGGTCTTGCCTACGCCGGCCCTTGAAAGAACTGCACCGAATTCACCCTTTGAGATAATATCTGTTTCATCTCCCTGGATCCCAAGGGGATGTCTGGTGATGAGATCCTTTTTTAACATCATCATGTTTCTGTACCTTTCCTTCAGCCTGTTCTATTATATACTTTTTTTCTTTTTCGCCGCCTTTTCAATCAGCTCTTCCGCGATTGACTGGGGAACAAGTTTGTAGAGCGCGAATTCCATAGTGAACTGGGCCTTTCCCTGTGTTGCCGATCTCAGGACAGTCGAGAATCCGAACATCTCCGCCAGTGGTACCTGTGCCTCAATCACGCACATGGGTCCATCATCCTGCGCACCTACGATCATTCCGCGGCGCTGATTTAAAAGACCCATGACGGGACCCTGGAATTCGGTCGGTGTTTCAACAACAACCTTCATGATGGGTTCATGGATGACCGCCCTGGCCTTGGCATAAGCTTCCAGAAATGCACCGCGCGCGGCTGCCTGGAATGCCATCTCTGAAGAATCCACGTTGTGCGATGCTCCATCGTTAATAACAACCCTTACCCCGGTTACCGGGAACTCCATTCGGGGTCCTTTTGCCATGCATGCACGAAATCCCTTCTCACATGCAGAGATAAACTGTGTGGGAATAGCTCCTCCGGTAATCTTGTTGACAAACTCAAATTCTGTTTCCGTGACGGGCTCCATATATCCCGCGACCCGGCCGTATTGCCCCGACCCGCCGGTCTGTTTCTTGTGCGTATAGTTAAATTCCGCTTTTCTGGTAATGGTTTCGCGGTAGGCGACTCGGGGATTGCCGGTTTCGACTTCGGCTCCATACTCGCGCCGCATCCGCTCAACATAGATTTCCAGGTGCAGTTCACCCATGCCTTCAATAATAGTTTCTTTTGTTTCATCATCAACGTAGGTCTTGAAAGTGGGATCTTCTTTGGTAAAGCGGTTCAGGGCCTTGGACATATTTATCTGTGACTGGTTGTCTATAGGAGAAATGCACAGAGAAATTACCGGGGCGGCGACAAACATGGAACTCATGGTCAGTGCGGTTCTCGGGGCCGCAAAGGTGTCACCCGATGCGCAGTCAATACCGAAAAGAGCTCCGATATACCCTGCGGGAATAACCTCCATATCCTCCATCTGATCGGCATGCATGCGGACAACGCGTCCAACCTTGACCTTTTTCCCTGTGCGGGTATTGACTATTGTGGACCCTTTTTTAATGGAGCCCTGGTATACCCGGATGTAGGTAAGCTGGCCATAGGCCCCGTCTTCCAGCTTGAATGCAAGAGCTACTGCCGGATCCTCCGGGTTGGATGAAAGGATGACAGGCTTCTCATCATTATCCATGTCAAGGGCTTCATTTTTCATCTCAGAGGGGCAGGGGAGCAACTGTGTTACAGCGTCAAGCAGGGGCTGAACGCCTTTGTTCTTATAGGCCGATCCGATGAGGACCGGCGTTATTTTCCGCGTGAGCGTTCCACTGCGCAATGCGTTTATAAGAAGTTCTTCCGGAATCTCCCGTTCTTCGAGGATGATTTCAGTGAGTTCATCCGAGAACATCGAGGCGGCGTCGATCAACGCTTCCCTCTTAGCGGTGGCTTCCTGCATCAGGGCGCTAGGGACCTTCTCGATGCGAACATCCTCTCCATTCTCGCCGTCAAAATAGGCCGCTTTCATCGAAATCAGGTCTACAATTCCCTGAAAATTGTTTTCGAGTCCGATGGGTATCTGCATGGCAACCGCGTTGTGTCCCAGTTTCGATCTTAGCTGATCGATGACATGGGAAGGATTTGCGCCGCTGCGATCGCACTTGTTTATAAAAGCAACGCACGGGACTTTATAACGTTTCATCTGCTGATCAACTGTAATCGACTGTGACTGCACACCACCCACAGAACACAGAACAAGGACAGCCCCATCGAGTACTCTCAGGGAGCGTTCAACCTCTACTGTAAAATCGACATGACCGGGAGTGTCGATTATATTGATCTCATGATTTTTCCATTCGCAGAATGTTGCCGCCGAGGCTATTGTGATGCCGCGTTCCTTCTCGAGCTCCATGGAGTCCATGGTGGCTCCGACGCCGTCTTTCCCCTTTACGTCATGAATTGCGTGAATGCGTTTTGTATAAAAGAGAATTCTTTCTGTCAGCGTTGTCTTGCCTGAGTCAATATGAGCGCTGATGCCTATGTTTCTTACTTTTCTGTCGTCCATTCCTGTTTTCCCTGTATGCGGTAATAATTATGAAGAAAGTCTCCAGTAAATAACCCCCCTGACGGCGAGTTGCCATATGGGGGGTCAGTAATTATCTTCTAATATGTAATTGATAAATATAGTAGCTTCAATAATATCTGTCAAGAATTATTTTGCTTCTAACGTTTTACATCTGAGTGATTGCGCTACACAGCATTCTCCATTATAATCTTCTCAGATAGTCAGGAGTCACTTTCTTATGAAACTTTTGCCACGCTGTAAGACAAAGCTTATCTGTACGATAGGCCCGTCGTCGCGTTCAGAAAATGTCCTAAGGGATATGCTGAAAAGCGGTATGAGTATTGCCCGTCTTAATTTTTCCCACGGAACACTTAAAGACCACAAAAAAGATATAGAGGTTATCCGCTCCACCGCGGCGAGCCTTAACCAGATAGTCCCTGTTCTTGTTGATCTCCCGGGACCTAAAATAAGAGTGGGCGTTCTCGAAAATGGACCCATTTTCCTCGAAAGGGGAAATATCGTAACGCTTACAACAGAAAAGATTCACGGAACAGACAATCTTATACCGGTAACCTACAAGAGACTTACCGAAAGCGTTTATCCAAAAAGTGTAATCTATCTCAATGATGGATTTATCGAGCTTGAGGTCATTGAGATAAAAAAGAGTGAGGTTGTCTGCAAGGTAATTTCGGGAGGTCATCTGCTTTCAGGAAAGGGACTGAATCTTCCAGGTGCGCACCTCTTCGCAGATTCTCCTACAAAAAGAGACCTTGAACTGATGGGATCCGCCCTCGATGAGGGAATAAACATCTTTGGAATCTCTTTTGTTGAGTCGGCGGAGGCGATAGAGCGTGCAAGGGAATTCGCCCGGGAAAAAGGCAAAGAGATATATATAGTGGCCAAGATTGAGAGGGCCGGCGCTGTGGACAATATCGATGAAATCCTGAAGGTAGCTGACGCCCTGATGATCGCGAGAGGAGATCTCGGAGTCGAGGTGCCCATTGAAGAGGTTCCTGCACTGCAGAAAGAACTGATACGGAAGGCAAACATTGCCTGCCGTCCCGTCATTACGGCAACTCAGATGCTCGAATCGATGGTGGACAGTACACGGCCTACGCGGGCCGAGACCACCGATGTGGCCAATGCCATCCTTGACGGGACGGATGCTGTCATGCTCTCCGAAGAGACGGCAATCGGAAAATATCCCGTTGAGACAGTTTCAATGATGGCACGTATTGCCACTGTGACGGAAACCAGGCGAAGGACCATCAGGTCTTCAGCCTTTATACGGAATCTCCTGCATGAAGATCTCCGCAAAGGACAAATTACTGTGCCCGATATGATATCTCTCAACGTCTCTGAAACAGCAAGTGCGCTGAGTGCGAAGTTCATAATAACCCCGACAGAAACAGGGGCAACGGCACGGCGTATCGCCCGGTTCAAGCCGGAAGGCTGGATCATAGCCTCCAATCCCAAAAAGAGTATATGTGACTTTCTCTTCTTTTCCTATGGAGTTCATCCCACCGTTATGGAAACGGCTCACACCGGGTGGCGTGACAGTATCCTCGGTAAACTGAAAGAGAAGAAGCTCGCCCAAAGGGGCGAATATGTAGTCATGACGGAAGGCAGATTTTCAAAAGGGGAGGGAAGTACCGATTCTCTGTCCATCATCACTGTCTGATGCCGTCCTT
>Ga0222677_1000507_pt1 | contig 14085 bp, 16 predicted proteins | sample AntAcemetagen935_FD_179846 | JGI IMG/M metagenome (GOLD analysis project Ga0222677, IMG submission 179846) | Saline water microbial communities from Ace Lake, Antarctica - #935 | ecosystem: Environmental > Aquatic > Non-marine Saline and Alkaline > Saline | place: Antarctica: Ace Lake... | reverse complement strand
TGGGATGAAATTAGATAAGAATAAGTCAATTTTTTGTTGGCTACCGTCTCTTATGTCGATTAAATACAAAAAGGGGAAGGCTCTTGTTTTGGCATGGGGGTTTTATACTCTTGTGCTGAAGGATACAGAAATGGAGGCGAGGAGATGACTGAAAGAATAGAACCGAGTGAAAGGAGAGGGAGATGGAAAGTATATATTTTGAAGAATGTAATACAGAAATCGCAAAAAATCAGGATGAATATATGCCATTACCGGCTCATGTTAATAGTGATGGCATTGTTACGTCTTGCTGGAAAATGACATGGACAGAGCGGGTAAGGGTTTTGTTTTCAGGGCGGGTGTTCCTGAGTATAATGACATTCCATCGGCCACTACAGCCACAAAGAATGACTGTGGATAATCCAACAGACACCCCGACCCCATAAAAGGAGAGGGAGATGACAGATCAAGAATTGTTTGAAAAGCTGAAGAGGGAAGGGGAGTGCTGGCATGATCTTGTAAGTATTATTCCCTTTAATTCCAAGGAGCCATATTTCCATAAATGTAGAAAATGCGGGTTTTTGACAGATGATTGTCAAGAAGAGTGCAACCCTCAATTTTTAACTCCTGACGGGTTCTTCTGGCTGTGGGATAGGGTGTGGGAAAAGCGTATGTTTGAAGATTTTATTATGGAGTGTGAAATTTCTGAATTGGATCCTCATATGTCTCCAGAAATGGCAGTCCCAATACTTTTTAAACATATCGTCCACCCAACCCGTTTTACGGAAGCACTTAAACAATATCTGAAAGGAAAGAGGAGATAGAGAATGTTCAGAGACGAAGCAGAAAAACACTGGGAATACGTCAAGTCATTATTGATCGCGGCGGGAATTAATACTGATCTCACTCTCCATAAGCATTTATACGTGGAAGCGATGGTTCATGGATTTAAGCATGCCTGGGACGCTAAAGGGCAAACTGATAAGCTGCGCTAAAAAATACCTTTACTTTTATATAAAAATAAATTATAGTCTGGATGAAACGGTTGGGGTAGCTCCCCGTAATTAATGAATGCCTTTACCATTCATTTCCCCTTCATCCACTCATTATCTGTAAAGGAGATACCATATGAACCAAATAACCAGGACAAATATCCCAAGAAAAGTATCCGGTATTTATCAAATACAATCTAAATTCAACGGTAAGATTTACGTTGGAAGCGCTCTCAATTTACAAACTAGAAAAAGAATTCATTTGAGTGATTTAAAATTGAGAAAACACCATAGTGTTTATTTACAGCGCCATTTCAATAAATATGGGAAAGTAGATTTACAATTTTCCATATTGGAGTTTTGTGAAAAAGAAAGATTAATTGAAAGAGAGCAGTTTTATTTAGATACATTCACACCTGAATTTAATATTTGTAAAATTGCGAATTCGTGTCTTGGAGTTATTCATTCACCGGAAACGCGAGAAAAAATGAGAGCGGCTAATATTGGTAGAAAACATTCAGAAGAAACTAAACGAAAAATTAGAGAAGGAAATATAGGCAAAAAATATTCAAAAGAAACATGTCAAAAAATAAGCAATGTGAATAAAGGTAGAAAACATTCAGAAGAAACTAAACGAAAATTAAGTATTGCCCGTATTGGAAAACTTATAGGAAACAAGAATCCTTTTTTTGGGGAACATCATTCAGAAGAAACTAAACGAAAATTAAGTATTGCTCTTTCTGGTGAAAATCATCCGATGTTTGGAAAACATTTTTCAGAAGCGCATAATAAAAAAATAAGTGAAGCACGTATTGGTAAGTTTACTGGTGAAAATAGTTCAAATTTTGGAAAACATTTTTCGGAAGAACACAAAAGAAAAATAAGTGAAGCGAATATTGGTAAACAGTTTTCAGAAGAAAGTAAACGAAAAATGAGTATTGCGGCAAAAGAAGCATGGAAAAAAAGAAAGGAAAAAATTGATAATGGATGAAGATCAATTTATAGAAAGACGAATAATACTCGGTTGCATTATTTCGGATGATTTTATTCGAGAAATTGCAAAGATATGGAACCCAAAATATATAACGTCATCTGCAGCAAGATTGCTTGCACAATGGTGCTTAGAATTTTATGCAAAATATAATCGCGCTCCACAGCAAGAAATAGAGGGCATCTATGTCCAAAAACTAAAGGAACAGCAAATCAGGAAGGAGCAGGGGGAGGATATAGAAGACATCCTGGACGGGTTAAATTCGGAATATGAAGGCCATAATTTTAATGTGGAGTACCTCCTCGATCAGACAAAAGTCTATTTTCAAGACCGCCGCCTCACTCTTTTTGTAGAGGAAGTGACGGCTTTGAGACAAAGCGGCGACCTCGCCGGGGCGGAAGTACTGGCCACAAGTTACGCGCTTCCGGAACAGGAAGAGCAGTCCTGCATTGATCCATTTGAAAGCGCAGAGCGCATTAAGGTTGTATTCTCCACAAAGACAAAACCGATAATTCAATTTCCGGGAGCACTCGGTGAATTCATAAATGACCAACTTGTCCGGGACGGACTGGTTGGGTTCATGGGGCCGGAGAAAAGAGGGAAATCTTGGATCTTAATGGAAATTGCCATGCAGGGAATCAAGCAAGGCTGCAACGTTGCTTTCTTCCAGGCAGGGGATATGTCAGAGGCGCAGATGATCCGTCGCCTTTGCATTTATCTTTCCAAGAAATCCGATCAAGAACGGTATTGCAGAAAACTGCATTTCCCGGTTTTGGATTGCGTTCACAACCAAAATGACTCCTGCGAAAAGGCGGAACGCCAATGCGCCTTTGGTGTGTTTGACAAAGTACCGGAAGAATTCAACGTTATTAAAAAAGCAGAATTGAAAATTGCATTTAAAGCAAATCCAGATTACGAGCCATGCCATAATTGTAAAAATATACGGGGTGCAATTTGGTTAAAAAAACGGGACGTGGTTCCCCCTTTGACATGGAAAGAAGCATACCGAAAAGTAAGGAAATTCAGATCAAAGCATCATAATAAACTGAGGTTGAGCACATACCCGAATGAAACCCTATCTGTCCATGAAATCAATAGTTTGTTGGCATTATGGGAAAAGCAAGATAATTTCATACCTGATATTATCATAATTGATTATGCAGATATTCTCTTAGCAGATGCCGATTGTCTTAAAATGGATTTGCGGAACCAGCAGAATAAAATCTGGCAACGGCTGCGCCGCCTCAGCCAGGAAAAGCATTGTTTGGTTGTGACGGCGACTCAGGCGGATGCCGCCTCATTCGAATCTAATACGTTAAAAATGCATAATTTCTCGGAAGATAAAAGAAAATATGGACACGTGACTGCGATGTACGGACTCAACCAGACAGATCCGGAAGAAAAGGATTTGCGGATAATGAGGATAAATGAATTGGCAATTCGTGAGGGTGCCGCCAGTGTGATGAATCAGGTGCGGTTGTTGCAATGCTTGGAAATTGGGAGGCCTTTTCTTGGGAGCTACAGATGAAAAATAATTATTTTTTAAAATCATACAGCGTCAAAAGTATAATATAATGAAAGGAGAATAATTTAATGATTTACGAAATATATTATTGTGCTGATCCTGTATTTGATAAATTATTTTCCAAAATTAAGAAGGTTGCAAAAGAAACAAATATGAAAATTGTACGTGTGTATCCAAAGAATGAAAAACCTGGGGCTTCCACAATCATTGAATTACAGCATATAAAAAAGAGCATCCAAATTACATTTTTTTGAATGAGGTTGAATTATGCCAAAAGCAGAAGTCTGGAGAATAGACGGAATCCCCCTGGAGACATCCCCACAAATAATCACAGGGCAATTGTTGGCAACCGTCCCTGATTTAGAATTTCGTTCAATCGAAGCATTACAGCAATTACTAATCGGGCTTTTTGATTTATCCATAGAAATGGCAATCATTGAACGCGCAACAGTAAAAGGAGCAATTCAAGGCGCATTGACAAGACATATTACAGCAACACGAAAACAGCTGCAGTATATTCCAGAAGAACGTGAAAAATTATTGACAGTAGTATTTGATAAGATTTTGCAATGCGAAGGATTAGGACTTTTAGTAGGTTTTGGATTTGTACCACGAGGAAACGCAGAACGTGAATCAGCAGTATCACAAATTTATGAATATCAAAAAGAAAAGGAGAAAATCATGGCTACAAAAAAGACGGATGAAGGAAAAATCAAGAGAAGTGAACTTATCGCGGCGGCGAAGGAAATGAATATAATCCTGGAGCCCGAAATCGAAGTCAATTTGCCATCAAATGAATTGATTGCGTTTCTCGCCAATGCAAAGGAATTATTGGAACCAACGGATACGATTACTCCGGCTACGAAGAAGGTGCTGGCCGGTTTGCCGAAGGTGGAAGAGTTCGCCGCCCTTGTGGAAAAGGAAGCCACAGAAAATGTCCCGCCGGTGGAAAAGGGAATTGCAGAAAAGGGGATTGCCGCTATAGAAAAGGCGCCGACCGTCGCGGACAAGAAAAAGGCGGAGGCATTGAAAAAGAAAGAGATGGCCGCGGCGGCTGCAAAGAAAGTGGAAGCGCCGGATAAGAAGGAACCGACTGGGAAGAACGCAATTAAAAGGCAGGGTATTGGTGTGTTTGTTCGTTCCATTTTAAGCACTCAGGAAGGGAACGCGAAAAGTAATATTGATATTATTACTGAAGTACTTCAAAAATTTCCTACTGCAAATACAAAACCTGCAAATATTGCATGGTATCGAAACGCAATGAAAAAGAAAAATTGAAATAGACAAAAGGGTTTAAAAATGTATACAATTGGAAGTTGTTTTTCTGGAATAGGTGGTTTTGAACTTGGCCTCGAAATGGCTGGGTTTAAAACTGCCTGGCAAATAGAAAGAGATCCTTTTTGTCTTCAAGTGTTACAAAAACATTGGCCAGAGGTACCAAAATTTAAGGATATTTATGATGTCAAAATTGACAAACTCGAAAATGTCGGGATTATTACCGGAGGATATCCTTGCCAACCTTTCAGTCTTGCCGGGAAACGAAAAGGCGAAGAAGATGACCGTCACCTCTGGCCAAAGATGTTTGAAATTATCCAGGCTAAACAGCCGAATTGGATTATTTGCGAAAATGTTTATGGTCATGTCTCAATGGGGCTCGACGAAGTGCTTACTGACTTGGAAAATGAAGCGTACGCCTGCCAAACGTTTATTGTTCCAGCTTGTGCCAAAAACGCTCCACACAGAAGAGATCGGTTGTGGATTTGCGCTCACTCCATCAACGGTTCAGATAGAACCATCGGAGGACAGGTTTCAAAAAAGAACGGAATACAGGGAATCAATCGGGAGAAAGTGGGTTCCGGGTTGTCTTCAAGAACAGATAGCGATGCTCCCGACACCGCAGGCAGTAGTAATCGACCTGAAAGACGGATATGTGAGGGATCACAGTATAGCGAGTCTTCAAGAATCCCTGTGTGGGATGAACCGTGGCTTGAAGTTGCAGCCCGCCTTTGTCGAGTGGATGATGGGGTACCCAATAGGGTGGACCGCCTTAAATCCCTCGGAAATGCCATAGTGCCACAAATCGCATATGAGATTGGAATGGCGATTATTGCAACTGAAAATGAATGGGAAACCAAAAAGGAGTCCGCAAATGAAAAAAGCTGAATTAATAAAAGCATTGGAAGCCGTCCGCCCGGGTTTGGCAAATAGAGAATTGATAGAACAATCAACTTCCTTTGCCTTCATGAAAGACAGGGTTGTCACCTACAATGATGAAATCAGTATCTCTTATCCAATACAAGATCTCGGCCTCGCCGGCGCCATAAAGGCGGAAGAGCTGTACGCTTTCCTGTCCAAAGCCAAGACGGAAGATATTGAGGTTGAAATCACCGACGCCGAAATCCGCTTAAAAGCGGGCAGGGCAAAGGCGGGTTTCACTCTTCAAGCAGAAATCACATTGCCCCTTGATGAAATAGGCGATATCACGAAATGGAAACCAGTACCGGACGGACTACTTGATGCAATCAAATTTGTATCCTTTGGCTGTTCAACAGATATGAGCCGCCCGGTGCTAACCTGCGTTCATGTAACCAAATCCGGGAATATTGAAGGAGGCAGCAATACGCGCTTGACACGCTATCAGACGAACCCCCTTCCAGAACATATCCCGACTTTCCTGCTCCCGGCCACCAGCGCAAAAGAGCTTGTCAAATATGCTGCAACGGAAATGGCATGGGGAAAAGGCTGGATACATTTCAAGACAAAGGAAGGGTGCGTGTTTTCCTGCCGGGTGATTGAAGAGTTGTTTCCCGATATCTCCGGCATATTAAAAGTGGAGGGAACGGAATTCCAGTTTCCGAAAACAATTGATGAGATTCTGGATAGGGCCGCTATTTTCGCCATTAAGAACGATCCGAATGACGGGGACATAACAGTATCCCTTGAAAAGAACAAAATCACATTGACTTCCAAGAACGTAGCCGGGTGGGTAGAGGAGTCTGCAAATATCCGATATAAGGAAGAGAATGTTTCCTTTTCTATCAATCCAATCTTCTTGAAAGAAATAGTACCGAAAATGTTACAATGCGTTTTGGGAAAAGCCAGCATGCTATTTGAGGGCGATGGATGGGAGCATGTCGTTGCACTCAAGCAGGTGGTGTAAATTATGGAAATGGAATACGAAACATTTATTAAATCTAAAGAGCATTCTGTTTCAATGAATGGCTTTGAACCGGTATGGATGCCTGATTTTCTGTTCGATTTTCAAAAAGAATTAACATCGTGGGCAATTAAGAAAGGGAGGGGGGCGCTGTTTGAAGATTGTGGACTTGGCAAAACGCCACAGCAATTAGTTTGGGCTGAAAATATTGTGAGAAAAACGAATAAAAATGTTCTCATAATAACACCCCTTGCCGTATCCCATCAAACGGTTAAAGAAGGCGTGAAGTTTGGAATTGAATGTAAACGATCTGATAATGGAAAAGTGAATCCTGGAATAACAGTAACAAATTATGAACGACTGCACTTGTTTAATTCCAATGATTTTGTCGGAGCAGTTTGCGACGAATCCAGTATATTGAAAAATTTTAATGGCGCTCGGAAATTAGTAATAACTGAATTTATGAAAAAATTACAATATCGGTTATTGTGCACAGCAACCGCCGCTCCTAATGATTATATTGAACTTGGAACTTCCGCCGAAGCATTAGGGGAAATGGGATTTATGGATATGTTAGGAAAGTTTTTTAAAAATACACAAAACACATGCGATACGAAACGACATTGGTCATCGCATGGCGGGGGGAATCCAAAGTGGGTTTTTCGGCCACATGCGGAAATCCCGTTTTGGAAATGGATTTGTTCTTGGTCAAAAGCAATTCGACAACCATCTGATATTGGTTTTGAAAATGACAAATTTAGTTTGCCTCCATTATTAGAAAAACAAACAATAGTCGAAAATACGCGTCCCTTTGATGGTGAACTTTTAGTCCGCCCGGTTATTGGATTAAAAGAGCAAAGGCAGGAATTGAGAATGACATTGACAGAACGGTGTGAAAAAGTTGCTGAGTTAGTTTCCGGAAATGATACCGCTGTTGTGTGGTGTAATCTTAATGACGAGGGCGATTTTTTAGAAAAAATAATAGATGGGGGTGTCCAGGTCGCCGGAAAACATACTGACAAAGATAAAGAAGAAAAATTAGCGGCATTTTCTGAGGGGAATATCCGTGTATTGATTACGAAACCGAAAATAGCGGGGTTTGGTTTGAATTGGCAACATTGTGCACATTTGACATTTTTCCCTTCGCATTCGTTTGAACAATACTATCAATGTATGAGGAGGTGCTGGCGATTTGGTCAAAAGAATCCAGTTACAGTTGATATTGTTACCACAGATGGAGAAATTTCTGTTTTAAAAAATATGCAAAGAAAATCCGAAGCAGCTGATAAAATGTTTTCAGAACTTATTAAGTACATGAATGCATCAATCGCGATAAATACAGATCATAATTTTAACCAGAAAGTTGAGGTTCCGTCATGGATGTAGCACAGCAAGAAATTAAAGAAAATTATGCAATATATTCGGGAGACTGTCTTGAAGTAATGCCCGCATACAATAAAAACAGCATACACCTTTCTGTATATTCCCCTCCGTTTGGCGGATTATACCATTATTCATCCTCTGAACGTGATCTATCCAATTGCAAAGATTATTCTGAATTTTTTGAACATTATGAATTTATTGTAAAAGAAATATTCAGATTGACATTACCGGGAAGGATGACGGCGGTTCATTGCATGGATGTTCCCTCCGGAAATTCGGGACATGATAATCTTGTAGATTTTCCTGGAGACATTATTCGATTACATGATAAAATAGGTTTTAATTATATTGCGCGATATCATGTTTGGAAAGAACCGCTTGGCGTTCGTAATAGAACAATGGCTAAAAATTTAGCACACAAAACAGTTGTGGATGATTCTGCTTTTTGCAGTGTTGCATCTGCCGATTATTTACTCGTGTTTCGGAAAAAAGGAAAAAACACAATACCAATTTCCCATAAACATGGATTAAGTGAATATTTTGGAGAACGGCAAATCCCGCGTGAATTATTCAAATACAAAAATTACAAAGGAAAACAAACTGAAAATAGATATTCTCATTGGATATGGAGGCAATATGCGTCTGCCTTTTGGGATGACGTACGCATTGGAAACGTGCTACCTTTCAAAGAATCAAAAGAAAAAGATGACGAGAAACATGTCCATCCTTTACAATTGGATGTAATTGAAAGGTGTATTCAATTATGGTCAAATCCAGGTGAAACAATTTTAACTCCATTTATGGGAGTTGGATCAGAGGTGTATTGCGCTGTGAAATCTGGAAGGAAGGGAATCGGAATTGAGCTAAAACCATCATATTTTAAACAGGCACAAAAAAATATTAATGGTATAGAATACGAAGTGGCCCCCGGATCCCTGTTTGATTAAAAAAGGATAAATAATGTCAGGTTTTTTCACACTCAAAGAAACAGAATCTGCGAAAGTCGTCGGCCGATCCCAGACCTGCGCATCCTGCGGTTTATATTGCCACGCGCAACATCCAAAAATGGAACCATCCGGGAACTTCCAAAAGGAGATTTTGATCGTCACTTCCGCCCCAAACGTCACAGACGATCGGACAGGCCAATATTGGAGTAGTGGTACCGGCCAATTCCTCAAAAAAACCATAGCTGAGTGGGGGTTTTCGCTTCAGGAATCAATTTTAACCACCGGAGCCGTACTATGTACCCCCTTAACGGAAAAAGGGGCTTACAGAACGCCAAACAGCCATGAAATTGCCTGTTGCAGATCCAAACTTCAGACGATAATCAAGCAACGAAAACCGAAGGTGATTATCCTCCTCGGCGAAGCCGCTTTGGAAAGTGTTATTGGAAACGAATGGAAAAATAATCTCGGCGGAATAAATAAGTGGAGAGGCTGGACAATCCCCGACCAGAAGTTGAAGGCGTGGGTATGTCCGACTTATTCTCCATCATTCGTTAAGGAAGCCGATACGCAATTTCTGACCGCGTGGAAAGCGGATTTGAAACAGGCGCTGGGGATGGCGGATGTTCCATTTCCTGATATGGGTACTCCAGAAAAGCATGTTAAGATTTTACATGATCGGAAAGAAATACGAAATACGCTTCAAGGAATCCTGGATGGGCCATTTCCGCCGGACCCGGCGTTGGCGGCCTTTGATTATGAGACAACTGGATTGAAGCCGCACGCTGAAGGGCATAAAATAATTTCAGCATCTATTTGCGCGGAACCAGATCAAGCATATTCATTTATGATGCCCTACACCTCTAAAAGTTGCATGCGGTTGTGGAAAGAGATAATGGAGACTTCACGTATGGGTAAGATGGCCCATAATATGAAATATGAAATGACATTTACAGAAAAAATACTTGGCTATCCGGTGAAAAATTGGGCCTGGGATAGCATGCAAGCCGCGCATATTTTGAATAATCGAGAAGGAATTACCAGTTTGAAATTCCAGGTATATGTAAATTTTGGAATTGAAGATTATGGAAGTGAAGTACATCCATATTTAGAATCCGGTGATAAAAATGCAAATGCGTTTAACAGAATTGAAGAGTTAATTTCTACAGACGCCGGGAAACAGAAATTGTTATTGTATGGTGGGCTGGATTCTTTATACGAATATTGGCTTGCGATAAAGCAGATGGGGGTAATGGGGTGCGTTTAAACAGAAATAATTTTATGGAAGACACTAAAAATTTATATCGCCTCCGAATTTTATCACTTGGCGCAGGGGTGCAATCTTCTACAATTTTACTTATGGCCTGTAAAGGACTTCTTCCTAAACCAGATGCCGCTATTTTTGCGGACACTGGATGGGAAACAACCGCAACTTACCAGCATCTTGCGTGGTTAAAAGTGGAAGCAGAAAAACATGGAATCCCTGTTATCATTGTTCAATCAAACAAGGGATCTATATTTGAATGGAGCCTTGAAGCGGAATTGCGAAATTCCAGTATATTTTCTGTTTTACCGTTTTACACAAATAATGATGGAAATAAAGGAATGCTACGGAGGCAATGTACGGGTCATTTTAAAATCGCTCCAATTAAACAACAAATCAGAAAAATGCTTGGATTAAAACCACGGCAATGGGCACCAAAAGATTGTGTTGAACAATGGATTGGGATTTCTATTGACGAGGCACAACGCGTATTTATGCGGCAAGCAGATCGTGAATCCGTAATAAGGTATCCGCTTATTGAATGGAAACGAATGACGCGACACCAATGTCAAATATGGTTGATGGAAAATTATAAAATAGTCATTCCAAAATCAGCTTGTATTGGGTGTCCTTTCCATTCACAAAATGAGTGGCGTAAGGTTAAGGATAATCCAGTTGCATGGAAACAGGCCATTGAACTTGACAACACTATGCGAGAAGCGGGAATAAATGATTCCAGATTATCGGGATTTTTATATCTGCACTGTTCATGTAAACCGCTTGAAGAAGTTGATTTATCTACTCCAGAAGAGCGGGGAAAAATAATATTTGATATATTTAAAAATGATAAATTGGAATTATTTATTAATAACAGTTCTATTCATGTATTAGATAAGGAAACTGAATGAATATACAAGCCACTACCAACGACGCTTACGAACTTATGCATCGCGGCATTCTGGCACTCCAGCGGGCCGAACAAGCCGGTCTCCGTCTGGATCTGGAATACTGCGCCACGCAGAATAAGAAGCTGACGCATCATATAAAATATCAAGAAAATAAATTTGCTAAATCCGAACTTGGACAATTATGGAAAAAAACTTATCGTGCAAATATGAATTTTGGATCCGGGCAACAACTTGCATTTTTACTTTATAACATAATGAAACTCACACCGACAAAATTTACACAAGGAGAAGGGGGATCTACCGATGAAGAAGCATTAACGAAATTAGAATTACCTGGTATCCAGCATTTAATCCGTTCTCGAAAATTGAAAAAGTTACGGGACACCTATTTGGCATCTTTTATTCGAGAACAGGTTGACGGCATTTTACATCCTAACTTTAATTTGCACCTGGTGAAGACCTTCCGGCCCAGCACCGACCACCCGAACCTCGCCAATGTCCCGAAGCGGGATTATGAGTCGATGAAACTTTGCCGGGGCGCGATATTCCCGCGCATCGGGCATCAATTCCTTTCAGGAGACTTCGGCGGAATTGAAGTAAAAATGGCCTGTTGCTACACAGAAGACCCACAACTTATCCATGATGTAAACCATGGAGATATGCACCTGGATATGGCGGTGGAGTTATTCAAGTTGGATAATCTTGACAAATCCCACAAAGGCGAAGGCCGCTTGCGGCAGGGCGCGAAAAATGGGTTTGTGTTCCCGCAATTCTACGGAGATTACTGGGGCAACAATGTTCCTTCCCTTCTGGATTGGGCCAAAGAAGCAACTTTAAAAGATGGAACGCCCGGATGGGAGCACCTGCAAAATAAAAAATTGATTACCCTTGATAGAAAAGGGAATATCAAAAGCCGAGTTGCCTTTGAAAAGCATGTTCAGCAGGTGGAAGATGTTTTCTGGAATACTCGCTACCGAGTATATACCAAATGGAAAAAGAAGTGGTGGGCGCAGTACCAGAAAAAAGGATATATCGAAATGTTTACTGGTTTTCGTTGTGGCGGTTCGGTGATGCGGGAAAATGAATGTATCAACGCCCCATTTCAGGGAACCGCTTTTCACTGCATGTTGTGGACGCTGATTCAACTTGATCAATATCAGCAGGAACGGGGATGGCGAAGTCGTATCGTAAATCAAATTTATGATGAGATAATGTTTGACGCACACCCGGAAGAAACAAAAAAGGTAGCTCGACAAATAGTTAAGACTGCCACGAAAGAATTACCGGCACATTATCCATGGATCAATGTACCACTGGAAATAGATATTGAGTCGGGAGCGGTAGATACCGCCTGGGGAACCAAAAACGAAATGGAGATGTAAAAAATAACTTGGTTTTAAAAAAGGGGAATATCATGGACATACAAAGATTGAGAAATTTAACAACCGGGATACTCCATACTGAAATGGGGCATATTTATGAAGACCTTGAAAAAATTACAGGAGAATCAGGATTAATGACGCATATGCTTCCGCGTGCAGTGCGGGCGGTTGAACCTTGGCTTCGGGATAATGTTTCAGACTCCCGGTTTTGGGACGGGGCTTTCGACATAACCCATACGGGTGAAATTGATCTTCCAACACCTACAAATGAAGATCGTAAAACTTTTCTTAAAAGATACGCCGCTATGCCGAATCCATTGGTAGGAAAAAAGGTTATCGGGGTTGCGGCGCACTAAAGAATATCTAAAAGGAATATAAATATGGAACCCTTTGTTCATACGCATACTGGAAAGAAGTTTCACTTTCTCAACCCCCACCCGGATGAAATCTGCATTGAAGATATCGCACATTCGCTGTCTTTGAAATGTCGCTTTAATGGGCACACGTCTTCGTTTTACAGCGTTGCTCAGCATTGTATCCAAATGAGTTATTGGGAAAAGGTACATCAAAAATGGCTTCTTTTCCATGATGCTGCGGAAGCATATATTGGAGATATTTCCACACCAATAAAACAGCAATTCCCAGAAATATGGAAAATAGAAGATCAAATTCTTCATGTTCTCGCAAAAAAATACAATTTAACAATTCCTATTCCCTATGATTGGATACAAAAAGTAGATCAACGAATGTTGGCTACGGAAAAACGAGATATTCTTTTACATAATTTTAAATGGGCTTTTGAATTACCAGAGCCGTACGAACATGCGATTATTCCAGTCAAATCACGTATGATTGAAAAGATGTTTTTCAATCGTGTAAAAGAATTAGGAATGGGATATCTTACATAAAGGAAAAAATACATGTCATTATACCATACGTATCGACCACAGACGTTTGACGCCGTAATCGGAAATGAACCTCTCATCCACTTGCTGGAAGAGGCAACCGCAGAAAAAAACAAGGAAAAACCACATGCCATTCTGTTTACTGGCCCAACTGGCTGCGGCAAAACCACCCTCGCCCGCATCGTTGCAAACGAACTGGGCGCAACGGGAGGGGATTACCGGGAAGTGGATTCCGCTGATTTTCGGGGCATTGATTCGATCCGGGAAATAAGGAAGCAATCTGGATATAAAGCATTGGAAGGTTCTGTGCGTGTTTGGTTACTTGATGAGTGCCACAAATTATCAGGTGATGCCCAAAACGCGCTTCTGAAAGCCCTGGAAGATACCCCGTCCCATGTTTACTATATTTTAGCTACCACTGAACCGCAGAAGCTGCTTCCGACTATCCGGGGCCGGTGTATGCAATGCCCCACATCCCTTTTGGAAGATGGGGAAATGATGAAACTGTTGCGGCGGGTGGTAAAAGCGGAAAGTGAAAGCATTCCGAAGGATCTGTATTTTAAGATTATAGAAAGGGGACAGGGACACCCGCGCAATGCGCTTCAATTACTGGATACCGTTCTCAGCGTTTCCGAAGATCAGCGTTCCGCTGTTT
>Ga0222677_1000485_pt1 | contig 14626 bp, 9 predicted proteins | sample AntAcemetagen935_FD_179846 | JGI IMG/M metagenome (GOLD analysis project Ga0222677, IMG submission 179846) | Saline water microbial communities from Ace Lake, Antarctica - #935 | ecosystem: Environmental > Aquatic > Non-marine Saline and Alkaline > Saline | place: Antarctica: Ace Lake | collected... | reverse complement strand
ATTCGAATGCGCATTCCTATATCGTTCCTCATTTAGTTCGTTCATTTCTTAATACATATCATTATTACGAGGATTTCTGGGATTACAGCTCTCAAGAGCCCATTACAATCTTTTTAGAAGATTTTTCTGATTGGAGTAATGGCGGCGCAACTGCTGCTCCGGTCAACTTTGTTTTTGTGAACATCGCCCCAAGCATGTATGTGTTCGAAGTTGCTCCTTCCAGTGAGCGCATGTCTTTTCTCATGAATCATGAACTCACACATGTGGTTGCGATGGATAATTCTGGAAGATCAGAACGGTTTTTCCGCAAGCTTTTCCTGGGCAAAGTTCAGCAAAATGCTGCAAATCCCCTCTCCCTTCTCTACTCCTATCTAACTGTACCCCGTAAATTTGCACCCCGCTGGTTTCATGAGGGAATCGCAGTGTTTATGGAAACCTGGATGTGCCGGGGCGTCGGACGCACGATGAGTTCGTATGATGAGATGATCTTCAGGGCGATGGTGAAGGATTCCATTCCGATTTATCATGCAGTAGGATTAGAATCTGAAGGCACTGCGATCGACTTTCAGGTTGGAGCTAATTCCTATTTGTACGGAGCGCGATTCTTTTCTTATTTAGCATACACATATGGACATGAAAAGCTTATCACATGGGTAAATAGGGTCGATGAGAGTGACCAGTGCTTTACCTCCCAATTTAAGAAAGTATATGAAAAATCTCTACATCATGCATGGTCGGACTGGATTGGATTTGAGTATAACTGGCAGGAAAAAAATCTGCTAAAGATTGCAGAAAATCCGATTACGATCGGTAAGAAAATTACTGATAAAATTCTTGGTTCCGTGTCAAAAAGCTATTTTGATAATGAAATGGGAAGACTCTACACTGCTATTAAATTTCCCGGTCAGCTTCCCCAGCTTGGATATATAGATGTGAACAATGGAGATTTTCATAGGATCTGCGATCTCAGAGGTGCATCAACCTACTTCACTTGCTCATTTGCTTATGATAAGCCACAAAAAAAAATATACTTTACAACCGACAACTATACGCTGAGAGATCTCAATGTTGTTGATATTGAAACCGGAAAAACATCAAAACTCATAAACAATCTCCGCACCGGCGATCTCGTGATAAACCCTGCCGATTCCTCATTGTGGGGTGTCCGGCATTCTAATGGAATTTCCACTCTGATTCGATTGGAACCTCCTTATACTGAATGGAAAGCAGTCCACGCCTTTAATTACAGCACATCAATTTATGATCTCGATATTTCTCCCGACGGCAAGAAATTATCCGCCGCTCTCACTCATGCTGACGGTTCTCAAGAATTAGCTTTATTTGAAGTTGATAGTCTGATGAACAACAATGCATCATATAAAACCATCTTTGATTTCGGGTTCAGCTCACCTGCAAATTTTGTATTCTCCAAAGACGGACGCTCTCTTTTTGGAGCATCCTATTATACAGGAGTGTCCAATATTTTCCGCTACGATATTACACTCGATGACATGAGTGTTTTGACCAATGTCGAGACAGGATTGTTCCGACCGGTTCCGGTCAATGAAGATTCTCTTATTGCATTTGAATTTGAAGGAGGAAAAGGATTCTCCCCCGTATGGATTAAGAATGAATGTGTCTCTGGAGTGAGTGCAATTGAGTATCTCGGACAGGCAGTCGCTGATAAATATCCAATTTTACGAGAGTGGAATTACGGTGATTTCTACCAGTATGATATCGACTCACTCGCCTTTTATCACGGCACGTATAATCCCTATAAAAATATTGATCTGGTTTTTGCATATCCTGTAGTTGAAGGGTATAAGGATTATACAGCTTATGGCTATTATTTCCATTTTTCTGATGATGTTAACATGCGTATTCTCGACCTCACCTTTTCCTATTCTCAACCCAACAAATATCTCAAGTATAATGAATCTTATCATCTAAAAGGAGATTTTCAATTAAGAAAATGGGGACTACATTTCGCATATAATAAGACAGACTTCTATGATCTTTTTGGACCTGTAAAAGTAAGCAGAAAAGGTTTTTCTGCTGGAATATCCTACAAAGACGATCTCATCTATGACAAACCAAGATTTCTTACACTTAATTCTCATCTCACTGCCTATACCGGGCTTGATGAACTCCCATTCTCACAAGATGTATCTATCGATGCAAAGACTATCATCGAAAGCAAAACCGATATAACCTACAAAAATCTGCAAAGCTCACAGGGATCAGTAGATGAGGAGAAAGGATACATGCTAAGCTGCAATCTTGACATGAATTATGCAAAAGATAGAACACACATGCTTCTGCATTCACAAGCAGATTATGGCATTCCGCTTTTTGTAAATCACTCCTCTTTCTGGTTGCGAACTGCCGGGGGAATTTCACCCGGAAAAAGAAACGATCCTTTTGATAATTTTTATCTCGGTGGCTTCCACAATAACTGGGTCGATGACAAGGATGTGCAACGATACAGGAAATGGAACAGTTTTCCCGGTAAGGATATCAGCAGCATCTCAGGAACTAATTTTCTTAAAGCAATGATGGAGCTCGAACTACCTCCACTTCGGTTTCGTGAAGTCGGCATCATACCCTTTTATTTAAGATGGATGAGGACATCCCTTTTCTCTTCAGCCCTTGCAACAAATGTTGAAAACAACTCATTGCGCAAAATGTATTATAATATCGGAATACAAGTTGATTTCCAATTTGTCGCACTTTCTCTTCTGAGAACCTACCTCTCTTTTGGATATGCAGCAGCAGTTGATAATAACCAAAACTATACTCACGAATTCATGATGAGTCTCAAACTCTTTTAGGATGATCGCCAGCATTCTTATTAGTCTGTGCCCGGTTTTCATATTCCTTCTATTCCTCATCATTTTTGACAGCTATAAATTATTAAAGCTTTCCCTATTATTGAAAGTAATCTTCCTGGGATGTATTGCTGCAATAGCCAGCTTTTGGATCGAGTATCTTGTTAAAATTATATTTCACATACATGTCGCAACTCTCTCATTATATGTCGCACCACCTCTTGAGGAACTACTCAAAGCCACGATCATTATTATACTTTTCTATAAAAAAAGGATAGGATTCCTGGTCGATGCAGCGATCATCGGTTTTGCGGTGGGGGCAGGTTTTTCCTTTGCCGAAAACAGTTACTATCTTTCCATGCTGAATCACGAAACTATTTTTACATGGGTACTTAGGGGTTTTGGAACAGCGATTATGCATGGCTCGACGACTTGTCTGATGGCAATCATTTCGGGCTATATCATTGAAAAAAGCAATTCTACCAGAATAAAATCTTTTCTCCCGGGGATACTTCTCGCAATATTTTTTCATATCGGCTTTAATCTTTTTATACTCCCCCCGGTTTTTATGACGGTGCTCCTTGTAGCTGTTTTCTCAATAGTAATATTGGTAATATTTCAGCAAAGTGAAAGAGGTTTGGAAAAGTGGCTTGAAACCAGCTTCACTAGCGACATCTCGCTCCTGAGAACTCTTAAGGGAGGAAGATTTAAAGAGAGTAAAGCAGGAAAGTATCTTTATTCACTCCAAAAAGTTCTTCCTAAAGAAATTGTGGGGGATATGCTATGCTTCCTCAGAATTCACCTTGAATTAGCAGTGAGAGCAAAGGCATTGTTAATGTTGAGGGAAACAGGATATCCTGCTGAGATAGATTCCACAATACAAGATAAATTTTCTGAGATGAAGTATCTTGAAAAAACCATAGGTCGATCCGGCATCACAGCTCTCAAACCATTGCTTCATTTTTCAGATAAAGACCTGTGGCAGATATATTTTTTAAAGAAATCACATCACAAATAGTCACCAATAGAATTGACCACAGGAGTAAATTTTTCTCCAGAAAGATATGGCAAAATTTTCGTAGTTGAGAAAAAAAGAGATTGGCTCCATTTAACTTGACGAATATTTAGATGATATTTCCTCTATTTTAAAATAGAGGATATTTAATTCTATGTTAAGAAAAATATTGAATTTTGTAATTATTTTAACCATAGCATTGACGCTTATTGGCTGTCCGGCAGCAACGAAATATCCTCTGGGTGATCTTGGCACTGTTCCAATTGACAGAAACCTTATAGGCATCTGGGAAACCAGTAATGAGTATGATGTTCAAAAAGTAGAATTTATTGAGAACGATCCTTATTCATATTTTATTAAGATACTCACATACAATGAAGACTATCTTGGGGACCCCTATTATATCGGCTATATTACAAATATTGGAGCTAATAAATATCTTTATGCACGACCTCTCGGGTCCGGCGGTGATGAGGTAAATTATTATTGCTTCAACATTAATCTGACTAAAAATACTTTAACCTCTCGCGAGGTGAACATTGCTGATACAACAATTTCATCCACCGAGGATCTAAGAGAATATTGCTCCGTTCATTATTATACAGATGATTATTTCCTTTCTTCAATAACACTCTGGATAAAGGATGCTAAAATATTCTTTATAAACCTGTATGACGAACCCTTTGATGTGCGTCTTGGAGAACCATTAAAACCAGTCTTCACCATGACCAATCTACCCTCACAAGAGAGTTCTCGCCTGCTTAATGCTACTGATCTTGAAGAGAGTTTTCTTTATTATAAACCCTCCTCCGAAACTGAATGGATGCGCTGGAAGAATGAAGAAAACATACCTTACCACTGCCCGGTTGAGGGTGGAAAAATTCATGCTATACTTGCCCAACAAAATGGTAGGATGAGTTATTATATTCTTGATGACGATGCTGGTTTCAATCCCAAGATATCTATGCTGAATGGTACTGAGAAAAATCTCAATGTTATGAAGATCGGAGAGACTTGGGAGTTCAATTCTGTAGCACTAATTGACGATTTCGGTCCATATGAAATGACAAACTTCAAATCAATTCCAGCCGGCAATTATGGTCTTTTCTGGCTACCAAAAGGCGCTCGTGAATCCGGATATTATTTTCTTCCTCAAGAAGGAACTGGCAAAGTCAAGCAAGTTCCATTTGAAGCTGGAAAATATTACATATACTTCATATTTTCAGAAAACAACATTCTTCACGCAGCTCTTTACGACATTACAAGTCCCTGGTAAATTTATGTTTACACACACTTCTTTTCCCATAAACTATTATTATCTTTTTATAAACTTGACATAGTTTCGTGTGTTTGGTTTTTTAATCAAAAATTTTTGAATAAAAAATAAAAATAAGAAAATCAATCAAAATCAATGGAGGATATTGATGAAAAAGATTGCTCTTTTGATGGCATTTTGCCTTATTCTCTTCTCCTCAGTTGCATATGCAAAGCAATATAATGACAGTTGGGGAGACCATGGATTCAGCATACTGCGGCAAAATTCCTCTGACCTTTCTCTCAACTTCTCTGTCCAGGTGTATTTTACTACCGATACAGAAGTTGATGGTGAAACTCTTCAAAGTATTCAAATTCCCGGTGTTTTCCTTCCTAATAATGAAGGCGCACCAGACCTTCCAGGTATGAGCAGATATATCGCAATTCCGGAAGGCGCTTCTGTCTCTTTCAATATTGTTAATTATCGTACCGATATCGTTCCGAATATGGATATCGCCCCTGCTCCCCGCATTCCGCTTGATACTGAAGTTGGACCTCTTGATTACAATAAGGATATGCAGATATTCTCTAGAAATGAGTTCTATCCTGCAGAACCGGTTATCATTTCAGACGTAATGCAAATTCGTGGAGTCGATGTCGTGATCATTGGCATAACACCATTCCAATACAACCCCGTTACAAAAGAAATGGTCGTCTATCGTGACATACAGATCGACCTGAATTTCATCGGCGGCAACGGACAATTTGGCGAAGATAGGCTTCGCAGCAAATGGTGGGATCCTATATATGGACAGGTAATATTAAACTATGAATCAATTCCTGAGAAAGATTATTCTTACACCTCCACAAAAGATGATGGCTGTGAATACCTTATTGTTGTCCCTGACAATCCTGATTTCATCACATGGGCGGACTCAATAAAGAATTTCCGTCAAAAACAAGGTATTGTCACTGAAGTTGTTACCCTTACAGATATCGGCAGTAATTCTACTTCAGCATTAGAAAATTATTTCAACACTGCATATAATACCTGGGATCCTGCACCATCAGCAGTTCTCTTACTTGCAGATTATGGTACGGAAGGCCCGACAGGATCGAGCATTATTTCACCCCCTTTCAGCGGCTGTGTTTCAGACAACGTCTATGCGGATGTCGATGGTGATGATCTTCCAGATATGGACTTTGCACGTATCACTGCAAGAAACTATAGCGAGCTAGAAATTACAATAACAAAATTCCTTGATTATGAAACAGACCCTCCTACAAATCCTGATTTTTATAATCATCCAATCACAGCCCTTGGCTGGCAAGACGGTAGATGGTTTCAGATTTGCTCAGAAACAGTCGGTGGATTTTGGAATCATGAACTTGGAAGACAAACAGTAAGGATAAATGCACTAGGATCCCCAGCATATAATTATAATAGTGGACCTTGGTCAACTGCAACTAATACAAGTATTGTAATGAATTACTTCGGCCCTTCTGGCTTGGGATATATACCCAGTACCCCTCAAGAATTAGGTGGATTTACCGGAGGGAATGCTACTATGGTAAATAATGCTATCAATAGCGGCGCATTCATGCTTCAGCATCGGGATCATGGTGGCACAAGCGGTTGGGGCGAACCCGACTATGATATTGGTGATCTCAGCGGATTATATAATGATGATCTTGTGTTTGTATTTTCTATCAACTGCCTAACTGGAAAGTTTAATAATTCATCAGAATGTTTTGCAGAAGCAATGCATCGCTATGAACATCGTGCACTTGGTATTATCGCTGCTTCAGAACTCTCATACTCTTTCGTAAATGACACCTATGTTTGGGGTATGTATGACGCTATGTGGCCTCAGTTCATGCCGGATTATGGTGCAGGTCCATCAAATTCGGATTGGATATATCCTTGCTTTGGTAACTCTGCAGGTAAAATCTTCCTTGAGAGCTCAAGTTGGCCCTATAACACAAGCAGTAAACAAATAACCTATTACCTCTTTCATCATCATGGCGACGCCTTCATGACTGTGTACTCAGAAGTACCACAGAACCTTACTGTAAGTCATGATGCAGCTTTATTAAGCGGAATAACTTCCTTTAATGTGACTGCAAATGTCGGAGCCGATATCTGTCTTTCTGTTGAAGGAGAAATCATCGGTACGGGTGTTGGTAATGGTTTAGTTCCTACCGCTATTTCTATCGAATCACAACTTCCCGGAATTAATGTTCTTGTCACTGCTGTAAAGCAAAACTATTATCGTTATGAAAGTATAGTAAGTGTCATTCCTCCTTCTGGACCATATATTATTTATGAAGATCATTCAATCAACGATACAGCTGGAAATAACAATGGATTGATTGATTACGGTGAAAACATCCTGCTTGGATTAACATTGAAAAATGTTGGTATCCAGGCTGCTGACAACGTCGTTGCAACACTTTCAACATTAGATACTAATATCAACTTCTCGGATTTTTCAGAGAACTTCGGCACTATCGGGGCTAACCAATCATCTACAATGGTTGACGCATACGAATTCAGTGTTTCAGACAATATAGAAGACCAGCATTATGTTGTTCTCGACGTCAATGTAGTGGGTGATCCCGGAACAAAAGAAACATGGGATACATCATTTGGAGTTGTTGTTAATGCTCCCCATTTCGCTGTAGGCAATCTCACGATCAATGATTCCGGTGGTAATAATAATGGCCGTCTCGACGCTGGTGAGACAGCAAATATTACTATAGAAACCACCAATGATGGACATGCAACTTCTCCTGATGCAACAGGAACTCTCGTAAGCAATAGCTACGTCACTATTAATACTGGCACCTATGATTTCGGCAGCTTTGATACAAATCAGTCTAAATTTGCCGTTTTCAACATTACTGTTTCCAACAGTGCACCAACCGGTGTAAGCATTCCTCTCGAATTCAATGTGACAGGCGGAAATTACAGTGCCACCGAGATGTTCTATGAATATGTCGGGCTTTCAATCGAAGACTTCGAAACAGGTAATTTCGATGCGTATGACTGGGTTCAGAGCGGAGACGCTGATTGGACTATCGATGAGATAAACGCATATGAAGGTAGCTTCTGCGCAAAATCCGGAGCTATTGGGAACAACTCAGAAACCGAGCTTTCTCTTACGATAGATACAAATGCCGGTGACATTTCATTCTGGAGAAAAGTATCCTCGGAAAATAACTATGACTACTTACAATTTTACATCGACGGTTCACAGCAAGCCGAATGGGCTGGTGAAGTTAGCTGGGATGAAGTATCATACACGGTGACCGCTGGAACTCATACATTCAAATGGGTTTATGACAAGGACAACGCACAGGTCAGCGGACAGGATTGTGCATGGATCGATTATATAATCTTACCGCCTGTTCTTTCACCTTTCCCGGTGTTTTACCTATCTCCCGCTTCTCTTGATTTTGGCCAGGTTCAGGTAGGACATGATTCTACGATGCAATTTGCTATCTATAACCTTGGAAGTGGAACCTTATCCGGAAGTATCATGACACCGGATTGTTACTCTGTTGCTGAAGCAGGTACTACTCCACTTAGAAATGTACTGGATTATTCGGTTGGTATGGACGAAAGTATGAGCTATGATCTCACTTTTGCTCCTCAGAATGCACAGAATTATGATGGTCAAATCCTTATTGCTATTGAACCCTTTACTTTAAAAAGTCTTGAAGTATTCGGTACGGGTATTCCGACGGTTAGTGTTAATGATAATACATATTATGACCATACCTCGATACTCGGCAACTTCCCGAATCCTTCTAAAGGTTCCACCGTAATCAAATATCATCTTAAAGGCAGTGCGATGAATCAAAATGCCACAATTAAAATATACAATATTCACGGTAAATTTGTCAAAACTGTGCAAGGTGTCGGTGGTGCTGCCCAGATCGATATTTCAGATATGGCAACAGGTATCTACTTCTACAAGCTTGAAAATCAGGACTTCGATGAAGTAAAGAAAATGATACTCGTGAAATAATCCCTCACATATAAAAAAGAAAACCTCGGATCTTTTGGTTCGAGGTTTTTTTTATACAAGGAAAATCTGACTCTTTGAAAAATTAGTGGCTAAGTTGGAAATAATATCCAATATCCAACACGGAATATCCAAGTATGAAATAAAAAATTAAACGAGTGAGAAAGAAAAGAATAAAGAGAATAATCAAAAGAAGCTCGATTTGCAGGACGGTTTTATTGATTATGCTCTTAGAATTATTCATGTTTCTGAGCAATTACCTGAAACTATCTGAAACCTTGCGAATGGTCTTAACCTTCATAATGGTTGTGATAGGAATCGAAGTGTGGCTGAAAATGAAAGTGCGAGCAAAATTAATTGAGCCTTCAAAAAAATTGCCATCTCTATTACAGGAAACAGATGAATTGATCTCAATATTTTTCCAGCCACTGGCGGATACGTTAAGACAGGACACGTTACAGATTCGTTTTCTCTCTGATATAATGAGTTAAATGGCTATTGAATATTCCGAATATTCCGTGTTGGATATTCAGATTTTAAGTATATCAACCCACTTAAAAATAACAGGAACCAGAAAATCTTATATCTTTTTTGCGATGATCTTCATCCCTTTTGAATCCATAGTAAAGTGTGACTTGTCCCAATCTCCATAGATCCTATCAATTTTCATCCCCCCTTGCTCAATCAGTTTCTCTATTTCATTATAATCATACAAACGGATTGAAAACGGAACATTTTTCCTTTTACCATCGCGAATAATGATGCGTTTATCTATAAGTCTTCCGGTTTTAGGATCAAAGGTATTACGATCTATCATAAGATCATTACGTATTTCCCGGACATGATAAGGGAGAAAGTCTTTAAGAAAAGCATCTCTATTGAAAGTATCAAAACAGAACAATCCACCCGGCACCAATGATTTTGATATATTCTTCAAAACTTCCAGATTTTGATCATCAGAGAAATAGCCAAACCCGGTAAAAAGAAGAAGTGCTCTATCAAATTCTTCATTGAACACCACTTCACGCATATCCTTTTGTATGAAATTTATTTTCAAGCCCTGAAATTCAGCTCGTTTATGAGCAGCGCACAGAAAACCATCCATACGGTCGATACCTGTAACATAATGACCTTTTTCAGCTAATTTTATTGAATGTCTCCCAAATCCGCAGGCAACATCTAATATGGACATAGGTTTTTCTAGTCCAAGTTCATCAATGAGAAACCGGATCTCTTTTTTATGTCCTTTCTTCTGTGAGAACTTTCCCGTAGAAATACATGTAATCTTCCAGATTGAAAACCCCGTCAAAATCAAATTCGAATTCTTTCTCTTCTGCCATATGTACCTCCAGTATAGTATTTGTTCATTTGGATATCAGATTCAGGGTGTCAATATTTATATAAATTTTGACACAATTAATATACTTTGTGAAAATTCATATGCAAAAAATATTTTCGGGATGTGGGTATGATAAATACAGTAATTCCGCTCGTTATTGGCTTGGTAATAGGAATATTGATCGCCTATTTCTTTATGCAGAAAAGGATTTCTTCAGTAGAGAAAAAATTCCAGCAGACAGATGAGCTGCAAAATGAGAAAATAATAGCTGAAACAAAATTACTTCAAAATATTCAATATATCGAAGAAATCAAACTGGAAAAAGTGAAACTGGAAGAGATAATATCCTCACTCAGAGAGCAGCTGGAAAAACAAAAAGAAGAAGGTGCACGGCTCGGGACAAAAGTCCTGGAAACAGAAAAGAACATCCTTGAGCAAAAAGAGCTTCTCAAACAGGCAACCGAAAGTCTTAGAGATACCTTTAATGCGCTTTCTTCCGATGCACTCAAAAGCAATAATGAAACTTTTTTGAAACTGGCTAAACAAAACCTGGAAACTGTTCTCGAGAAAACAAAGAGTGAATTCGGAAAACAGGCGATCGAAGAAACGTTGGAACCTTTAAAAGATTCCCTTGAGAGATATAATCAAGAAATAAAAACAATTGAGAATCTCAGAAAAGAGGATCTCGGCAGTCTAAAGGAACAAATTACACAACTTGCAAACTCAAGTGATAATCTTAAGAAGGAAACTGCGAATCTGAAAAATGCTCTCAAGCGTCCGGAAGTACGCGGCAAATGGGGAGAACTCCAGCTCAGGCGAGCCGTCGAACTGGTGGGCATGTCCGAATACTGCGATTTCAGAGAACAGGTCAGCGTGCGTACCGAGAATGGACTGCTTCGACCCGATCTCATAGTATACTTGCCGGGACATCGAAGTATTGTAGTAGATTCCAAGGCACCAACAAAATATTTTATGGAAGCTTATGAAGCTGAAACTGAAGAAAAAAGAGAAGCTGCGAAGATCGCCTATTCCCGCGCTGTTCGTCATCATATGAATGAGCTTTCTAAAAAGAATTACTGGAAACAGTTTGAAGATGCACCCGACTTTGTGGTTCTATTCCTGCCTGGTGAATCCTTTTTCTCAGCAGCTTTGGAGCTAGACAACAAACTCATCGAAGATGGGATCCAGAACAAAGTCATAATTGCTACACCTACGACCTTCATTGCTCTTCTTCGTACAGTAGCAATGAGCTGGCAACAGCAAAAATTAACTGAAAATGCTAAACAGATCGCAGAAACAGGCACAGAGCTCTACGAACGTATCTGTACTTTCCAGGAACACCTTGAAAGAGTCGGATCGAGTTTGGATGCATCGGTGAAACATTATAATAAAGCGGTCGGTTCGTTCACAAGCCGAATTGTGCCTAGTGTTCGCAAACTTGAAGAGCTCGGAGTTCAGCAAACCAAGAAAAGTCTTCAGGAAACTCAGGAAATTGATACGAATCCTCGTGCTCTTCCATCGGAATAAAATTGTGAAAAAATGGCTCTTTGGAAAATTAAGTGTGTAAATTGGATATTCAAATTTTAAGTAATTTAGCCCCTTAGAATCGTAATAAAAAAATGGTGGGCGATGTAGGATTCGAACCTACGACTTCTTCCTTGTAAGGGAAGCACTCTAGCCTCTGAGTTAATCACCCACGTGCGCCATAATGTAAAGATTGTTCTTCAAACGTCAAGAATATTGACATCCAAAATACTACTTCATTTCATGCAAATCTCATGAATATCATAAAAAGCTTTCTATTTGTTTTTATTTTGCTCATTCCTCTCAATCTGTCAGGAGAAATGGAGCTCACGATTGCCCGTGTGCAATATGACGGTGGCGGCGATTGGTATAATGACACTTCGGTAATTCCTAATCTCTGTGATGAGATCAATGCACGAACATTAATTGAAGCGTCATCTGAACAGGCAATTGTTTCCTTTAAAAATAACTCCATCCTGAACTACCCTTTTCTGTATTTGACCGGACATGGTAACATCAGTTTTTCGGAGGAAGAGATTACAAATATAAGGAATTATCTTGAAAAAGGTGGTTTCCTCTACATCGATGATGACTACGGGCTGGATGAATACATTCGCAGGGAATTAACACTGATTTTCCCCAAAAAAATCCTTCAGGAATTACCTGCCTCTTTCCCACTTTTTGATAGTTACTACACTTTTCCAAACGGACTTCCCAAGATCCATGAGCATGATGGAAAGAGACCCCGGGCATTCGGAATATTTGATGATTTTGGCAGATTGATAGTGTTATACACTTATGAAACCAACATAAGCGATGGGTGGGCTTCCCCGGAGGTTCACAAAGACCCTTCACGCATACGGGAACTGGCATTTAAAATGGGCATCAACATCGTGTATTATGTGCTTACTCATTAAAGGAGATACATGAAAATAATATGCATTTCGGATCTTCACCAGCGCTTCTTTGTCGATAAAGAAGAGCAGAAAAAACTCGATATCTTTTATTCCTTTCTTGATGCATGCATTGCTGATCCGCCCGACAAACTCATTATTGCAGGAGATCTTTTTGATGTGTGGTTTGAGTACTCAATGGTTATTCCGAAGGCATTTTTCGACACCCTTCATAAACTGAAAACTCTTATCGAACAGGGCACGCAGGTTGTCTATGTGGCAGGAAATCATGATTTTGTATTCAAGGACTTTTTTCAATTAAACCTGCAAGCTGAGGTATATATGAATGACTATGTCTTTAACTGTGCCGGAAAGAAGTTCTATGTTTCACATGGTGATGAATATACCTCAAACGATCTTCAATATCACGTATTAAAGAGCATTCTGCGAAATCCTCTTGTTCTAAAACTTTTTAGCTGGTTTCACCCCGATGCAGGGTTGCGTGTCGGCAAACTTATGTCGCGTTCAAGTCAAAACTACAACAAATCCAAAAAAACACTGGCAAAACAGGAAAAGGGCTTGATCGATTTTTCAAATAAATTGTTTGATGAAGGTATTAATTATACGCTCATGGGACACATACACAATCCGCGGATGCTACATCTTGACAAGGGAACGTATATTAATCTTGGTGATTGGATAAAACATCACAGCTATCTCGAAATCATTGACGATAAGGTTGAGCTAAAATACTGGAAATAGTGTCAAGTCAAGCTTCTATTAGAAGTGGTAATTGAATTTTGACATTCCTTATATTGCCTTCTCCTCAGATAGGAGAAGGTTAGGATGAGGTTTCAAAATTTGTTAAAATTCAATTTACGCCATTTCACAATTGACTCATCAGTAGCTATTTGTAGAGTAAAGGCAAAATCGAGATTCTGATTCCTTCCTTTAATGTATTACCCTCATAATCCGTTGTTTTTTCAGATACTATTAACAAATATGGAACATAATTTTTTAACAGTTTTTTCGGTTTCACTACAAAAGTATATCCTCGCTCTTTTTGAATTGAAAGTTCAACCGGTTTCTCATCTTCGGAATTAACAAGTGAGGCAGAGATATTTTCCAGAGGAATTAACTTGTTGAATTTTATTCTGAATTCGGGAGTTAAGGTTGTAACTGTCTGCCCGTCCTCATGTGAAAGAGAATCCAGTTCCAAAAATGTTGTGTCCGGCAATTGCCTGTTAATGAAATTGATAGTATCAAGTTTTGTGATATTATCTTTGAAATCGATAACGTCCTTTAACTCAAGCATATACGCATTCGTGTCACATACACCGGTAATACACTCAATGTCTGAGCCCGTAATTATGTATTCACAAATTGGCAACCTGTTCTTTGTGGTTTGGTCCATAATTTTTATTGAGCGGACGTTTTTAATATCCTCACTAAAACGGATGAGTAGACGCTGTGCACTTTCAGTTATAATATTTTTCAAAACCGGCTTGGTCGTGTCCTGAAGGGCAAGAGTAAGAGTGATCTCATTTTCCGGATCAATCAATTTTACAATTTTCTCGGCAAATAGTTCCCGTTTTTTTTCAACATCTGAATTATTATTAGCATCTAAAAAAGCAACAACTGAAACCTCATTAGAAGGGAGATTCTCAAAAGTAAATTTTTGTAATACCTCTGCATTTTGCGATGTAATAAAAATTGTATCCTGAGTATTATAGAGCTGCACG
>Ga0222677_1000484_pt1 | contig 14677 bp, 15 predicted proteins | sample AntAcemetagen935_FD_179846 | JGI IMG/M metagenome (GOLD analysis project Ga0222677, IMG submission 179846) | Saline water microbial communities from Ace Lake, Antarctica - #935 | ecosystem: Environmental > Aquatic > Non-marine Saline and Alkaline > Saline | place: Antarctica: Ace Lake... | reverse complement strand
TGCCAGGATCTTTAGAAAGGTGGATTTTCCGGCGCCGTTTGCCCCGATCAGGCCGTAGCAATTACCGGGGGTGAACTTGATATTGACGTCCTTGAAGATGACTCTCTTACCGTAGGAGAGGGCAATGCTCGATGCGGTTATCATAATTGTATCCTTACATTATAACAAAAGCCACGAGGGGGATCCTCGTGGCATAAAGTATTTTTTCGGTTAAGAAAAGTCCCGACAAGTCGGGATTAATCTTCTTGTAAAGAAAAGAGGTCAAGTCTACGTTTGACCCTTAGTATACTTATACCAATACATTTTTGGGCTTGGCTTATTGTGGTTGTTTGAGTCACATTTCACCGCAGAGAACGCGGAGCACACAGAGTTGTTTAAATTCATTTATGAGCAAATCTCCATGAAAATGACAGCCCGAATTCCTCTGCTCCACCTGTCCGAACATGCGAAAGAAGCTAGTATCTTTTTTAAACCTCATCAAAGTTAACGGATACATCAAAACGAATCCCAGATCTTCATAAAAACGAGGTTTCCCCTGAGACACCCCACTATCAACTATTTTGACATGCCATCATGTCCGGAAACAAGCGCGCGCAAGACGTCGGAGACAGCATCTTTATGCTCAGCCATAATGACCTTTATTGCTCCTCCTTCACCCGTGAACAACTGACCCAGATCGGCACCGTCAATATCCAGAAGACAGCCGAGCAGTCGGGGTACATGCGCCTCCAAAACCTGCTCGATATGGCGATAGAAGCGCTCCGCGCCATCATTGGAAAATAAAAGCAGCCGCGAAATCCGGTCTCCATAGGGGGCATCTGTTTGCTCCCTGACATTAGTAATCCCTTTTTTTTCACCGGTGAGTTTTTGAAGGATCGGGTCGAAGCCATAGCGAATCCGGCCCTGAAGCCTCGCATGCTTCAGCGCTATTTTCATTGGTTCATTCAGAGTAATGACCGGAACATCAATTTCGCCTCCAGTCCAGAGTTTTGAGGTGCGCGACATCAACTCCCCGCGAATAATTTCGGCAGAGCCGTCCGCTTCCAACTGACGGGGAAAGCGCATATCGGATATATTCATCTTCTTTTCCTTATAATCGACTACCAAAGCTTGTCAACGGTAAAGGGGTGCAGGGGGTCAGACTCTTACTGTTTATTCCCCTAATATAAACAGTCCAAAGCCTCATATTGTTAGCGGGCTAAAGAATAAAGAAACGATCATTTTAAGTAGAATTTTACTCTACTGTTTTTGACATTTTCCGTCATTTTGGCCTGAAGAGATTCGGGTTCTACGAGAAATACTCTTTCTTTTTCTACCTTGCCGGAACGGAGGATGTAATCTTTAACCCGGGAAGCACGTTCATAAGCAAGACCCCTTAAATCGCCTTCAGTAACTATAATCTTACTTAACATTAATTGCTCCACTTCATCAGTTTTCTGCTTTTCTATCCTGTCTTTCTCCTTTTTTTGTTTGAGATCTATTTCCGCAGTATAGGCCATTATCAGATATTTTCGATATTCATCAGGTTCTATGTTGATTTCTTCGACAGATGGAGTTTTTAATCCCTTTTTGATGGAATAGTCATACTTTGCAGATTTCACTTTTTTCTCTAAAATAGATTGCCTGAGGCTTTCCGTATCTTTATCAATATCAACATGTCCTTCTATATCAAGTTTTAACAATGGTCTGTCATATAGAGCCGTGATCAATATATCCAGTTTCTTAGCATTTTCTTCAGTTATGGCAGAGCTTCCATAGCCGAATTCCGCATAACCGAGTTCTTCGCCGCCACCAAATATTGAACCGATGAGGGCAAAGGGTGCGGTTACCGCTTTTTCAATAATATTCCCGATAATCTTAACAATGAAATACCCTACACTAAATTCGGGGGCGTCAATATCGCCGGTTACGGGAATATCGAGGTCAATTTCTCCCTTTCTGTTTTGGAGAAGCGCTATGCCTAATTTTACGGGTAGTTTGAGGGCATCCGGGCTGTCCACCTCGTTACCAAGTATTAACTGATCAATAAATATCTTATTCTGGGAGATGAGTTTTTTCCCGTCGATTTTATAGTTCAGCTTCAGGACTAATTTTCCCTTGTCGATAACGTACCCAAGATATTTTCCGGAGTATGGCGTTAAGGGGCTTAAATCCTTATTGTCTAAGATAATTTGTATATCTGCATACAAATCTTCAGAAAAGGGGTCAATTTCTCCTGTAATTTCTATCGGGACGGTCTTATCAAGCTTTCCCCTGAATTCAACGCTCGCACCACGAGTTTCTTTGGAAGAAAGTCCCGATATTTTTCCTTCAATGTTAAAAAGATTTGTAGAATAAACCGGTTTAATTAATTTATCGGTGAAGTTAACATGACCGTTTTTAAAGCTTACTTTCTTGATAATAATGGGATCAAATAACTGCTGTGATTCTTTTTCTGTTGTTTCTTCTTTTTCATTCGAAGCGGAAACTTTTGCTTTTGTTGCCTCTTCTTTTTTAAGGATATTCAGAACGTTGATAGTTTTATCAGGGTTGATGATCAGCCCGGCATAGAAATCCGAAAGGTTAATGTTTTCTATCTTCAAAAAACCGGGGTTATAGCCTGTATCTATATCAATGAAACGGAGATCTTTGAATTTGAGAAGTTGATCTTTTGTTGCTTCGTCAATGGATGAAAAATCGGACACTGCAGCAGTACCTTTGTAGGTAGCCGTTAATTTGCCTCCTGTTGGTGCATTGATTACAACAGTTCCCTTTGTCGCAATCTTGCCATCTTCTATGATTATTCTCACTTTATCCAAAACATGTGCCCTGAATGGAAGAATATGATAGTCGGCAACAGCTATCTGCAGATCAGCAAAGACGGGAATAATGCTCAATGGCCCTTCCGCAGAGACAGTTCCTCCAAGCTCTTCCTCCAAGGTCAGCATAATACTGCCTTGACTGTTTGGAGCTGTCGAAATATCCTTACCAGTTAATGTCATGTTTTGAATCTTGATGCTGACGGGATGTTCTGCGGAGCTTAAAGAGGCATCGGAAAAAATAATTCTGCCTTTTGAGACATCTATACTGTCGAGTTGTATAATCGGGAGGGCTGCTTTACTTTCCTTTTCTGATATTTCTATGCTTTTCTTTTCCGATGCTTCTGTGTTTTGCGTATCTTCTTTCTTCTCTGTGGCTGGAACGAGGGACAATAAATTAACAACCCCTTGTTGATTCCGCTTTATGTGTATGAAGGGTTCTTCAATAATCAATTCCTTGAATATAAATGCCTTTTTAAAGAGAGACTTGCTCTGCAAATTCACATAAAATTTACCGAATGATGCGAATGGTGCCGCCCCTTCTTTTTCTTTTATTGTAAAATTTTCTATTGAAACTGAGAGAACATATGGATTCATCCTGAGTTTTTCAATAGAGACAACTTGCTGAAGAGATTGAGAGAGTTTATCTGCCAGAATCGACTTGAGTACAAGAGGTACAACCAAAAAACCTAATAGCGTATATAAAATAACGCATACTAACAGAGAGACAATAAACTTCTTTGCTGGATTTTTCATAGTTATCCTCCTGACTGAGAAATTTATTATGTCGCTTTTCTTATACCTTGTATTATCTGTTCTTGCACGTAGAGATGTGAGACGTTGTCAGCTTTTTATAAGTAAGAAAATTGCAGGAGCCCGGTGAGCACCGTATTCGTTTGACGATTTCCGAAGACCGCACGGAAGCTATTTCCCCGCCAGGTAATGCGCGCCTGATAAGAGCGGATGCTGGTAAAGCATGCGGGGGCCGGCATATTTCATCACGGCCCTGATCCTCTCCCGCATGTCCGGTTTGTAGCAATGTACAGGACATTTGGCGCACTTTGGTTTGTTCTCCTGAAAGGGACATTTTTCAAGGCGTTGCACAACGTAGTCCAAGAGCTGCCGGCACTCGGGACAGAGCCCTTCTTTAGTACCATGTTGTCCATGACAGAAGATCTCAATCATCGTCTCAGCTGTTCTGCTTTCCAACTCCATTTTTGAATGATTGTTAGACATAATATGACAATTTCACCTTTTGCCAAACTTCACTTTACATTTTTGACGTCGGGTTTATCTGCATCACTTTTACGGTCTGCCAACTGGCAGGATTGTTTCATTCAGGTGGATATTCCCATTTTGGGCAATATATAAGCCTGAAGAACAAACCAGACTGCAATAATCGCAAACATGATTAATGTTTCTTTCATAATAAACAGATCTCCTTACAGCTGTTTTCTTGTTGGTTATATCCCCGGACAGAGTTAAACGCCGTAGCCTGCGCGTTCAATCGCCGCCTTTACTTTTTCAATGCTGCTTTTCCCCTCTATTTCAAATGCCACGCTTTTTTCGTCCAGGTGAACATCTACATTCGATGTCCCGGCGACCGATTCGACAGCTTTTTTTACCGTGCCCGCGCAATGCATGCAGGTCATACCCTGAACAGACAGACGTATTTTATTGTCTCCCACTTCTCTTTCTCCTTTTACCTTGTCCAGAATCTTGATTTTTAGATAATACCACCCGATCATCATGGCCAGTATAACAGAGCCGCCTGTCTTCAGCCATGCAGGCAGCATTTCGTGATTATGAAGGATTATGACGTTTTGAAAACCGAAATGCGCTGTAAATATATTGAGCAGATATCCCAGCAAGAGGCTGATAAGGGCAATGGCCGACAGATAAATAATGGTGGATTTTTTGCCAAGAACCTTAAAGACCGTCAAAATAGTCATGGCATTCGTCGCGGGACCCGTCAGGAGAAAAACCAGAGCAGCGCCTGGTGAGATGCCCTTCATTATAAGTGAAGCGGCGACAGGTGTGGATGCCGCGGCACACACGTAGACAGGGATTCCGACGGCCAGCATTAAAAGCATGGATAGAAAATCACTGCCAAGGTATTTTTCAAAAAATCCGTCAGGTATCAGAGCGGATATAATGCCCGCGGCAATTATCCCCACCACCAGTGCGTTTGCAAGGGAACCGAGCAGGTCATATTCAATATAGCCGGGAATTGATTTGAGCCGTTTATAATAACTCTCCCGCGGGACAGCATTGTCCGGTAAAACAATCTCTGCTTGATCAGGCTCGTTCCTGCCAAGGATATTAACCATGATACCGGCAGTCAGTGCGGTGACCAGTGACGCGACAATGCGGAAAAGAGCGAACACCCATCCGAGAAGAGAATAGGTAATCATGAAACTGTCCGCGCCAACCTGCGGCGTCGCAATGAGAAATGATATGGTAGAGCCCTTTGACGCGCCGCTTTTCCTGAGGGAAGCTGCAACCGGCACAACGCCGCATGAACAGAGGGGAAGGGGTATGCCGAATATTGTTGACTTTACGACAGAGAGAAAGGAGTCGCGCCCCAGCTGACGACGTATGACGGATTCCGGAAAGAAAACGTAGAGTATCCCGGCAACAATAAATCCGAACAACAGATACAGTGATATCTCATTGAAAAAGAACAAAATCTCTTTTGATACATGCACTACAAAACTCATGTGCTTTGCCCTATAATGTACTGACGGCAGCGATCCATTGCAGGTATTATCTTCAGCACCCGGAGCAGTTTCCTCCGCATGAACCGCCAGACAGGCTGGAGGTAATGGAAAACCCTGAGCCTCTGTACGTAGTAGTGAAATCTATGCTTACAGGCTTCACCCGTTCAAATAATTGTTCATCTATCACGAATGTGATGCCATCTTCCTTGAAAATCTTATCTTCTTCCTTAGCCCCATCCAGAGACATTCCCAGTGAAGGACCAGCTCACCCGCCTCCGGAATACACCAGCCGGACAGGGATTTTTTCTTCTCTAGATTCAAGGGCCTTTCTGATCATTTCCTGTGCCTTTTCTGAAACTTCAAACATTCTGCTTTCTCCTTTATATGATTTTTCCTTTTGTGCTTAACACTATTTCTTCCATCGGTATTTCCCTGTTCGATGCCTCTATTCCTTTTCCCACCATTATGGGAAGGCCGGAACAGCAGGGAACCTCCATAGTAACGGTGGTAACGCTATTAATATCCGCGGTTCTGAAAATATCCGCAAATCTGTTTGTGTAATCCTGGACGTCATCGAATTTCGGACATCCCATCATGACTACTTTCCCTTTCAGCAGATCCCGGTGAAGGGTGGGAAAGGCGACGGCCGTGCAGTCTGCAAGTATAAGAAGATCGGAGCCCTTGAGAAAAGGGGCGCTCGCGGGTACAAGTCTTATCTGGACAGGCCAGTGCGTGAGAGATGATTCGCCGCCGCTTTCCACGATATCGGCAGGTCTGTTTGCCTCCTGACATGATGTGAATGTTTCAAGAGTCTGGATATTCGTTGACGGGCATCCACAAGGCAGGGTGGGCAGCCCTTTTTCCGCAAGGTGCTGTTCCACAGCCCCTTCATTAAATGGCACTGCTTCTCGTTCAATTATCTTGAGCGCCCCGGTGGGGCATTCTCCGATACATGCACCAAGGCCATCACAATATATGTCTGAAACGACCCGCGCCTTGCCGTCAATAAGCTGCAAGGCACCCTCGACACACCCCGGCAGGCATTTACCGCACCCGTCACATAATTCTTCATCAATCTCAATTATTTTACGTAATGCTTTCATAGAATCACCTTATTGCGAGTCATTCTCCTTTCATCATCGCTTTGATATCTGTCTTCACGTCTCCGATTGGCTTGATATTAAAATTCTCTACTAGAACCTTGAGAACCCCTGGAGATACAAATGCCGGCAGTGTTGGTCCAAGGCGAATCCCCTTAACCCCGAGAAAGAGGAGGGCCAGAAGCACAGCCACAGCTTTCTGCTCATACCAGGCAATGTCATAAGATATGGGGAGCTCATTAATGTTTTCGAGCCCGAAGACTTCTTTCAGTTTCAAGGCGATAACGACTAGGGAATAGGAATCATTGCACTGGCCCGCGTCAAGCACCCTAGGGATACCGCCGATATCGCCGAGATCAAGTTTGTTATAGCGATACTTTGCGCAGCCCGCGGTCAGGATAACCGTATCTTCGGGAAGCTCCCGAGCGACATCTGTATAATAGTTCCTTGTTTTATGTCGTCCGTCACAGCCCGCCATTACGACGAAGCGCTTGATTGCCCCGGATTTCACGGCGTCCACAACCTTGTCGGCCAGCTCAATGACCTGATTATGGGCAAAGCCTCCGATAATTTCACCTGTTTCAATCTCAATGGGCGGATCACATTTCTTCGCCAGTTCTATGATCTCTGAAAAATCCTTTACACCACCTTCTGACCTGTCAGGAATATGCTTCACTCCGGGATACCCGGTCATTCCTGTTGTGAAGATCCTGTCTTTGTATGAATCCTTGACCGGGATAATACAGTTGGTTGTCATGAGTATGGGGCCATTGAAGGATGCGAATTCCTCTCCTTGTTTCCACCAGGAACCTCCGTAATTGCCAACGAAATGGGTGTATTTTTTGAATGCGGGATAAGAATTGGCCGGCAGCATTTCGCCATGGGTGTACACATCCACACCCGTTCCTTCGGTTTGTTCCAGGAGCTCTTCCATGTCCTTGAGATCATGACCGGAGATAAGGGTTCCCGGGTTGCTTCTGACACCGATATTGACCTTGGAGATTTCAGGATTTCCATAGGTGGATGTGTTTGCCTTGTCAAGAAGGGCCATTCCACTGACTGCGAACTCTCCAGCCCTCATGACCATCGCCACCATCTCGTCAACGGTCAGGTTTTTTGTTGTGGAGGCAAGGGCTTCCATCAGGAAATCATATATCTTTTCATCCTCGTAACCTAGAATAGCCGCGTGATCCACATAGGCGGCGATGCCTTTTAATCCAATAATGAGTAGTTCTCTGAGCGAACGGACATCTTCATTGTCTGTGGAGAGGACACCGACACTGGCAGCCTTTTTATCGAATTCAGCAGGATCATCCGAGAACCACACGGCAGAATCGTGCAACTCTTCCGGAATATCACCTTCACATTTTTTCTTTAATTCATCCCGGAGCTTCAACCCCTCTCTGATTAGTGTGATCAATCTGTCATTGTCAAAGTTTGCATTCGTTATGGTCGCAAAGAGGGCTCTGGCAACGAACAATCCATACCTGTTATCTGATTCGCCTCTTTCTTTCGCTTTTTCGCCATAGATTGCGACGCCCTTTAAGACATAAATGAGCAGATCCTGAAGATTCGCCGTCTCTTCCGTCTTGCCGCAAATACCCTTTACTACACAACCCGTGTTTTTTGCCGTTTCCTGACATTGATAACAAAACATGTGATTCCTCCTTATTTAAGATTAATTTCTGTTATTGCTGATTACCAAGTTATCTTAAAGCACATTGCATCACCTTGACTTATGTTAAGAAGAGGTGATATTTCTCAAAAAGGGATCATGATTATGACAAAAGTGAACGATATTTTATTAAAAAGCCAGCTTTTCGGTGGGTTGTCTGAAGACCACCTCGAAGAGATCAAAAAAATATCGGTTGATAAACAGTTCAACAAGGGCGAGATAATCTTTTTTGACGGGGATGAAGGCAACGGATTCTATCTTGTAATCGAGGGAAGCGTAAATGTGTATAAAGTTTCTTCCGAAGGGAAGGAGCAGATCCTGCACATCGTTAAAGAGGGGGGAAGCTATCGGCGCTGTTCCCGTCTTTTCAGGAAAATCATTTCCCGCTAATGCCCGGGCAATTTCAAAAAGCCATCTCTTATTTTTTCCAAGGGAAAAATTCATAAATCTCATAACAAACAATCCATCGCTCACGATGAATATTCTGGCGCTCCTCTCCATGCGGCTTCGTGAATTTACTATCCAGATCGAAAATCTTTCCCTGAAGGAAATTCCCGGTCGGTTGGCCGCCTATCTTCTCTATCTGTCTGAAGAACAGGGTGAGCAGTATATCATAAAACTGAACATTTCAAAACTCCAGCTTGCCGGTATTTTGGGTACAGGCCCGGAATCACTTTCAAGAGCCTTGGGAAATATGAAGAGCAGAAAGCTTATAGAAGAAGAAGGGTACAATATCAGGCTGGTTAACCGCGGTGCATTGGAAGCGCTCGCTGAGGACGGTAAAAGCTCCGCCTAAAAATGTCTTGAGATCCAGTTATGGCATATGGAGGAAAGATAGCAGTAGCAGGTTCCGATAATTCCGCTTTTTTCTTGCGGTTATTATTCTTGACAGGTTTTTTCTGATATTCCATAATTACCAAAGTCCAATAAAACACGTATGACTAAAAACAATCAAATATTGAAAGGATACAGAGATGACAAAAGAAGAAGTTATTAAGGCAATTTCTGATGTAAAACACCCCGCCATAGATCATTCTTTGCTAGATTTGGGTATTGTAAAAAATGTTAGAGTTGAAGATGATAAAGTAAAGATCACATTTTCTTTCCCTTTCCCCAAAATACCTATTACAGATATGCTTGTAAACTCAATTGATCAACCATTGCAATCAATTGGGATTAATGCCGAGTATGATTTTACAGTAATGGATGAGAAAGAAAGAGCCGAGTTTCTGCGTATGGAAAAAGAAGCCTGGAGGGGATAACCCGGGAGAAATAGGGCTATCCCCTGACAGGGAACAAAATGAGAAACCGGCCTGACCATTAATAAAGGTTAAGTTGCGGCACGGTGGTTTACGAATGTGATAAATGTGGTATTTCCCATTCCGTGCTCAGATTCGCATGCCGCTGTTTCAGTCAGCTTGTTTTTTTGTTGTATCTGTTTTTATATTTTTCAAACTAACGAGTTGACTTTTGTACATTTCTTCATACGCTGGTGATTATTTAACAGTCCATTTCGATTGTATTTTGAACCTGTCACCTTCTGCCAATTTTATTTTCGCGTGATATCGATATGCTGAAACCCAGTCTTTACCAGGCATAGGTTGCCAGCATTTTTCAGGTTGAAAATCAATTGTGGTTTCACCATTAGTGCTGATTACAGAATATGTTCCACCAATAACTCCACCAATATCATCAATACCGAGACAAAACCTCCCTTCTATTTTACTGCCGGTTTTCAATGAGGCGAAATCCGGGAATGGAGGAGAAAACCTAAGACTTGCCGAATGTCCATTTGCTTTATAGGTTACCCTTTCAATTTCTTTGTGCCCATTATTATCTCTAAACGAATACACAGCATTATCCTTTTGGTATATTTGTTTATCGGTAATTTTTTCTGGTGAAAGATAAGAGCTTCGTTCTTCATTCCAGAAAAACGGCAAAGGTGTAAGGGAATAAACTGTTTTGAAGCATTTTTGCCCTTCTACCTTTATCGGAACTTTTGTTAATTCCATCTTTTCACCGTCGATTTCAAAACTCACTTCAGTCCCTTCAACTGGAATAAATCCTGCTTTTCTCAAATAAATAAACGGGAATCTTTTGACTTCACTCAAGTCAGCACCAATTGCGGCGAGAAAGGAATATCTTTTTACATCTGCTTGGTTCTCTCGCAACTTAATTTTTATTCGTTGTCCATTCTTTATTGTAATATCAAGGGCGAAAGATATTCCATTCTTAGTATCTTCAAAAGTAAAATCAAAATCCCGCTCACCAGCGATTTCCCAATCTGCATTCGGTTTCAGGTATTTTTTGTCGATGGAAAGACGGGTGTTGATATAATTTTCTACCTTGCCATTGTGGTAATAGACAACTACAAATGCTCCCTTGTTATCGTTTTGGACAACAAGTTCAACAGTTTTGATTAATGGATGATCATCGATACTGATTAGTATAAGCCTGCCAAACTCGGTATGACTGAAATTAAAAGGATTATAAAATTGTCCTTTGGCGCCTTTTTGATACACTTCAGCAGACGTATTATCAGTCTTTAAATATTCTTTTGGATCAACGGCGTTAGAATCTAGTTTAATGTTACATCCTGCTAGAAATATAGATGTTATAGTGAGCGTTAGTATTAATAATTTTTGAATTTTCATTTTGATCGTTCCTTTCTATGTTTTTCCGCATTTGCGATAGTTTTGTGAAGACTCATGTTTTCTCTCCCTTGGCGGGATGGGACAAAGGGCGGGGAGACCCCATGCTACATAACAAGTTGCCTCCCATTATAATGCCAATGTGTCGGCATAGTGGAGCTTTTTACGAGTGCGTCAAAAATTATATTCGTAATCACCCTTCAATATGGTGTTCAATGACAAAGTGACACGAGGGCGCGCCGTCGGCAATCCTGTTTCCACAGCCATTGCGATGGAAAGTGACCTCTTCCGGCAGATAGACATTGAAAATTGCGTTGTCAACCGAACACATCACCGTGGTTAGTTCCGGAATTCCTATCCGACTGAAAAAGTTGTAAAACATGCAGTTATGTACACGAAATTCGTATTTAATGTCATTCTGCTCCAGTATTTCCACCTTATTCCAGCGTGTTGGCCCTTCCCGATTGGTCTGTTGCTGGTAAGAGATCAGGTTTTCAAAGGTGCGAGGTGCTTCAACGACTCTGAAGTTGCCCAGTTGTACCGCCAACCCCGCTGTCACAAAAACGCTTCTCATAATTTCAAAGGCTTGTTCCTGTCCCAGGCGCGCTTTCAAGCGGATATATAACCAGGCCGGGAAAGCTGCAACCTTTACAAATTCGTCTGGAAAGTCAGGGGGAAGCCGCTTCTTGAAACGGGGGAAGCTAACCGCCGTACCCAGAAGGAAGAAAAAAGGATTTTTTAGGTAGCCCTTTAAGACACCCAGGACTATGAAAAAAATCGCAGGCTTTGCAGGAGTTTCTATGGTGCTTTTTAGCATGAGAGATTTCCTTTCATTTATTGTTTAGATTCTAAACTTTTACTTAAATTTTTTTTAGTTGCTTATATATGCAGTTACATGCTTATCAATCTTATCAAGTATCCTCTGGAAAAATTGGATTTGCTCAGGGCTAATATCATCCACTTCGTCCATTATTTCGGAATAAAATTTCGCATGAAAGGCTTCGTGTCCGTCAAAAGCAATTTCCCCCTTTTTTTGTAATTTCAACATGACCTCTTTTTCATTATTACTGTCTCTGAACTTCGCCACAAGCTTCTTTCGTTCAAGTTTATTGACAATTTGTGAAACTGCTCCCTTCGTTACCCCCAGCTTCTTTGCCAGATTTGTTACGTTTATTCCCGGATTTCTCCCTATGATCTCTATATTATGGATTTCCGAAGGATATAAAAGATCACCAATGCCAAAATCCCGAGGTTTTTTTTCTATAGAGCTAAATTTATTGATTATTCTATTAAAGGTTTCCCCTATATTTTTAAATGTTTCTTGTTTAGTCATATTGACATAGTATAGGCTCTAAACAATATTGTCAAGTAAAAATTTAGAACAGTAAAAATTTAGATCATACACCGATTAGACTCCTGGAGGCTGTACTCCTTCACTCGAGGAATTGGAGAAAACCCTCGCCTTTAGGCGAAGACTTTAGTAAGCTCACCAATGGTGTCAGAATCGGCGCCTTCAACCAGTAGCAGTTTACGTGAAACTAAAGAGCGACATTTTTAGGTGGGGATAATTGTGTTACTGTATATTCATCATTTTAATAGATTGGGGTAATTATGCTTGAACATATTGGAATAACAATCAACGAGGAAAGTGATATACAGGCTTTCTACAAGGATCTGCTTGGTCTGGAAGAAGTCCAGAAATTCGAGCTTTACAAGGATCTATCTGAGAAGTTGTTCGGGATCAGCAATGCGGTTTCCGTTACGCATCTCTCCAGCGAGGATCTTTTCTTGGAATTATTTTTGACAGACAGAAAACAAAATCCGGTTTACAATCATATTTGCATTTCTGTTCGGAACAGAGACTCTCTTATCAAAAAAGCAGAATCTATGGGGTTCCCCGTTACACAGATAAAAAGAGAATCGAGAGACGCCCTCTTATTTATAAGAGACAAATCCGGTAATATATTTGAGATAAAAAGCCGGTAAAGTATCAGAACTTCGCTGAGCTTTACCATTAGCATTCGAGTGCATCAATCATGCGTATTATCTTACTAATATTTTTTATCGTATTTGGCATTCACCCGGCACTTGCAGGTGATGAGGAAATAAGAACCTATAAGAATATTCCCTATCTAACAAATACACAGGAAACCTTGTTGCAATCGTTGGACATATATTCTCCGCAACAAAAAACTCCACAACAAAAAATCGTCGTTATATTCATTCATGGAGGAGGGTGGGCTATCGGTGATAAGGGACAGAAGTCTCATATCGCAAAGAAGGATTTTTTTGCGCGGAATAATATAGTATTTGTCTCCATAAATTACCGGATGGCTCCACAGTATTCATTCCCTGCGTATCCACAGGATGTCGCAGCGGCTATTTCTTATGTAATTGACAATATTGATGAATACGGTGGAAACCCAAGCGATGTTTTCCTTTCAGGGCATTCGGCCGGAGGGCACCTCGCGGCGCTTGTATCAACAGACGCCCGTTATTTAAAGGCGTATGGAAAAAAACTGAAAGATATAAAAGGGGTCATTTTGCTTGATGGAGCGGGCTACAACATTCCCAGCAGATTTGAAAGTTTCGGGAATAAAAGAGAAAGAAAACTGGTGCGCAAGATGTACGAGCAGGCGTTTAGTACAAACCCGGCTTTATGGAAAGATGCTTCACCAATAAATTATGTCGCGGCAGAAAAGAATATCCCCCCGTTTCTGGTATTCTCCGTTGTCGGAAGGAAAGAAGCGGAGATGCAATCCAGGGAGTTTGTTTCAGCGCTGAAGAATGCAAAGGTGCCGGCGAAACTTGTTCCGATAGAAAACAGCTCGCACAGAAAAATAAACGTATCATTCGGAGCACAATTGGGTATTAAAGAGAAAGAAGCACTTGATTTTATCGATCACTATGTGCGCATTAAAAGCCGACAACAGCATTAAAGTGAGTCGAAGCAACAGGGGCCCGTCATATCACCACGTTATTTGTACAGTCGAGATCCCACACACCTTGTCAATTTGATACGATTCATTACGCAGACATTCGGCATTCAATGATTTGTTCATCCGCTTGACAATTAGGGTTAGGGTAATTATATATTAGCGTCAGAATATATCATAACTCTTATATAGGGGCAGATATGAGTGATGTGGATTATGAAGGGATGTCAGGTTTTTTTAAGACATTGGGGAATGCCACCAGATTGAGAATAGTGAGAGAGCTTGCAAAGGGTGAAAAATGTGTGGGGGCCGTGGAAGACTGCGTGCATGCAAGCCAGGCGAACATCTCACAGCATCTTACAATACTTAAAGGTCAGGGTATCGTCGATTGTCGCAAGGAAAAAAACATGAGATGTTACTACCTCAAAAGGCCTGAATTTATAAAGGATATTTTGGGTTTGGTAGAGGATAAGAAGCATGAAATAGGTATCAAATGAGGATGGATGATTTGACATATCTGAAATCCTTATTTTGCAGTTTTATCAACAAAAAAAGAAGATAATCGGGAGGTAAAAGATGGGAGAATTTGTAGATAGTCCGGATAGTCCGGTTGTTGTAACAGACAGTAATATTAATGAAGCGATAGCAAAGTATCCGTTTCTGCTTGTGGATTGCTGGGCTGAGTGGTGTGGTCCATGTAAAATGATGGGCCCGGTTCTTGATAAACTTGCGAAAGAACATCAGGGAGATATCGTGTTTGCGAAACTTGATGTGGACAGCAATAATGCGACCGCAGC
>Ga0222677_1000477_pt1 | contig 14921 bp, 11 predicted proteins | sample AntAcemetagen935_FD_179846 | JGI IMG/M metagenome (GOLD analysis project Ga0222677, IMG submission 179846) | Saline water microbial communities from Ace Lake, Antarctica - #935 | ecosystem: Environmental > Aquatic > Non-marine Saline and Alkaline > Saline | place: Antarctica: Ace Lake... | reverse complement strand
CAATTGCACAATACCTTATTTGGGGTTTGTTTTGCAAAGCTGTTGGCAAAAAACTATATACAGCGTTAAAAATTAAAATTACAAGCCAGATAACAAGTATAACCAAAAATTTCATTCTAATTTATTTTATTTCAACAACTGAATTACCGGTCCGAACCTAAACAAGCAAAGGTGATAACATAGTGAATTGAGTTGTTATGGTTTACACTAAAGACTTTTTTGTTTCTTCGAGTTCATTTTCAAGTCTTTCTTTATCGTCTATTATCCATTTTGCATAATCACGTTTGCTATAATATGTCTGTGAAAATCTATTAAACATTGGTTTGTCAACTCGAAGGAAAAAACGTAACTTTACCATGCAATCTTTCAACTCATCCTCTAATGTTTGGCCAGCTGTTTTTAAGTCTTTCGCCTGCTTTTTATAAAAACTATAAAAATTTTCAAATGCTTTACGACCTTTTTCAATAGAAGGGAAAGATGTATTTGTGAAATTTGCCATATTTCGTTCATAAATCGTTGCTAGTGCATTTAGACTATGGTCGAACTTCTTTAATCCTACATAAAAAATAAAAATATCTTCGCGCAAATTGATTCGTCCTAAATCTTTGATATAAACTTCGGACAAAGTTACTTCTGATGGAAATAAAACAGTCGGGTTTTGAGAATTTAAAATGCCCTCTAATTGAAATATATTATCTGATAAGCTGTTGCGACAAAGATTCATCTCTTGTTCAAGATAAACCATACAATTGAATCTTTTTGCTTTTAATTCTCTACTTTTTACAAAATTATAGGTAAAATAACTAGCAATAACTCCATAAAAAGCTCCTTTAAGAATATCTGAGGATTGCGATATAAATTTTTGGTGAATTATTAAAATTAGAGTTATAAAAAATGGAATAGATATAAAAGGACTACTTATTATTTTTCGAAACCAATCAATTATGAATTTTAATATTTTCTTCATATTTTGTTTATTATAACATCTGAAATACCTAGCTTTTAGAGCCACTTTAGCAACAGGAAAAAGCCCGGTTGATTGATTATCATAAGTTTTTTATTTCTTTTTCTTTGATACTTTTTTCTACTTTATCAACAACACTTTTAATTAATTCTTCAACCAAAACTTTTTTTAAGACAATACCCAAACCAAGTGTTTGCTGAATTCCAAAGTCATAATTAACAGGAAGGGTCGTTAGTTTTTGATGTTTAATCATTGTTGCGCTTACAACACCAGCGAGTTTGTACTTGTTTTTGGCTATAACAAAAACTGGGCTACCGCTCGATCCGGGTAGCACCTGAGCATCTATAATAAATTGTTTTTTACCATTAAAATCTACTGCTGGAATAGTTGCAATAACGCCTTTTCGTAAAATTGGCAGATTATGTGTTGTATCAAATCTGTTTTCAGGGTAACCAATAAATAATATATCAGATCCTGGTAGAATTTCGTTTTCATTAAAATTTGCAAAAAAATTAGGATGCAAGCTTTTATGATAAATATTATTTTCTTCTCTTTCGATAAAAGAAACATTCATACAAGCCAAATCAATTTCGTCACTTGGGTGGGAAAAATAATTATTTGAAAAATTTTCTTGTTCTAAAACGACTGCTTCGCCCAACAAGGGAGCAAAGGTTTCGCTATTCTTTTTATGAAAATTAATAATTATTTTATTATTGGGGTTTCCAAAAACATGTTTATTGGATATAAGTAGAGTGATAGATCTATTTTTGGGGTCGTTTGGAAGAGGAGTACTGTATATAAACCCTGTTCCAATGGAAGCACCCTCTCCTTGATTATCCGGTATAGTAATCCTTACCGTTGTGAAAAATATTTGCGATTGAAATTTGTCTAATTTCATTTTATTTTCCTATAACAATTAATATACGAACTTCGCATTTTGTTTAATTTTAGTAATATTTCCGTTAAATGTAAAGAGTTAAGTTAAAACGTTCAATTATGCTCACATTGGGCCTCTCATAAACTAGATAGGTAAAATCTGCCCAATTCCTAGTTTAGGGCTGTATATGGAGGCTTGATAGGGCAATAAACGACCATTATGTCCTAAACTAGCAAGCATAAACTAAGAGAGATTATGGGCTATTTTTAGCTTGTTTGCCCGGGTAAGGCCTTTTATATAGCTCTCTCTTTTTAGAGCCTGAGATTTAGTAGCACAATCTTCGGAATGGATTAGCTTAACTGGGTTGCGGTATTTTGTATAGCGACAGCCGTTGCCGGAGTTATGGTCGCGAATACGCTTTGATAAATTTGAAGTTATTCCAGTATAGAGGGTGTTATCTTTGCATTGGATGATGTAGACCTGCCAGGGCATAGGTTCAAAGCATAAAGGCACTTCGGTCGCTTCGCTTCCTCAGTGCCATATTTTTCACCGAGAGGTGAAAAATATGGGGTGGCTAACGGGAGTTGAACCCGTACTAAGAGAACCACAATCTCTTGTGCTGCCGCTACACTATAGCCACCATAGAAACAACTTTTTAATTTTTTAGTATACTAAAAATGAATACATTCTATTCTTGAGGAGCTTTCTCGCCTAAAAAGCGTCTTCTTTGTTTTCTTTAGATTGTTCAGAGCTATCGGTTTTAAAAATGTTTTCTAAATTTTTAGTTACACCTTTTAAAACTTCACCAAAATTATCTCCAGTTATGTTTTCTAAATCCTTAATCTTCTCTTTTATCTTATCAGCGGCCTCTTCTATTGCAACTAAAGGTCTGATACCTGTGGCCTCCATAAGTTTATTTTTAAGTAAAGAAAAATCTAATTTAGGCGAATCCATGCTTGTTATTAATTTAAAATGAAGAGTAGGCTTGTCTTTGTTTCCTTTAAGAAAAGAAATAACTGTTTTTAAGGTCTTAGCTTGAAAGGATTCCACCTCACTCTCTTCTTCAATAAATTTTACTCCTTCTATAGTCAATAAATTATCAATAGCTAACTCATTCTCCTCAGATTTAAGATTTGACTTAAAAGAAAGAATTGCCTCTTTTAATCTTAAATTATTTGGTCTCCAAAAAGGAGGATAAAATTTACTAAAAGTAAAATAATCAAAATCATTTATATCTATATCTACATCCATATTCTTATTATTATAATCAACCCAGCCCATAACACCTAACTTACATATCTTTTCACTTTCCTGAGAAAATGAACTCAAGGCAGTATCTAAGTTTACATAAAATCTACTTAAATTAGGATAAGTAAAGCCTTTTACCCTCAAAGAAAGATCACTAAAAATAATATTAAAAGGTCTATTCTTTATAAGATAGCTTACTTCTATTCTAGAATTTTTAAGATAAAGGTTCCCAATAGTAATAAAAAAATTTTTATCTTTAGACTTAGTCTTCTCTTCTTTCACTCCAGATTTAGTTTCAGGATTAGACTCATTAAGGTCTGGATTATTTTGATATAAAACCACTTTCTCTTTATCTTTAAGTCCATCTTTAGAAAATTGGCTTACAGAGATTTGATCATTGTCTTTAACCACCTTTAGACCAAGGCCATCTAAATAAATCTTACTCAAGCCTATGTTGCGAGTAAAAGGATTAAGGAATCCAAGAGAAACATTTCCTTTCTTAAAAGACAAAGCTTCACATTTAAAATTGTTAACTTCTAGATTAAAAGGAAATTTAAGAGATAAAGAGTCTATAGTTGCTTCCAGACCAAAATTATCTTTTAAGCTCCCGATAATCAAATCTCGTCCTTTCATATTAATAAAAGTAAAAAGCGCAATATGAAGTATGATTACAATAATTATTATTGCACTTATTGTAATCAAAATCCTTTTTACTACCCTCTTCATACATTTCTCCTCTTTTTCATTTAGCCTATCGGTTTAAACCCTGGCCTAAACCAGCGATAGGATATACCTTTTACAAGACGTTTACAAGCACTAATATATGCGCCTGGTGTGATTCGAACACACAGCCTACGGCTTAGAAGGCCGTTGCTCTATCCAATTGAGCTACAGGCGCTTTTAATTTTCATTTTCATTAGAAATCCGATTGTTCAATGAGACTTATTCGCCAAAAGCAAATGTAGCCGACCCAATCCCGACTACTGTCGGAAAGCTACAGGCGCATCAACCAAAATTTTATGAATACGTCGGGGCGAGTGGATTTGAACCACCGATCTTCTGCTCCCAAAGCAGACGCGTTAAGCCGAGCTACGCTACGCCCCGAAAAAGACAGCTTTTATTAATGTCCTATTATATCTGATTTTTTAAGACTGTAAAGGAAGTTTTACTTGGCCGATAAATGCTTTTTAATGTTATTCTCCACAAGCACACGCTTTGATTCTCTCAAGAACCTCTTGAGAATAAAGGCTGTTATAAACCGCTCCAAATTCATCTTTGTCTTCGTAACCATTTACGGGCTCAAGAGCATACCTTGACAACGGAGAAAGGTAATGGCCAACAGCTTTATTTTCTGCCATTTTGCTCTTAATCATAATGTCGTCAACACCGACATATCTTCCTCGGTTATTCCGTATTGCTTCCATATCAACATTACCTCTAAGAGGGTTATCAGGATCAATAAATTGATGAACCAAACCAATATTATGCCCAAATTCATGAGCATATTTATCAAAAATGCTTATATCGTTTACTAACCTATAATCCTTACCCATAATAATAGCGCAGCGTCGTATATTCCATATTCCGACTACAACCTTATCGTTTATGAACTCTGCATCAAATTTAATTATACAGGGCGACTCAAACTGCGCTATAAAATCAGCTAATTTGAAATTTGTTTTCGGTTTGAATAAAGATTCATAAGAATAAAAAATATCTCCAAAAACTTCGTTATAGTTTACGGCAACTTTTTTATGATTCATTACAATATCTTTGCCAAATCGTGCTTGAAGATATTTATTAAAATCATCCACAGCTACTGGATCAACTACCTGGAATTGAGCATTTTTATCTGTAGGAATAACTTCTATAAAATTTAGATAGAGGCTATCTGCACTCTTAAACTTCATATATCCAATTAAAGAATATTGTGGCCATTTTAAATCTCCTCTTTTAATCTTAAAATATTCTTCAATTATTAATTTAAGAACCGGATCTTGATAATTGCATTCATATATATCTATTATTGACTGGGAATAATTATGGTTTTTCATCCAGCTCACAAAATCGACAAACGAAGCCTCATGCAGCGGCCTATCATTGAAATCACCGAAGTGAATCCATAAAACACCTGTTATGACTGCCAAAATTAAACATATTGATATCAATCTCTTCCAATTAAGTATCTTCATTTGCTCCACACAGACTTCTTGGTTTTTCTCCCTTTTACCTTAACCCGATACCATAACTCTAGCAGTTCTTTGATCGCAATAAAGATAACCTTCAAGCTGCCCCCAGTCTGCTTACCTTTTCTGCAGGGGTAATGAGAGACAAGCACTTCTTTGATTTTTAAACCTTTGTTATTCGCATTTACTAAAATATAGGAATAGGCCAACGGCCCCGAATACACAAAATTCAATGCATCGAGGACTTCCCTCTTTATCAATTTAAAACCACAATTTACATCCTTCAGTTTAAGCCCAAATAATAAAAAAATTAGAAAAGTATGCGTTTTTCCTAAAATAATCCGGTATAGAGAATCCTGCCTTTTTCTTCTGTAACCAGTAACTATATCATATCGACCAAGATAACAGATTAATTTACCAAAATCTTGGATATCAAACTGTCCGTCAGCATCCATAAAAAATACATTAGGATATGAAGAATTTTTAAATCCAGAATTCAGAGCTGCCCCATAGCCTCTATTCTCTTTATGCTTTACAATTTTTAGGTTAGGATATAAATTCCTACATTTACTAAGAACATCTGCTGTAGCATCCCTGCTGCCATCATTGACTACTATAACTTCATAATTTGAAATTCTCTCCTCTACCTGGAAAAAACGATAAGATTTTTCTATCATCTTTCCAATATTTTTATCTTCGTTATAAACTGGTAAAATTAAAGATACAGAGTATTTAGGCATTATAAAATCTTTCATAAATATTAAACCTAATCCATGCCACCGCTAAGTTGCCACAAGAAATCTTCTTACTAACCTCATTGCTGACTTGGCATTAAAAAGGATATTTAATTCCATAGCACAATCCAAATCACAATAACATTTTTTCTCAATCTTGTTTTTATAATAATCTCGAACGCCTTTAGATCTAAGGATTCCATAAAGATCAAAATTGTTTTTCTTTATATTTCCAAGAACTTCTCTTTCCAAAATTTCGCATGGCGTAATTTCACCATTATCGTATAAAGTTACGAATTTTTTAGTGGCCTTGCAAGGATGCAAAAGCTTGGGATTTCGTTTTAACCTAACAATATCTTCGCAAACCATTCTTTCTATAACATTAAGAATTCTATTCCATCCCGCTACTCTTGCACGCTTCTTTCCCATTCTATATTGTAATTTTAAGAAAGAATTAAGTAATTCCTTTGTTGAATTTGTAATTCTCTTATCTCTTTCCCTCAATAAGTAAAATAAATGCGCGTCATATGTGAAGTTTTTTATACAAAAATCCAAGATCTCGTCAATTCTGTGCTGATTGAATTCGCTATATGCTGTTGCAATTTGAATTCGACAATTATCATGATAATCACTAAACCGCCCCAACTTTCGTAGTGTTACTGATAAATTTTCAAAACCATTCACAAGATTCCTTAATTTATTATGTTCTTGACCAATCAAATCTAAACTCACTTGTATAGTTACTAACAAATTAGGGCAATTCCTAACAATTTTTTTGGTTTGCTCAACAATACTTTCCGTTAAACTTCCATTAGTAGTAATAGTAAGCCACTGTAAATTACAATTGAGGTAAAAAAGATTAACTATTTCGAATAAATCACCTCGCAAAAACGGCTCTCCTCCCGTTATCGTAAGGTATGGCAACCGCTTTATCTTTTTAGTCAGCAATCTTATTTCATCCACTGATAAATGTTTTTGATCGGTAGCGCTTTTCTCCTTTATTCGATATTTATTGAAACAAAAATCACAATCCGCATTACATTTCGAAGTTACAAAGAAAAATAAACGCAAAATTTTTCCGGGATTCCACATATAAATAGCTGAATTAATCAACTTCCAACTAAAGGTAATTTTTCTAAATATAAAATCAACAGCAGCATCAAGCAATCCAATAGCCCAACAACAGTGGCGAATCATTATAACAAAACGTAACATTATATTCTCTTTCAAAGAGCTAATGCTATCCTTACTGAAATCAAAAAAATCCTTCGCTAAAACTATATGGCCAATCAACAAAAATAATATTAGCCCTGTCCCAATTAGCGGAAAGATTAAGGTAAACGGAATAACTATAAGCGTAAATAATAACAATAGCGCTGAAAACCATAAAGATTTTCCGCCGCAATCAATAAAACCTAAGTCATATATTTCATTCTGTGGTAACTTATATAATCGAGAAATTGTTCCGGATTTCCCGCGATTAATATGCCTCTTAAAGTATTGTAGCATGCTGGGAGGTAAATGTATCACTCGTGGAGATGTTATAGTCTTCAACTTAACCTGGTTTTTCAACTCGGCCCACACAAATGTATCTTCTCCGCTGGCCATTCCGGAAAAGAAAAACTTTTCTTCTCCGGAACGGTATTTTTCCCATACTTTCTTTAAAAAAAAAGAATTTCCTCCTTGGGGAAAAATCTCAGTTATATCATTAATATAATAATCGTAATCGTTCTCTAATTTTGAAATTTTGGCCGCAAGAGAACCACTATCAAGAGGACAAAAATAAAAACCCCCTATTCCGCCAAGTTCAGAATCCCTTTCAAATTCTTGCAAAGCAACCCTTAACCAGTCTCTAGGGGCTAAGCAATCGGAATCAATAAAAGCAATGATATCGCTCTTTGCGGCCCTTACACCAACATCTCGCGCATCTCCAGCACCAGTATTCTTTTCTTTATTAATTATTCTTACCCCGAATTGTTTTACAATCAAAGATGTTGCGTCCACAGAACCATCATCAACAACAATTATTTCGTCCGCCTGGCGATCTTGCTGCATTACAGATTGTATACATTTTGAAATGCATCTCTCTGAATTATACGCAGGAATAATTACCGATACAGATTTCATCTACACCTACTCAGTTTAAATTCAACCTAAACCACTATTTTTAATATTCACTAACTCAAATAGAATTATTTTTAATTTTATAAAGTCCTAAGACGTCCAAGAAATAACCTTAATCCTTTTAAAATTATACCTAGATTTATCTTCCATAAGTAAGAAAATCTTAAATAATACCTGATGAATGCACTGCGTGTAAATTTATCTACCTCTTTATCAAACTTAAAATTATCCTGATCAATATCGCTCCCCAAATAAGGAAACATTCTATGGAATGAGACAAAATCTACATTTAGCTCTTTGGCAAAATTAAAGGTATTCTCTCTATCTTGCGAAATCTCTCCGGGCAAACCAAAAATAAAAAACCCTAGGGTTTTTATACCTGCTTTACGGCAAAACTTAACAGCTTCCTTGGCTTTCTCAAAATCTATTTTCTTGTTCAATTCACCTAACAGCCTACTTGAACTACTCTCTATACCCAGATGGATTAATTGACAGCCAGCTTTTTTTAATTTTTTTAGAATTCCGATATTTAAAAAATCAGGCCTTGTCTGACATGCCCATTTAAATCTATAGTTTTTTTCTATAAGATAATTACAAACTTCATCTACAACACTTTCATTAGAATAAAAATCTAAATCTATAAAATACCCTGTTTTTATATTATGCTCCTCTATTGCTACCGTAATCTCTTTAAGCACCTGCTCTTTAGATTTAACCCTTAGGGATTTTCCATACATAATTTTGTTACAAAATTTACATTTGAACTTACAACCTCTGCTTATCTCGAATAAAGCAAAATTACCTCCTAATATTTCATAAGAATATTTTTTAAAATCCAATAAATGAAAGGCTGGAACAGGCAAATCTTCCAAATTTATTAAATCTCTTTGGAAAGTGGAAATTATCTCGCCATTCTTTTTAAAAGAAATACCCTTAATATCAGCTAAATCATTCCCGCAACAAATCTCTAATACTGTAGCTTCCGGCTCTCCTCTAATTACTGCTTTTGCTCTTGTCAAATTTAGAATACTTTCCGATTTTACCGTCCCGTGATAACCCATAACATATATCTCGTTATTGGTTTCTCTTAAATGTTGAACTGTTTCTATAAAAGGATTGATATCAATATTAGGGCATTGCCACTTATCTAGGGAAGAAGAAGTAACAAATACTTTATCAAAATTACAAGCAAAGCGGCTTACTTGTATTGGGCACATACGCTGGGCATGAGCATCGAGTATTTTTACCTTATGTCCCTCTTTTTCTAAAAGAGCTGCGCAGTTGGCTAAAGACAATGGAGGCCAAATACGATTATAAGTATCCTCGCCCCTGCTATAAGGATATGGCCAATATGGTTTAATTAAAAGAATGTCTATTTTTTATTCTCCTCCTAAAATGTTATTACACAAAATGCCCTAAACTTTTCGTTATTTCTTCTGTTATTTGATGGATATCCCCTTCCGACAAACTATAATAGCAAGGAAGTTCTAAAGATGTCCTTGAAACTTCCTTTGCTACCGGATAATTTTTATCAGATTCCGAAAAAATATCAAGTTCCGGACAAACTGCAATATCATCTTTTTTAATATCTACACCATACTCTAACAATTTTTGTTTTAGCTTTTCTCTTCGCTGTAACCGAATACGAAAATAAAGATATACATGTTTTACTTCGGGATTTACAAAAGGTAAATCTAACCCACTACCTGCTAATTTTCGGAAATAAATCGCCGTATTCCCTATAATTTTATTAATATTCTCATCAAGAGATTCTAATTGCTGAATACCAATGGCTGCTTGGACATTGGTAAATTTTCTAAAAAATGTTTTGGGAAATTGATGCCACAATTTTACCGGTTCATTAGGAATTCGGTCAAAAATATCATTGTGAAAAACTTGAGCTATCCTCATCACAACATATCCTGTAACAGCAAAAACTTTAGGGTTTGTCAAAAAACAGAAAACAAAAAACTTTACCATATGCTTAAATAATTGAATTTTTGAAAAGTTTTCATAAAATCTTCGCTTCTCTAGTATTCGATCTCTTAAGTCTTCATCCTGACATGTGACCATCCCGCCTCCAAAACAATTCATTAATTTACCCATGCCAAAACTAAATATACTGGCAATACCAAAAGAGCCGACTTTTTGCCCTTTATACTCAGCGCCACAAGCATGAGCACAATCTTCAAGAATCTTAAGATTATATTTCTGTGAAAGAGCCATAATATCATCCATATCACAAGGATGTCCTAATATATGCGTTGCAAAAATAGCTTTTGTCTTTTTTGTAATACTCTTTTCAATCAATGAAGTATTTATAGTATAGGTATCATTTCTAATATCAACAAAAACAGGTTTTAATCCTTGAGATTTAATAATCGCAGGAATAACATGAAAAGTGTATGCAGGAAGAATGATCTCATCCCCAGGATGAAAATTTAAAGCACCTAAAATTGTTATGAGCCCTGATCTTGCGGATGAAAAAGATACAGCATATTTTGCCCTAATATAAGATGCAAACATTTTTTCAAAAACGCCAACATCAGGTCCTTCAATAATTTGATCTTTCCTGTAACATTCTCTAATCTTTAACAAATTATCTCGCGAAAAAATTACTCGATTTCTTGGAAAAACCTTATTCATCTTTTAGATATATCCTCATTTTCAGAAGTTCAAAAAACACATCTAGATTAAACAAATAAAAACATCCATAATTATAAACATGCCTAATTATATTCTTTGGTCGAAATAAAAATTTTTTATAAAAATACTTTCGCCATTTCTTCAATTCTTCAACCCCTACATTACTAAATGACATCAACGGTGTAGCATAATGATAAAAATTATTTTCATCCAAAATTTTCAATAAAGGCTTAAGCTCTTCATAAAAATCGGATCCACGATAGGGAGTAAAAAAATGTATCTGTATGAAATCCGGATCTAAAAAGTTTAGTAAGTTAAAGGAATCCTTAATATCTTCTTCCGTCTCAGTAGGAATTCCTAACATAAATAATGCCAGTGTCCCTATTTTAAGAGACCTAGCATCCTGAAAAACTTGAATAGCTTTACTATTCCAATCCTTACGATCTGTTTTTTGAATAAACTTAATAATTTTGGAAGAACCAGACTCAATACCAAAACGTAATAATTCACAACCAGCTTTCTTCATAAGGGCTAATAGAGAAAAGTCTACATTATCAACCCGGGCATGAACAATCCATTTTATTTCAATCTTCCTGCGTAAAATTTCATTGCAAATTCCTTCAACATGTAGGCGGTCAGTAGTAAAATTATCATCTTCGAAACTTATAACATTAATCTTGTAATTTCTAATTAAGTGTTCTATTTCATCGACAACGTTAGATGCCTTTCTTATTCGAAAATCTTTTCCATATGTTTTTCTAATTGCTGGAGAACAAAATCGACATTTATAAGGACACCCTCTACTTGATAAAATATATCCCCATTTTACTCGCCTTCTAATTCGCAAAGGATAAACAAAACAATATTTTTTTCTTTCATATTGATTGTAAGTAGGAAAAGGTAAAGAATCAAAATCATTATCTATAACAGGACCATACTGTCCAAACCTTTCACGGTATCGTTCTCTAATAGAATCTATTGTTTCTCCTTTATCTAAGAAATCTAACACACAAATCAACTCTTTTTCAACTTCTCCGGGAAGAACAATCTGAAACAGATCACTATCTTCAAAATAATTGCTAAATCGAATGGTAGGATCACTTCCAATAGCAATGACAAGCGTTGAAAAATGCTCTTTGAATTTTTTTAAAAAATTAGTACAAGTTAGATATTCATAAGAATTTATATCTACAACAATAATATCCGGTGCACTCTCTTGCAAGACTTGGATTAAACGATCAATAGAATACTTTCTGATATAGCAATCAACCAATTGCACATCTACATCTCCCCTCTTCTGTAATAAAGCTTCTATGCATTTTAATGTAAGAGAAGGAGAAGAATGCACCAAAGGACGGTTCCTCTCCACCACAGATGAACTAAGTTTCAATAAAAATATCTTCTTATAATGTTTTTGAGATATTCTTGAGTTCGCCTTCATTTCTTGGAACCTCCTATAAAAGAAATTAAAGAAATAAAGCTACGAAAGAAATATTTTAGCTTATGAACAGATTTTATTGATAGTATTTTCTTTAAAACGTATCGTGGCCTCAAATAAAATTTTCGAAACGCCTTTTTAACCATTATATTGATATATTTCCGACTGAAATTCGGTAAATCACAAATTGCTTCATTTTCAATAAATAATTCTTTTTCGAAATCTGGAAGCGGATACCCTTTTTCTATTAGTTGGTCATAAAACTGACTTCCCGGATAAGGAGCTGAAGGTGAAAAGATGACATAATCCGGATCTAACTCAATTGCAAAATCAATTGTTTTTTCAACATCCTGAATAGTTTTTGAAGGAGGCCCAATAATAAAGAAAAGTCTTGTTTCCATTCCAACATCTTTCATAATTACCATCATTTTCTTTACCCGGCCTTTTGTTACTTTTTTATATTCCTTGAGTATCTGTTCCGAACCAGTTTCTACTCCCAAATCTAATTGATAGCATCCAGCTTTTTTCATCAATCTCACCAAGTCTTCATCAATCGTACTGAAAGTTGCATAACAATTCCAAACATATGTCCGCTTTCCTTTTATAAGTAATGTGCAAAATTCTTTGACGCGGTTTCGATCAAAAGTAAAAATATCATCTCTAAACTGGAAATCTTCTATCCCATACTCCTTATAAAGATAATCCATGTTTTTAATTAAATATTCTGGACTGTGTCCCCTCCACTCCCGACGCCAAAATAAAGGTGATGTACAAAGATAACAGTTAAACGGACAGCCGCGACTGCTCATAATAGTCATTTGGCGTTGTTTTTTGATTGAGGTCGGACAAACCTTATATTTTTCAATAGGCAAAAGTTGATATGCAGGCAAAGGTAATATATCCAGATTTTTCATCTGTTCCCTTCTTTGGTTGATGATAATTTTTCCGTCTAATTTAAATCCTAAACCATCAACGCATCCTAAATCATCTCTTCTTTCTATAGTTTTTAAAAGTTCTCCTACTGTTATCTCCCCTTCCCCTAGAATAACAAAATCAACTTGGTCTTTTGATAAAATCCAATCGGGAAACCTCGTTAGAGAATATCCATAAAGAATAGTTTTCACACTCGGATTTATATTTTTGCACAGCTTAGCTACATCGTAAGCTTGAGGCAACAAAGGTGACGATAACGACGGTAAGTCAACCGTGATACCGACAACCTGTGGCTTATTCTCTTCCAATAATATCTTCAATTGTTCCTTAGATATATGCCCTGCAAAACAGTCGTAAATAGTAACATTATGTCCTTGCACCTTTAAAGAAGAAGCAATCGATGCAAGATCAAGGGGCGGCAAAACGGGATGACTACCAGTTAATTTTCCAAATATTTCTTCCTCCGTACATGGGGGAAGGATTAAAGCGACTCTCATAAAATATTCATCTCCGAATGTTAATAATTTTACTAACAAATAAAGAAACCAAACTCAAGCCAATAAGCATTAGTAAAATACGATCTACAAAAGAATATATAATTCCCAAAGCCAAAATTTTTTCACAGGATGCATATTTCATAAATAAAAATACCATAAGACTCTCCCGTATTCCTAAACCTAAGAATGTTATTGGAATACTGCTAGCAAGAATTACTAACGGCATATAGATTAACAGCGAAAATAAAGGTATACTAGCATTTATGCCTTTGGCAATAAGATAAACACACACCAGATCAAGAAATCCTATTAAAAAAGTACAAAATAATATTTCTTTATTTAAAAAAATTCTTTGCCTTATAAAATGATTTTTGAAGCACTCTTTTAAATTACTAACCCATTTGTTGCCAGAAAAAAATCCCTTTCCCTTTACAAAACCAAAGAATGGAGATACCCGCACAGTTAATGGCGCGCTATTGCCATAAAATACCCAAACTATGCTTCCTAAAACAACGAAACATAAAAGCATAAAAATAGTTAGAACATACTCGATAAAGATTGAAAAAATAGCCGTACTAGCCAGCATATTTTTTCTACTCTTTAAGTATGCGACTCGAGAGATTTCTCCCGCTCTAAAAGGCATACTGCCAATTATGGGATCGCTGCCAACCTTAATAAACATTGACTCCCTCCATGATATATCGCAACCCATTTTATTCAATATTAATTTCCACCTAAGTGAAGAAACAAAAAATCCGTTAAAAATTGAGATGACCGATACGAACAAAATAACTCTAAAATCTATTTTCCCTATTAAATTAAAAACTTTAGCAAAATGTATCTTTTGAAACAAAAGTATAAATACACTACAAGTTACTGCCAAAGAAATAATAAGTTTTATGTATTTCTTTTTCATGCTTAATCAAGCTAATTCATCTTTTTTACAATACCATCTACTTTAAACCAAGCTGCTCTATCTATCAACTAAATGTTTTTCTCCCTTAATAACAAACAACAGATTCATTGTATAAAGATACTCTTCGTTCATGTCAATTAAGGGGATATCTTCTTCTACAATCGATAGAGATTCCCCCTTAAGAGAGTTAACATCTAAGAGCTCAGGATTAATCATCGTAGGTATTTGTCTATACAAATCTTCCTCGTTTGGATAAGCAATCTTTTCTAATGACAACTCATTAATTCTTAAAATATAAATGCTTATAGCTAGTTTTTCAAAGATATTTATTGAATTATTACGCACTGTCTTTAAATAT
>Ga0222677_1000459_pt1 | contig 15423 bp, 19 predicted proteins | sample AntAcemetagen935_FD_179846 | JGI IMG/M metagenome (GOLD analysis project Ga0222677, IMG submission 179846) | Saline water microbial communities from Ace Lake, Antarctica - #935 | ecosystem: Environmental > Aquatic > Non-marine Saline and Alkaline > Saline | place: Antarctica: Ace Lake... | reverse complement strand
AAGAATAATGAAGTGCTTTTCATAAATAATAAGATTTGCATTAGAGATCAACTCAACAAATCAGTTGATCCACACGAGAAGCGTGAATGGCTTGTGCAAAATATAAAAGGAATGGGATACAAAGAAGCAAGCCATTATCTCCGGAATATCGGATTGGGTGAAGAATTAGCAATCTTGGACAGACATATTCTAAAGAAGCTGGTTGAATTTGAAGTAATTGGGTCTATCCCAACTTCTATATCTAAAAAGGTGTATTTCCAAATTGAAATACAGATGAAAACATTCTCACATCAGATAGGAATACCGATATCACATATTGATTTTGCATTCTGGTATATGCAGAAAAAGTTCATTTTCAAATAAAATATTTGACACTGTAACGTTTATCTTTATGATTTCGTTATAAATTTGTAATGAGTTCAAATATGGAAAACTTAAAAAATATTTTAGAAGCTGCGAGTATTAAGCCAACCTTCGAACGGTTGAGCATACTCCAGTATTTGGACAAAAAACACAATCACCCAACTGCTGCAATGATCTATGAAGAAGTGCTTAAGAAAGTGCCCACTATATCAAAAACTACAGTCTATAATTCACTTAACCTCTTTATAGATAAAGGGTTTGTCACTCCATTATACATTACCGGCTCGGAAGTTCGATACGACTTTGCCACAAAACCACATCATCATTTTTTCTGCGAAAAATGCGGAAAAATTTATGATCTTGAAGTCGAATGCCCCATTTTTAAGAAGAAACACTTTCAAGGGCATTTGATAAGAGAGCAACACAGCTACTTCCGCGGTATTTGCAGGGACTGCCTTGAGAAAGAAAAGATGGCAAAATAATTAAGATGAATATTATCACAGGCATCGCACAGGAAATTTGGTTTCTTCTCAAAGAAATGGCACCTTACCTGCTTTTTGGGTTTTTTATAGCAGGAATCCTCAATATTGCCATCCCCCCAAAAAAAATCTATAAACACCTTTCAGGAAAATCTTTTTGGTCAAATGTAAAGGCATCTCTCTTTGGAATTCCGCTGCCACTTTGTTCGTGCGGTGTCATACCGGTTGCTGCTTATCTAAGAAAAGAAGGCGCAGGAAAAGGGGCAACAATTTCATTCCTTTCATCAACTCCCACAACGGGTGTGGATTCGATCCTCGCAACCTATGCACTTCTTGGTCCCGTCTATGCAATTATCAGACCTATCGCCGCCTTTTTTGCAGGAATTTTTGGTGGCACGCTCACTAATGTCATCGATAAAACTCCTGATGATAATATCATACTGCAGGAAGGATTTTCATGCAATCTCTGCGATGAGACCGAACCACATTCTCACAAATTTCATGAGAAAGTGAAAGCAGTTTTTCGTTATGGATTTTTTGATTTGATTGAAGATGTAGCCAAATGGATACTGATCGGAATTGTTATTGGAAGCATTATTTCTTTTTTGTACCGGATAATTTTGTGGAGCGCTATTTTGGAAATCCGTTGTTTGCATATCCAATTATGCTCATTATTTCCATCCCAATGTATGTATGCGCCACCGGCTCCATACCCATTGCTGCCTCACTTATATTAAAAGGAATGACACCGGGTGCCGGCTTGATCTTTTTGATCGCCGGACCTGCGACAAATGCTGCAACAATAAGTTTTGTAGGAGGGAAACTCGGCAAAAAGTCGATGATATCATATCTCGTTTCTATCATAATAACAGGTCTGCTTTTCGGTTTTTTTATTGATCATATCTGGAATCTTTCCGGTAAAAATATAAACTTTTTTACCAGCAGTATGAAGATGCTTCCCGCATGGATAAAAACATCATCAGCTATACTGTTGATCCTACTTATCCTCAGAGCATTTCTTTTAAAATTTTTTATGAATAAGAAAATAATCATTCAGGATGAAAATATGGAAAATATATTTAAAATACCTGACATGAACTGTAAGCACTGTGTCATGTCCATTCAAAATGAAATCAAGAAGGTGTCCGGAGTGAAAAAAATTGACATCTCTCTTTCCGATAAACTGGTTAATGTAATTGGTGAATATAATAGAAATGAAGTTATTATCGCTATAAGAAATGCGGGCTATTCTATAAAAAAAAATAAATTACTGGCAGAATAGGATGAATTTAAAAATCTTACACAAAATAAGTTATGGATTATATATTATTAGTTCAAAAAAGGATAGTAAGATAAATGGACAGATTGCTAATACAGTTTTCCAAATTACATCAGAACCACCAACAATTGCAGTTAGTATAAACAAACAAAATTTAACCCATGAATTTATTCAGGAAAGCAAAATCTTTACAATATCTATTATATCTCAAAATACACAGATGAAATTGATTGGAAATTTTGGTTTTAAATCTGGAAGAGATTTTGATAAATTTTCTGATGTAATATATAAAATAAGTAAAAAGGGTGTGCCGATTATTATGGAAAATAGTATTGGTTATTTAGAATGTGATCTCTTAGAAAATATTGATGCCGTAACTCATACAATTTTTATTGGGAAAATAATCAATGCTGAAATTATAAATGAAGAAGATGAACCAATGACTTATGATTATTACCATAAAGTAATAAAAGGTAAAGCTCCAAAATCTGCACCAACATATATTAATGATAAAATAATAGAAATAAAGAAGGAGAAAAAAACAATGAAAAAATATCAATGCAGCGTATGTGGTTATATTTATGATCCCAAAGTTGGCGATCTTGATTCAGGTATCGAACCCGGAACTCCATTTGAAGACATTCCAGACGACTGGATCTGCCCGGTTTGTGGTGTTAACAAAGATATGTTTGTAGAAATTTAGGAGAAACATGGGATTTCAAAAAATCAAAAAAGATGTATATTATGTGGGTGTTCAGGATTGGGACAGGCGCACTTTTGATGAACTCATCCCCCTCCCTGACGGCACAAGCTACAATGCCTATCTAATTCGCGGGAGTGAAAAGACCGCTCTGATCGATGCCGTTGATCCACCGAAAATTGATGAACTTCTCACAAACCTGAGAAAGCTTGGTATTACAAAATTGGATTACATCATTTCCAACCATGCCGAGCAGGACCACTCGGGAGGAATTCCTGTCATCTTGGAAATGTATCCTGATGCTGTTGTGGTAACAAACCAAAAATGTAAGACCTTTTTGCAGGATCTTCTTAATATTCCCGATGATAAATTCCTCGAGATCGCGCATGAAAACACTCTTTCTCTCGGCAATAAAACCTTAAAGTTCTTGTTGGCAGCGTGGGTTCACTGGCCAGAAACAATGTTCACTTATCTTGAAGAAGATAAAATCCTCTTTCCGGGTGACCTCTTTGGGTCTCATATGACGTCCAGCGAATTATTCGTGCGGGATGAAGCAAAGGTATATTTCGCTGCTAAAAGATATTTTGCTGAGATCATGATGCCATTCAGAACAAATATTCAGAAGCATATGGGCATGCTGAATAATTATGAGCTTGAGATCATTGCACCTACTCACGGGCAGGTTTATGATAATCCTGAATTCATCCTCGAACAGTATAATGAGTGGATATCAGATAAGGTTGAAAATAAGGTGCTTATACCCTATATTTCCATGCACGGAAGTGTAGAAAAGATGGTAAATTATCTCACAGAAAAACTAACCGAACACGAGATTGCTGTTATTCCATTTAACATGTCTGTGACGGATATTGGAGAATTCGCAATGGAACTGGTCGATGCTGCAACTGTAGTGATCGGCTCGTCAACGGTTCATGTCGGTCCGCATCCAAAAATGATCTATGCAACCTATCTTACTAATATGCTCAGACCAAAAGCGAAATTTGCATCGATCATCGGCTCATATGGCTGGGGTTCGAGGATGGTTGATATGCTCAAAGAAATACTCAAGAATTTCAAAGGTGAATTACTGGAGCCCGTCATATGTAAAGGTTATCCAAAAGAAGCTGATTTCAAGGCACTTGACGAGTTGGCAGAAAAAATTGCTATTAAACATAAAAATCTTTAATAATCACGGAGGAACGAAAATGAATATATTCGATGTTACTGAAATCTATCAGTTCGCAGTTCAGATCGAAGAAAATGGTGAAAAATTCTACCGTGCAATGGTAGAAAAATTTGATGATCCAAAAGTGAAGAAACTCTTTGGCTTTCTTGCAGTCGAAGAAGTACGCCACGAAAAAATATTTAAAGAGATGTTGACAAAGATCGAGGACTACAATCCTCAGGAAAGTTATCCCGGCGAGTATTTTGACTATCTTCATGCATACGCAGATAATCTTGTTTTCACGATCGATAAGATCGACGAGGGTATAAGCGGCGTGAATACTGTTAATGAAGCACTTCAGTTCGCTATCGGGAAGGAACTCGACACGATTCTCTATTATCATGAAATGAGAAATGTGGTTCCGAAGCACCAGCAAGAAATGGTTGATGAAATCATCGATGAGGAACGAAAGCACGTTGTGCAGCTCACAGAGATGAAACGTCAACTTGGGAAGTAACTATCATGGATAAAATGAATATTGATAAATATTCCAAAAAGGACCTATTTCTCACTGCATTAAAAAGTGAGGAGGACAGCAAAAATGTCTATCACGATCTTGCAGGACGAGTAAAGAATTTCATGCTCAAAGATAAGCTTGAATTCCTCTCTGCAGAAGAGCAAAAGCATTATGATTTCTTTACCGGACTGTGGAAAGAAGCATTTCCCGCTGAAGAGATAATTCTGCCTGATGAAACACCTGTCCCTTTACCGGAAATCACCATTGATTCCGAAGAACTGAGGTTCAGCGATATATTTCTGCAGGCAATGAATGCAGAAAAAGCAGCGCATTATTTCTATCTCTCGCTTGCAAACAAATTCAAAATGGATGAAGAACTCTCGCGAAGACTGAAGTATATTGCGTCAATGGAAATGGGACATTACCGCCTTCTTGAAATTGAAAAAGAACAGGCAGAAACGTATGAAATGTATGATGCTGAATTTGAGATGATGCATGTAGGTCCGTAAACTAGAAAATCTTAGTAAATTTAGGAGAAAAAATGGAAGAAAAAATGAACATGCCATTACTGGGCGATTCGTTCCCGGAAATGGAAGTTAAGACAACGCAGGGAATGATGAAACTCCCTGATGAAATGGCAGGGAACTGGTTTGTGCTTTTTAGCCATCCTGCAGACTTCACTCCTGTATGTACCACTGAATTTGTCGGTTTCCAAAAAAGAATGGAACAATTCAAAGCTATGGATTGTAAACTCGTCGGTCTTTCCATCGATCAGGTATTTTCACATATCAAATGGATCGAATGGATAAAAGATAACCTGGATGTTGATATAGAATTCCCCATAATTGCAGCAAATGATTCGATTGCAAACAAGCTCGGATTGCTTCATCCCGGAAAAGGAGCGAGCACAGTTCGGGCAGTCTTTGTTGTTGACCCAAAAGGCAAAGTCCGACTCATACTTTATTACCCTCAAGAAATCGGTAGAAATATGGACGAGATAGTCAGATCAGTCAAAGCGCTTCAACTTTCAGATACGAAAGGGATCGCTGTTCCTGCCAACTGGCCCAATAATGAACTTATTGGTGACCGCGTGATCGTACCCCCGGCATCAGACATGAAAGCAGTGAAAGCACGTAAGGAAGATAAAAGTCTCGAATGCTTCGACTGGTGGTTCTGTCACAAAGATGACAAATAAGGAGCACTCATGACAAAACTTATGGAAATCTATAAATGTGAAATATGTGGCAACATCGTGGAAATGGTTCACGGCGGCGCAGGAGAACTTGTCTGTTGCGGACAGCCTATGGTAAAAATGGACGAAAATACCGTTGATGCTGCTGTTGAAAAACATATTCCTGTTGTTGAAGAGATCGCTGAAGGCATCAGGGTAAAAGTCGGCTCTGTTGCTCATCCAATGATGGAGAAACACTACATCGAGTGGATCGAAGTGCAGAATGGTGCATGGATAAACCGCAAACACCTCACACCCGATGATGAACCTGAAGCAGAATTCTATGTCAAAAATAGCGACAAACTCGAAGTCCGTGCGTATTGCAACATCCACGGTTTGTGGAAAAAGGAATAATGCGAGGTGTTCTATGATAAGTAAAAAAATGACCGATGCACTCAATCTTCAAATCAATAAAGAGCTTTATTCAGCATACCTCTATCTCGCAATGTCTGCTCATGCGCAGGATATCGGCTTGAAGGGATTTGCAAACTGGTTCTTTATCCAGGTTCAGGAAGAGATGAGTCATGCACAAAAGATCTATAATTATGTATTCGAACAAAATCAGAAAGTGATTCTCGATGAGATAAAGAAACCTCCCGCAGAATTTGACTCTCCGATGGATATGTTCCAAAAAACACTCGAACATGAACAATTTGTAACCAAAAGCATCAATGGACTCGTAGCGCTTGCAAAAGAAGAAAATGATTATGCAACAGAAATATTCCTTCAATGGTTTGTAACGGAACAGATTGAGGAAGAAGGAAACGATAACGAGATCATCGATAAGCTGAAATATATTGGCGATAACGGCAACGGGCTTCTTATGCTGGATAAAGAGCTTGGAGTACGAACCTTTGTCGCTCCTGCAACGTCAAAAGAATAATTTATGAGACACTGGCGTTGCCAAGTTTGTGGACACATTTTCAGGGGAACAGAATCCCCTGAAGAGTGTCCTCATTGTAATGCTCCTCAACATATGTTCCATGCCATCACCGATGAAAATGAGCATGCACATATTAAAGCACATGATAAAATAACCAATTCTGATAATATTGAAATTCACCCTTTCTTTGGAAATTTTGAGCATCTCGCACCTTATATGTATACGATACCCATTGACAAGAAGGTTCAGGTTCAGAAACACCCATTTGAAGAAATGTTCTATGTGATCAAAGGATGTGTAAAATTTCACATTGACAAACATGAATTCATTGCAGAAGCCGGAGATGCATTGCAGGCAAAAAAGGATATCGCTCATTTTCTAGAAAATTGTGGTGATAAGCCAGCAGTTATCCTTGCAGTGAAAGGATCAAAATAATAATTTTTTATAAAATTCTAAGGAGTAAAATATATGAAAGAACTCAAAGGTTCAAAAACAGAAAAAAATCTCTTAACTGCTTTTGCAGGTGAATCCCAGGCGCGCAACCGCTATGATTTCTTTGCAAAACAGGCCAAAAAAGATGGCTATGAGCAGATATCGGGTGTATTCACAGAAACTGCTCTCAACGAGAAAGAGCACGCCAAAAGATTGTTCAAATTCCTCGAAGGCGGTGAAGTTGAGATAACCGCAGCATATCCCGCAGGAAAGATCGGTACGACTGTAGAAAATCTCACCGAGTCAGCTGCTGGCGAGCATTACGAACACACAATTATGTATCCTGAATTTGCACAAATTGCAGATGAAGAAGGATTCGAAAAAATAGCTGTTGCCTTCAGGCATATCGGCAAAGCAGAACTTCAGCACGAAAGGCGCTATCTTGGCTTGCTGAAAAATATTGAGAACGGCACTGTGTTCAAAAAGGACAAAGTAGTAAAATGGAAATGCCGCAACTGCGGATATGTGCACGAAGGCACAAAACCACCGGAAAAGTGCCCTGCTTGTGCACATCCGAAAGCATACTTTGAAGTTTTATGTGAGAATTATTAGTCTGCTAGCTCGGATAAACCTTGTAGGATAAGTATTCCAACAGTGTAAACAGGAATCCAAAAAGACTCACGCAAAGACGCAAAGTTTTAAAAAATCAAATAAAAAAGGCATCTCATTCCCGTGAAGCTTGTCCTCCGCCAGCCAGCGGATTGGGGAACGGGAATCCAGTATTTAATTAATGGCATGCAGACTCGCCTGACGGCATTCGCAGATCCACCAGTGGGCGGATAAAATTTGAAATAATTTACCCAGATAAAGAATTACCTTGTCACAGGTCGAAGAGCTTGTGATAAGTAATTCGAATGCTATCCTTCAACTTAAGACATGCTCTGCGAATTTGCGAAAAAATTTTTCTCGACTACTTGTTGTTAAGTTTATTTTTAGAGTTCCTAATTCTCTCACATTTCCAAAACCCGTCGTTTTGCATTGTCGGGTTTTTATGGTTTAATACTTTCTGAATGAATCAAATCTCAGTCCTTACTCTCCAGGTCCCAATCGGAACGTAAAGCATTTATGTAAATAATTGCAAAGATAAAACTTCCTATTCCCAATATTGCAAAGAGTATGCTTTGAAAAATCAAGAGAGGTTGTCCGAAATAAGGGCTGATAAGCGTTCCGAGCAATACGGAAAAACCAAGAAATCCCATTTTCATCAGAAGAATGCCCGAAAGGAGATAACCTAATTTTTTATTCTGGAACAGCTTTATCGCTGTAAGAATGAGCAAGGGAATAAAAAAAGAGAGATCGAAGAACAAAGATCGAATTCCCGTCAGGTTGAATTTTATCTATCATTGAAGGAATGATAATTTTCAGCCACGAAAAAGTGAATAAAATTCCTAACAGAAAAAGGAATACTGCAATTGACCTTCTCGGAATATGCTCGGTGCGTATCTCAATAAAATAATCCAGATCGATCGAACTGAAAAATATGATTAAACTGAACAAAGACAAGCTAAAGATAGCTATATAGCACAGGAAAAACATTGTATACACTCTGTCAAAAGCATATATGCCATACGCATAAAAAAGGTATCCGATAAGTGCGATCCACACAAGATATATCTTTTCTGATGAATTATGAAGTTTCACCAGCACTACCAGGAGCAGAATGGAAACAACTATCGACACAACATCCTGGCTCAGAACACCGGGAAGCAACGAATCCGGTGTAAATGGTTTGTATATTTGAATGTTAAGAATACTGTAGAGCGAAACAATGAAAGTTATAATAATCAAGATCGATGTTAATATCTCAAGCGTCTTAATGTATTTTGTTTTCAGCACGATGTGCCTCCTGGAAAGATCATGCAAAACATAGAAAATCATGATTATTGTTCGTCAAGAAATACAGAATAAGTATCCGTGAAATATTATAAGAAATTATTAATGTGTCATCTCTTCAGACTATTTCTATTCCCTCTGATTTTCAATAATAATTGACGAATATATACTACTTTAGGAAAGTTATGCCATGATAAAAATTGGTCTAGTGGGTCTTCCCAAAAGTGGCAAAACCACTATCTTCAATGCGGTAACAGGTAGTGAAGCAGAAACTTCGGATTACTATTCCGGGGCAACAAAACCAAACCTTGCGACTGTCGAGGTGGTCGATGAGCGTATCGATTATCTTGCAGGAATATACAATCCTCATAAGAAGATCTTTGCGACAATTGAATATATGGACTTCATAGGCATACACCACGATGAGATAAAGAAGGAAATCTTTTCCGGCGAGTTACTCAGCATCATCCGCATGGTAAATGCACTCGGGTTGGTCATTCGTGGGTATGATGTGCCTGGCTCTCCATCTCAACCCGAACAGGATATTGAAACGCTGGAAACCGAATTCCTCTTTTCTGACCTTGCAATATGCGAGAAAAAAGTGGAAACTCTCAGCAAACAATATACAAAGGGTGGTAAAAATCCCGACACTGAAAAAGAGCTGAACCTTTTCCAAAAATGTTATGATTGCTTGAGTGAAAACAAAATGCTTAAAGAACTGGAATTCACAGCTTATGAAGAAAAGATCCTCCGCGGATTCCAATTTCTCACCCTCAAATCAATATTCATAATACTCAATGTGGATGAGGAGAACTTCGGAAAAAATCAACATCTCAAAGATAAACTTACCAGTAAATATAAAATTGTAGAGATCACAGGAAAGTTTGAGATGGAACTTCAACAGCTTGAAGAAGCAGAAGCACTCGAATTCATGGAAGAATACAACATTAAGGAGTCGGCGGTAAATAAATTGACAAGAATTTCCTATGACACTTTGGGCTTGATCAGCTTCTTCACTATCGGCAGTGACGAGGTCAGGGCATGGACACTGAAAAAAGGAGAAACTGCGCTTGATGCTGCGGCTGAAGTTCACACTGATCTCGCACGCGGTTTTATTCGGGCTGAACGTTTCACCTATGATGACTTCATAGAATGCGGTTCGGAAAAAGCCCTGAAAGCGTCGGGAAAATTTCATCTTGAAGGAAAAGAATATGTAGTTCAGGATGGCGATATCATTTGCATTCGTCACAATTAAAAGATATGAAAAACAAAGATAAAGAAAAAAAAACAAAATCGAAACTGATACTCGTTTTTATATTCATCGTGCTTGGTGCTTTGCTCTTCTTTTCATTACTCTCATTCACCTACGATGACATTATAACCCTCAAGAAGGCAGAGCTCTCTTTCAGAAATATCATCTCGCTGCATTTCCCATACACGCGAAATATGATCGGTCCATTTGGCGCAGGATTGGCATGGGTATTCCAGATCATTTTCAGCGAACCGTTCAGTTTTTTCCTTTCAGTATTCCTTTTCGTCACAGGCATCCTCTATATATTCGGCTCAAAAATTGAAAAACTCACACGCAAACTTCTCTTCATTTTTCTCTTTTTCGTCTGGCTGACCCTGTTCTACCTTTCTGTAGGAGGAGCATTCCCTATCTTCAGGGGAATCGTATTCACCTTCATTATTGATAAAATATTCTACCCGATCTTTAACAGCGTTGGTTCTGCAATTATACTCGGTCTCGCACTATTTGGTACTATTATATTCATATTCGAAGCACGGACAATTTTGGACTTCTTCAAATCACTTTTTTCTCGACCTGAAAGAAAACCTAAGCCAGGGAAAAAACGAAAAAATAAACCACAAATTTCTTACTCGAAGCAAGAAGAAGAAATAGAACATCCAGCCCAAAAAGTAAAAAATAAGAAAAAGAAAAAAGAGAAGAAAAAGAAATTTGAACCCGTTGTCACAAAAGTTCCCAAAGCTATTGATGATGATGACAGCTCATATCCCCTGCCAAATTATCATAAAATCCTGCAGGACTCTCCTTCAATGACCAAGCAGGCAATGGAGGAAAAGAAGAAAGAGATCGAGGAAAAAAGTAAGCTACTTCAGTCAAAGCTCAAGGAATTTGATATTGAGGGTGATGTAGTGAATGTGAATATCGGACCGGTTATCACGCAATATGAACTGCGTCCCGCACCTGGTACAAAGATCAGTAAATATACTTCTCTTGCAGACGATCTTGCACTTGCATTGAAAGCAAAGAGCATCCGTATCGTTGCCCCTATTCCCGGCAAGGATACTATCGGATTTGAGATCCCAAATAATAAGTCGGAATTCATTTATTTGAAAGAGGTACTCGACTCTGATGAAATGAAAAATAATCCTTCTCCCACACTTATTGCGCTTGGCAAAGGCATTACCGGCGAGCCCATCATAACTGATTTGAAAGATCTGCGACATCTTCTTATTGCCGGAGAGACAGGTTCCGGAAAAAGCGTGTGTCTTAATACTATTTTGAACACCATCCTTTACCGAGCTCATCCCGACCAGGTTCGTCTTATCCTTTTTGACCCCAAGAAAATTGAACTGTCACTTTATAAAAAAGTTCCTCATCTTGTGAAAGAAGTTATTACGGATTTTGAAGATGTAGTCTATCTTCTTAATTGGGCTGTGAATGAGATGGAGCACCGTTATGATGCGCTGGCGAAATATCATGTGCGTAACCTGGCAAGCTACAATGAGATGTGTATCACAAAGAAGAAGGAACATGAAAAGCTGAACGTGGAAGAACTTCCCGACCAGGAAGAGCTTCCCGAAACAATGCCCTATCTCGTCATAGTAGTAGATGAGCTTGCTGACTTGATGCAGAAGATGGCAAAGGACATCGAGCGCCCAATTCAACGTCTTGCAGGTATGGCACGAGCTGTTGGCATATATCTTATCTTTGCCACACAGAGACCCTCCGTGAATGTGATCAATGGTGTGATCAAAGCGAATTTCCCCTCCCGAATTTCTTTCCATGTTTCTTCAAAAACAGATTCAAGAACAATTCTTGATATAAACGGCGCCGAGAAACTTCTTGGCAACGGCGATATGCTATTTTCACCTCTTGGCAAAAAACCACCGATCCGTGTTCATGGCTCGTTTGTTGGCACAGAGGAAGCGAAAAGGTTGGTTGACTATCTTTCTCAATTTCCAAAACCAGAAATGGACATTAAGCTTCCCACAGAAAAAAATGATGGTGAAGATTTCGCTTATGATGACGATCTTTTCCCGCAAGCTGTTCGCTATGCCGTTGAGAAAAAATATGCATCCATTTCTATGATGCAGAGAAAATTCAGGATCGGTTATGCGCGTGCCGGACGTCTCATTGATCAGATGCAACGCGCAGGATACGTGCAAGATGCAGAGGGAAGTAAACCCAGAAAAGTGCTCATCAACCAAGACGCTCTTGATAGATTAGGATATTAAATGAAAAAATATTTCGTAATACTCATTGTTGTGATCTTTGTGTGCAATGCACTTCTTGCAAATGAAGAACTCCTTCAGAAATTCCTTCAAAAAAATGAGAAGATCACAACCTTTAAAGCAAATTTCGAGCAGAGAAATTATTGGACGGAAAGCGACATCGAGCATTTTTCATTTGGCAATCTTTACACCAAAGACGATAAGATAAAGCTCGAATTTTACTATCCCGAGCCACAGACAATGCTCGGCACAGAAAACGATCTGAGATTCTATTTTCCTGAAAAAAAACAACTTCTCATTCAAGACTGGAGTTATTGGCAAAATTTTATAAATCCAAAACTGCTCGCCAAAGAATATATTGATTTTTGCGAGTTGCAATCGACAGACAAATATAGAAATGTCACAATTTTCACATTTAAACCAACCGAAGTCATGAGTGACTTCTCCGAACTTGTTATCCAATTTTCCAACCAGGACTCCCTTATCGAAGTGATCGAATATATGGATAACTACGACAATGAAGTTGGCTTTAAATTTACCAATAAGGTTATCAATGATGAAATTCCTGACAGCACCTTTATGCTTGAAATTCCCGAGAATGTCTCTGTTGTCGACCAAAGAACGGCACAGGATAAGTAGCAGATGACACGATGATAGTCGTAATAATGGCAGGAGGGATCGGCACCAGATTCTGGCCTCTCAGCACAAAGAAAAACCCTAAACAGTTTTTGCATATTCTCGGTCAGCGATCGATGATACAGCAAACAGTTGATCGGGTTCTTCCATTTGTTGATTATAAAAATATTTATGTGGTCACAAATGAGAGTCAGATCAGTTTAGTAAGAGAACATCTTCCTGAACTTCCAGAAGAAAATATCATTGCTGAGCCAATGGGTAGAAACACTGCTGCATGTATCGGATTGTCTGCCGTTCTCTTGCAAGAAAAGTATGAAAAAGACGAAACCATGCTTGTGCTTCCGGCAGATCATTACATTGGCAAGCCGGAGCTTTTCAGAGAAATCATCTCTCAAGCTGATACTTTTGTAAAAGAACGCAAGAAGCTTCTCACCTTCGGAATTAAACCGACCTATCCAGCAACCGGATATGGATATATCGAACTCGGTAAAGAGATTCAGAAGAATCCAATTCCAATTTTCGCGGTAAAGCAGTTCAAAGAAAAGCCGAATGCAAAAATAGCCGAACAGTTTGTAAAATCAGGTAATTTCACATGGAACAGCGGCATGTTCTTGTGGCGAATAGGCTCGATTATCAAAGCAGTAAAAAATTTTATGCCCTCTCTCTTTTCATCTTTAAACGATATAAAAAATTCATGGAATTCTGATATGGATAAAGTTAGCAAATTCTATTCTGAGCTTGAACCGGTTCCTGTTGATATCGGCATTATGGAAAAAGCAGATAATGCGGTCGTTGTTCCCATCAGTATTGACTGGAATGACATTGGAAGCTGGCAGGCGCTTGATGAGATGAAAGAGAAAGATAAGAATGGTAATTATTTTGAAGGCAAAGTGCTTGATATTAATGCACAAAACCTGTATGTTTACTCAACTGATAAGAATAAAAAAATCGCACTAATAGATATTGATGATCTTGTAATAGTTGACACCAAGAATTCGCTTCTCATTTGCAAAAAGGATGGATCTCAAAAACTAAAGGACATTGTTGAACGTATCAAAAAAGAAGAAAATTAATATGAACAATAAAAATCTCGTATTTCGTTTTCCTGCATTTTTGCGATGGCTCTCAATAATCGTTGCCCTTCTGGCGCTTGTGTGGGCATTGTATTTTATCACTCATGAATTTTCCACTCTCGATAAATGGTTCAAAAAAGCAGTTCCTTTTGTAGTACTTCTCCTCGTGGTGAATGTTTTTTATAAGAACCTTTTTACTGTTAATTCAATTCGATTCACAGATTCATCGGTAATCTTCAAACCACTTCTCCTCAAAGGTATTGAAATACAATTTGTGCAGATAAAAAAAATTGAATTTAATATAAAAGCCGGCAAATCCATCATTCTTACTTATGAGCAGGACGGCAAAACAAAAACATTATTAATACCGCGCGGTATTAATAAAATCCTCATCGTTCTTTCGCTCATAGCTGACAATGTGCCGGATATTGAGTTAGATGAATTCATGAAAACGGTTATCACTACAGATAAATAACTCACAATATTTTTTCATGAAAAAAGTCCTCATTATCACATACTACTGGCCGCCTGCGGGTGGTCCCGGTGTGCAGCGGGTGCTCAAATTTGCAAAATACCTTCCCGAATTTGGCTGGCAGCCGATCATTCTAACTGTACAAAATGGAGAATATCCCGCCCACGACGAAAGCTTATTTTCTGATATTCCAAATGAGTGTATTGTATACAAAACCCCAGCAATCGAGCCATTCTCTTTATATAAAAAATTCACAGGAATGGATGCAGATGAAGCAATCCCCGTTGCAACACTCACGGAAAAAAAGAAAAGCTGGAAGAAGAAGTTAGCTCATTGGATCCGATTAAATCTCTTTATTCCAGATGCCAAGATTGGATGGATTCCTTATGCAGTTAAAGCTGGAAAACACATCATCAGGAATGAAAAACCGGATATAATTTTCTCATCTTCTCCACCTCCTACTGTTCATCTCATAGCCAAATCTCTTGCCCGATGGAGCAGGATCAAATGGATGGCAGATTTCAGAGATCCCTGGACGGAGATTCATTATTATCATCAAAGCAGAAGTAAACTTTCTCGAAACCTTGATTGTTTCCTCGAACAAAGCATACTATCTTCATGCGTTAAAGCAACATGTGTAAGCAAAGAATTCTCAAAAATTTTATCTGAGAATGATAACTCAAAATTTGTCATTATTCCCAATGGCTATGATGGAATAGAGTTACATGTTCAAAAGCATCAAACAAACTTTTTTGACATCATTCATGTGGGGGGGATAAACAGATCAAGATACTATCCTGCTTTTTTTAGAAGCATTGCA
>Ga0222677_1000447_pt1 | contig 15778 bp, 9 predicted proteins | sample AntAcemetagen935_FD_179846 | JGI IMG/M metagenome (GOLD analysis project Ga0222677, IMG submission 179846) | Saline water microbial communities from Ace Lake, Antarctica - #935 | ecosystem: Environmental > Aquatic > Non-marine Saline and Alkaline > Saline | place: Antarctica: Ace Lake | collected... | reverse complement strand
TGGATTGCTTTTTCGGCAATCCAGGTCTTTCCCGCCCCGGTAGGAGCTGTCACGAGACAATCGGTCTTCTGTATGGCCTTAAGTGCTTCTGACTGGAAGGGATCGGGCCTGAATGGCGCAGGATCGGGTTTTCCGATGCGGGAAAACACCTTCTCCAGTACGGGATCGGCCTGTGGTTTCATCTCCGCACGGGTATCTTGATGGGTGTTCTTGCTTCTTCTCCGTGAATGGTGGTAGTTGTATCTTGTTTTTCTGGAGGCGGTGTGATGTTTTTGGGTCTGTGCCATAGGTTGTATATTGTCCAGTCCGGGTTATTAGACGGCATAGATATCACAATTTGATAAACTTGTAAAAATCAGGATTATCGTGTGATGGTTACTGAGAAGCTGAGAGATATATATTGGGGCTGGTTTGTTGTCACGGGAGCGTTTCTTGTACTGGGTGTGAGTTACGGTGCCAGATATTGCTTCGGAGTGTTTGTGCACCCGATGTTTGTGGATTATCAGTGGCCGATGTCTGCCATATCTATCGGATACTCAATAAATCTACTGATTTACGCGCTTGGCGGTCTGGTCAGCGGTCGCCTGCTCGACAGGATGGCGCCCAAGTGGATAATGACGATTGGGGCATGCCTCGCCGCGCTCGGTTTTATCTCCACAGGCTTTGTCCGTACGCCGGTACAGCTGTACCTGACTTATGGTTTTTTGTGTGGCTTAGGGTCCGCCGGGATAGGCGTAGTGGTAAACAGCGCCTCTGTCGGGAAATGGTTTGTGAGAAAAAAAGGCCTCGCTATTGGTGTGGCATCAATAGGTATCGGTCTTGGTACCATGGTCCTCACGCCGCTGGCGGGTTATATAGTTAAGAACTACCAATTACGCAGCGGCTTTGTGTTCCTCGGGGTTATAGTTCTGGTTGTAGGCGTATTTGTTTCGCAGGGGCTTATGGGAAAATCCAGGCCTGAGGCATATGGCCTGTTACCGGACGGAGATCAACCAGCGACAAAGCCGGTTAAAAAGAGATATGATGTCAGGTTATTGGCTTATAGCTCTCCGTCAACCATTCTCAAAGATTATCGTTTCTGGGTGCTTGTGATCTGCTTCAGCGGGGCGATTATGGGGCAGATGATGGTGTTTGTGCACCAGGTTTCCTACGCGATCGACAACGACATAGGCAGGGTAGCCGCCGCCTCTTCTCTCGGAGCCATAGGCCTCGCGAGCATATTCGGAAGATTCTTTTTTGGATGGTTAAGCGATCAAATCCGTGATCCCAAATACTCAGCCCTGTTGGGATATCTTATAATGGCATCGGGGATGTATATTTTGTTGAACACAAGTACCATAGGAACGCTTTATGCGTACGCCCTTGTCTTCGGCTTCGGATATGGCTCCCTCGCGCCCATGATGCCTGTCCTGCTGTCCGATAGATTCGGCAGAGATGTGCTGGGATCGTCTTACGGCCTTCTGACATTCTTCACCGCTGGCGTCGGGGGAAGCATTGGTCCCGTGTTGGGTGGGATAATCTACGATAAGACAGGGTCATATGACTATGCGTGGCGCCTGAATATTGTTGTGCTGATCTTTATTTCCATTCTTATGCTCTTCCTGAAGCCGAAGAAGCGGGATGCTGGAAATGATGCATGAAGAACTGGAGAAAATGAGCTATATTACGGCACAACATGGCCTGGACCCCGTTCTGTTTTTAATATAGTGTTTATATCTATTTTTCATCCCGTCACTAACTTGTTAGAATCAATGCAGTAAGCCATAACCATTTAATATAACAGCATATAACCGGATACTTGTTTTGCGGGCAATCTGGTATAAGTAGGAGATTCTAAAGCACTTACAAGTTCTATCAACAAGGTTATCAACATGCTTGTCAACAACTCTGTGGACTACCTCTCTAGCCATTCTGGAGTGGTGGAAATCAATGGAGATTTTGTCCCGACTTGTCGGAATTAGGGAAATACAGGGATGCTTTTTATGGCACTGGATCAAATTATAATATTCTTTCTTATAGGACTGTTTGCCGGTTGTATGAGTGGAATGTTTGGAATTGGCGGAGGCGGTATCAGGATACCCCTGCTTAATCTGGCCGGGCTGCCGTTATTGAGCGCTTTCGCAATCAATATCATTGTCATCCCCTTTTCGTCGACTGTAGGGGCCATTAGTCAGAGAAAAAATATAGATAAGAAAATTGTCTTGCATATGGTTGTCGGTGGTGCACTGGGCTCGGTAATGGGTGCATATCTTGCCGGTCTGATTCCAACATTAACTCTGGCGATTATTTTTGTAATCGTTTCCATTATGACGATACTGGGAATATATCTCGATAGAATTGCTCCGGAATTCTCCAAAAAAATAACCCCTGGTTTAAAAAACATTATTATCGGTTCATTTTGTTTAAACCTGATAACAGGCATGCGAGGTGGGAGTGGAGGCGCTCTTTTTCCGCCACTCCTCAGAGCCATGCATTTTAATATTCACAAGGCAATCGCCACTTCACTATTTGTGACAATTTTTACAGCTTCCGCCGCTATAGTTATCTACTGGCACCGCGGCAATATAATATGGCTGCCCACCTTGTGCGTGCTTATTGGATCAATGATCGGCGCAAGAGTAGGAAGTAAGGTTTCACTTAAAGCAAAACCCTTCTGGTTAGAAATCGGCCTTTCCGTACTGACCTCAGCTTTGGCTCTCCTCACGGTCTATAAAGCGGTGCAGTGGTAAACGGGAGACGCGGCCACATTTTTTTAAGGGCAGATAAGACAGTAGACATGCAAAAGAAAAGGGCCAGTCGACTTAGACTGACCCTTTTCTTTTCTGGTGGGCCGTAGGAGATTTGAACTCCTGACCAATTGATTAAAAGTCGATATCTAAAGGATATTATTACAATGGCAATTAACCATGTCAAATGTCATGCCGGACTTGATCCGGCATCCAGGCCAATTATGGATTCCGGCTTTCGCCGGAATGACGGCTTTGACGTATATTGTTGCCGGAGTAATAAGTCCGTCACTTATTGATATTAAACGTTGTAATATTTTGTATCTGTCGGATTTTACCATCTTTTACCGGGGGGACAGTAGACCAACAGTAGACGGTTTTCAGTTGCCGCTTACATCTGAGAGGAATAGGTTCGCGTAGCAGCTTTCAACCCGTACTGTTCAGGGAAGATAAAGGGAAATGTCAAGAGTGCTGGTTGTTGACCCATCTAAGGGTCCTCAAGATCGGTTCAGGAGAAGATTGACTATTACCGATTCAAAGTCTTCAAAATTAAAAACGGAAATCAAAAGCTATTGACGCAAATAAGGAGGCTATACTTTTATCTGCATTGATGTGAAGGTATCCACAGATAATGAACATCCGTTAATAATCTAAATTTCCTTGACATTTCAATCCTTTTCGTTAACTATACAAATGCTGTTACTGGAATAACATAAGGTAACATGGACTAAACAACAATCGATCTTTTCTTTCTAAACACAAGAAAGGTCTGGAAAATGACAGATAATCAAACTAAACCCCGGTTTCCTTAAAATGGAATCGGGGTTTATTATTATGCGGTAAGACAAACATAACCAACAACTGATTCTCAAAAAGTTAAAATGAAAGGAAACACCAACATAACCCCATACCACGCAAAATATTTTGCCTACGAACTGACAAAACGCAGCTCGTCTAATAGCATTGAAAAACTTGCCTCATCTCTTCTCGATGCACAGGTAGATTTGAACCCCCATCAGGTGGAGGCGGCTTTGTTTGCGTTCAGTTCTCCTCTTTCCAAAGGGGCGATTCTGGCAGATGAGGTGGGATTGGGGAAGACCATTGAAGCGGGTTTGGTTATTTCCCAGAAATGGGCGGAACGGAAAAGAAAGATCCTGATTATCGTGCCGTCTAATCTGCGTAAACAGTGGAATCAGGAATTGCTGGACAAGTTCTTTATCCCTTCACTTCTACTGGAGACACCCTCCTTTAATCAGGAAATAAAGAATGGGAATCTCAACCCCCTTGTTCAGGATGAAATTGTAATCTGCTCATACCATTTTGCGCGGGCGAAGGAGTCCTATATCTCTCAAATTGACTGGGATTTGGTGGTAATCGACGAAGCGCACCGTTTGAGAAATGTCTATAAACCGACAAACAAGATTGCCAATGCCATCAAAAGGGCTGTAGCTCACGCGCCCAAAATTCTTTTGACGGCAACACCGCTCCAGAACTCTCTTTTGGAACTGTACGGCCTGGTCAGTATTATTGATGATTATACCTTCGGAGATATCAAGAGCTATAAAAATCAATTTACGCGGATTACCGGGGAAGACACTTTTTATGATCTTAAAGAACGACTCAAACCTGTATGCAAGAGAACACTGCGCCGACAGGTCCTTGAATACATAAAATTCACAAACAGGACGGCCATTACGCAGGAATTTTTCCCCACCCTGGAAGAACAACAGCTCTATGATCTTGTTTCATCCTATCTGCAGCGTGATAATCTCTATGCCCTTCCTTCAAGTCAGCGATCGTTGATGACCCTGATTCTCAGAAAACTCCTGGCGTCATCAACCTTTGCCATTGCAGGGACATTAGAGGGCCTGGCTTATAAACTGGAAAATGAGTTGACAAGAAACAATCAGCAGGGGGGAACACAAACAACCATTTCCGAAGATTTTGAAACCTATGAAGAAGTAGACGACGAGTGGCAAGATCAGGAAGAAAATGGGGAGGAATCTCCCGATGCAGAAGAAAGACAATACACAACAAAAGAGATAAAAGAGATTGAAGAAGAAATTCGTGACCTGAGAGAATTTTATAAACTTGCCCGTTCCATCATGCGTAATGCAAAAGGCGGGGTTCTGCTGACGGCCCTGAAAAATGGGTTTGCAGAGGCAGAGCGGTTAGGCGCAAATAAGAAGGCCCTCATATTCACCGAATCACGTCGCACACAGAACTACCTACAGGAAATTCTCGAAAAATCTGAGTATGCAGGAAAGGTCGTCTTATTCAACGGCACCAATACTGATCCAAAATCACGTGAAATCTACCAAAACTGGCTCACAAAAAATCAAGGCACTGATCGTATAACCGGATCAAAAACAGCCGACAAACGGGCTGCAATCATTGATTATTTCAGAGATGAAGCAATCATTATGATAGCTACTGAAGCAGCCGCAGAAGGACTCAACCTTCAATTCTGCTCACTGGTTGCCAATTATGACCTTCCATGGAACCCCCAGCGTATCGAGCAGAGGATCGGCAGATGTCACCGGTACGGCCAGAAATATGACGTCGTGGTCGTCAACTTCCTGAATAAAAAGAATGCGGCTGATAAACGTGTCTATGAGCTTCTGTCAGAAAAATTCCAATTATTCAGCGGTGTGTTCGGGGCGAGTGACGAGGTTTTGGGTAGCATTGAATCAGGCGTTGATTTTGAAAAGCGTATCGCCCAAATATACCAAAATTGCCGAACTCCCGAAGAGATTCAGTCCGCATTTGATCAGTTGCAAGAGGAACTGGACGAGCAGATCGAAGACCGATTGAAAACCACACGTCAAAAACTCTTGGAAACCTTTGATGAAGAAGTTCATGAGAAATTACGGGTTAATCTTAGAGAAAGTCATGAGTATTTGAACAAATACGAGAACTGGCTCTGGCAGATCACACGATTTTATCTCAATTCATACGCCCGTTTTGACGGAGGGGAACACTCCTTTACCCTGATTAAAAATCCTTTTCCAAACGAAAAAATACATCCCGGACCATATAGGATCGGCAAGAACATTGAAGATGCCAATGTCTATAGAGTTGGTCATCCATTAGCCCAGCGTATTATTGATCGGTGCAAGACAAAAGAACTTCCGGAAATCGAACTTGTATTTGATTATTCAGGAACACCCACCAGGATATCCATATTGGAACCGCTTGTCGGAAAGTCCGGTTGGCTTTCTGCTATAAATTTGACCGTCACCTCCTTTGAAACGGAAGATTATGTGATACTATCCAGCGTATGCGATAACGGTATGGAGCTGGAAGAAGAACAATGTATACGTCTTTTATCCGTCCCTGTAAAAAAGGAAAACCCGGTTAATCGCTCATTGAATAATAAAACCCTGGATGATATTCAAAAAAGGAAACAAGCAGAAATTATAGATGATATTGCAACCAAAAATGCTGTTTGTTTCGAAGAAGAGATGGACAAGCTTGATAAATGGGCAGAAGACAGAAGGACTTCTCTGAAACTGATTCTCAAGGAGTTTGATGATCAGATTAAGGAATACAAACGATACGCACGAACGGCGCATAACCTTCCGGATAAACTGGCGGCACAAAAAAAGATCCGCGATCTGGAAAAGAAGCGGGATGCAGCATGGCGCGAGTACGACATCGCCGGAAGAGAGATTGAAAAACAGAAAGACGATCTGATAGATAGGATCGAAAAAAAGCTGAAACAGCAAGTGATAGTGAAAAAACTGTTTACCATTCAATGGAAGGTAACGTAGGAGAAGACTATGGCGGACATCGAAAAACTCAATCTTAAGAGTAAAAGCATCATCGAAGAACAGAAATCGAAACTGAAAGAGCTGTTTCCGGAGGTCCTCACTGAAGGCAAAATCGACTTTGAAAAGCTGCGTTTGACCCTGGGCGATGAGATCGACGAAGGGGAAGAGCGTTTCGGCATGACGTGGCCGGGGAAACGAGACTGTTTCAAAGTGATTCAGGAACCCAGCATCGGCACGCTGAAACCCTGCCGAGAAGAGAGTATCGATTTTGACGCAACGGAGAACCTCTTTATCGAAGGAGATAACCTGGAAGTACTCAAACTGCTGCAAAAGTCCTATTACGGCAAGGTCAAGATGATCTATATCGATCCGCCCTACAACACCGGCAATGAATTCATCTATCCCGACAAATATTCCGAATCGCTGGAGACCTATCTGGCCTATACCGGGCAGGTGAACGATGAGGGGAGAAAGTTTTCAACCAATACGGAGGCCGATGGCAGATTTCATTCCAAGTGGCTGAATATGATGTATCCTAGATTGTTTTTGGCAAAGAATTTATTGAGGGAAGATGGAGTCATTTTTATCAGCATTGATGATAATGAGATCACAAATTTAAAAAAGATATGCTCCGAAATATTCGGAGCAGAAAACTTTATTTCAATAATTGTTAGAGTAGCAAAAACAACTAGTTTTAGAGGCAATTATTTTGCTCCAAGTAAAGATTATCTTCTTTGTTATGCTAAAAACATTTCTTTTACGAAGCCATTTATGGATGAAGTTGATCCAAGCCAATTTAATAAAATTGAAGCCGAAGGCAAACGCAAAGGAGAAAAATATAGGGATGATATCGCTTTTTACCTTTCGACTTTAGAAACAAGACCAAATCAAAGATATTTCATTGAATGCCCAGACGGGTCAAAAGTCGTCCCTCCAGGAGAGACCTTTCCACCAAAACCTCCAAAAGGCGGAGATGGTGTATGGAGATGGAATTTACAAAGTTTCAATGAAAAGAATCAGTTAATTGTTTTTAAACAATCAAACCAATCTCCATTAATTGATGAACATGGTAATAAAGCAAATTGGAATTTATATACAAAAAGTTATTTAAAAGACAAACAGGAACATGGGAATATTCCAAGAGATTTTTGGGATAAGTTCCTGAATCGTCATGGCACGTCTGATCTAAAAAAACTAAAGATTTCTTACAGTTTTCCGAAACCAATTGGGCTAATAAAAAATCTATTTAAAATTATTGGCCTCGAAGACGCTGATATAATTATTGATTTCTTTGCGGGGTCATCAACCACTGCTCATGCTGTGCTTGATTTAAACAATGAAGATAAGAAGAATAGAAAATTCGTTATGGTACAGTTGCCCGAAAGTTGCGAAGACGATGTGGAGGCAAATCAAGCCGGGTTTAAAACGATTGCAGACATCGGCAAGGAACGCATCCGCCGGGCTATAAAGAAAATCAATAAAGAAAAAGAGGGCACCCTCGATTTTGGAGAACCAAAACAGGATCTCGGTTTCAAGGTCTTCAAACTCGACAAATCCAACTTCAAGATATGGGACGGCAATATCGAAGACAAACCCATCCATGAACAACTCGAACTTGTCATTGACCATATCGATCCGAACAGCAAGGAAGAAGATATCCTTTATGAGATTCTTCTCAAATCGGGCTTTGAACTGACGACTCCTATACAAACGCTTTCCCTTGAAGGCAAAAAGGTTTATTCCGTCGCCGAAGGCGCGCTTCTTATCTGCCTGGAGAAAAATCTGACCACAGAGCTTATCCGCGCAATCGCAAAGATGGAACCGCAGCGAGTCGTCTGTCTGGACTCCGGATTTGAAGGAAATGACCAGTTGAAGACAAATGCCGTGCAGATAATGAAATCCTTTGACGTTGAAAGTTTCCGGACGGTGTAAGTGATGATGAAATTCAAATTTGACGCGAAGCTGCAGTATCAGCTTGAGGGAATACAGGCCGTGGTTGATCTTTTCGACGGCCAGCCGTTGAACAAGGGCTCATTTGAACTTACCGTTGAAGAAAGTTTTATGAACGTTTCTCAGGCCCTCACTCACCTCGGAATCGGCAATAACATTGCACTGATGGAAAATGAGGTTACTGATAATCTAAACAAGGTCCAACGGCGAAACAACATTGCCCGCCGTACCGACATTGAAACACAAGGGATGAACTTTGCCGTTGAAATGGAAACCGGGACCGGCAAGACCTATGTCTATCTGCGCACCATTTTTGAGTTGAATGATAAATACGGGTTCAAGAAGTTTATTATCGTCGTTCCCTCGGTGGCCATACGGGAAGGGGTCCTGAAATCAATCGACATGATGAAGGAACATTTCCAGGAACTCTACAACAATATCCCCTTTGATCATTTCGTATACGATTCAAAGAGAGTGAACGAGCTTCGCGGGTTTGCCGCTGCCAATCAAATGCAGGTCATGATCATCAATATTGATTCTTTCAACAAGAAGGCAAACAATATTATCCATGACCTTCGCGATACAATGGGAGGCCGGAGACCGATAGAATTCATACAGGCTACCAATCCCATCGTGATTATGGACGAACCGCAGAATATGGAAAGCGCAATAGCAAAGGAAGCGATAGCCTCATTAAACCCCCTCTGCACCTTGCGATATTCCGCGACCCACAGAGACAGGTATAACCTTATTTATCAAGTTGGCCCGATCGATGCTTTTCAGATGCGCCTGGTAAAGAAAATATCCGTTGCCCCGGTTCTTGCCGAAAATAATGCTAATTCGGCATTCATCAAGGTCAATACGATTACAAACAGAAACGGCAGATTTGCCGCCAACCTGACTATCCAGAAACAATCCGGTGAAGGACCCAAAACTTCGAAAGTCACAGTTAAACAGGATGATGACCTGTTTATGAAATCTAATGAGCGGGAAATGTACCGGAATGGTTTTATTGTTACTGAAATCAATGCGCGACCGGGTATGGAGTATGTGAAATTCTCCAACGGAATCCGACTCGGCCTTGGCGAGGAACAGGGTGGTTTCAGGGATGATATTATCAGAGAACAGATACGCGAAACAATCAAGGCACACTTCGAAAAGGAAGCGCAGGTCAAGGATATGGGAATCAAGGTCCTTTCCCTGTTTTTCATCGATAGGGTTGCTAATTATCGTGTCTATACAGACAGCGGGTATGAAAACGGTATTTATGCAGAATGGTTTGAGGACTTATATGCCACGGTTGCCAAGGATTACAAAACGCTTTTTAATAAAGATATCCTCCCCGCTGGCTCAGTGCATAATGGATATTTTTCAAAAGATAAAAAGGGCGAAAAAGGGAAATTTACGGATACAACCGGAAAAGCGGCAAAAGATGAAGATACCTACAGTCTCATAATGAGAGACAAAGAGCGGCTCCTGAGTCTTGATAATCCGCTGAAGTTCATCTTTTCACATTCGGCGCTCCGTGAAGGGTGGGACAACCCGAATGTGTTTCAGATATGCACACTCAGCAATTCGACATCCGCAATAAAGAAACGGCAGGAAATCGGCCGTGGTATGCGGCTTCCGGTCAATCAAGATGGCGAGCGCGTTCGTGATGAATATATAAATAACCTCGTTGTCGTGGCAAATGAAAGCTACGATGATTTTGCCGCCTCCCTTCAGAAAGAATTTGAAGAGGATTGCGGGGTCGTCTTTGGGAAACTTCCACTGGATGCCTTCATCGGCATTAAGTTCACGCGGGATGACGTGGAAGTTGAAATAGATGAAACGTTATCTGAACAGATTTGGAATACAATAAGAGAACAGAATCTTATCGAGGATGATGGTTTCATAAAGAAGGAATTTAATGCTGCGGTTGAGGATATGACCTTTGAAGTCGATGAAGATTTTCGGCCGGTGAAACTTGAAATAGTGAAAACAGTCGAAAAGTATCAGATTGAGAACCACATAGAGGACTACAGCAAGAAAATAAAAGGCAAACTCAACGAAAAAGTGCTTCTTGATCCTGAGTTTGAGACATTCTGGAACGCCATCAACACAAAGACCATCTATTCTGTTAACTACTCCACGCAGGATCTTATTGGAAAGGCCTCGGCGGCTATATCGAAAATGGACAAGGTCGAACCGCCGAAGATACGATCATCCCTGGCCGATATTGATGTAACACAAAAAGGAGTGACGGCAACACTTGTAAGAACACCGATGACCTCTTACGTAGCACGATTTACCCGTGTTCCTGATATCCTCACATATGTCCAGGGAAAAACCGAATTAACAAGACGCACGATCTATGAAATTCTCATAAAATCGAAACGGCTGGATGACTTTCGGATAAACCCGCAGCAATTCATGGATGCCGTTGTAAAAGAAATACGAACTGTCCTCAATTACATGATCATCGAGGGTATTAAATATGAAAAGCTTGAAGGTATCTCCTATGAAATGTCACGGCTGAGAGATGATGCCCATAAATTGAACTTTTCCAAAGAACGCATAGTTCCAACAGCCAAATCGGTTTACGATTATATCCTGTACGATTCCGGCGTAGAGAAACGATTTGCCGAGAGCCTGAATGCTTTAAAAGATGTCAAATACTTCATTAAACTCCCCGGATGGTTTCAGGTACCCACACCGATTGGCAGCTATAATCCCGACTGGGCTATATTAAGAAAAAACGGCGATATCGTTTATATGATACGCGAGACAAAGGCCACAAAAGACCAGATGCAACTGCGCGGCTTTGAAAACGCAAAAATCAAGTGCGGGGCACGGCATTTTGAAACAATCGGTGTTGACTATGATGTGGCGATTTCTGTGGATGATCTGTAAGCGATAATGAATCTACACGCATACAAGGTGGGGCATCTAAAGGAAATGGTTAATTGGGGGGAATAGCCTATTTTCGAAATGTGTTGCGAACCGCCGGGAGGTCTCCTGCAACCTTTGTTACGTGTGCATGCGAACAGTATACATACTATGATCTCTCTTCTCCGAAAAACAGGTATACTCCCCAGAATATCCCATCATGTGAAACGAGGGAATGAAAAAAAAGGGGGGATTCCCTGAAGAAAAAATTACCAGTTACCAAATCACATGATATTTAAAAAGGCGGATATCATTACAAAGGTGATGATATCCATGTCCGCATGATCACTTGTTATGTGTCAAATGAGGAGAGGAAATGATTCCAAAATATGAAGAAATAATGCTACCGTTCCTCAAGTATTTAGCAGACGGTAAAGAACATGGACTGAGTGAAACTCATGATGCCTTGGCAGAACAATTCAGATTGAATGACGATGAATTGCGAGAGCTTTTGCCTAGTGGACGACAACCTGTTTTCAGAAACAGAGTGGGCTGGGCAAAGGCTTATTTAAAAAAGGCAGGGCTATTAACTTCCCCTAGAAGAGCCCATTATAGAGTTAGTGACAACGGGCTATCACTTCTGAAAGAAAATCCAAATGAAATAACTTCAAAATTCTTAATGCGATATGATGATTTTGTGGAGTTTCAGACAATAAAGAAAGACAAAAAAGACAATGGGAATTTATTACAACCCCACCTTGTCGATAACGCTGACCAAACGCCAGAAGAATCCCTTGAGTACGCTTACCAAAAACTTCATTCCGAATTATCTAAAGAGGTACTTGATATTGTAAAATCATGTTCTCCGGCATTTTTTGAAAAACTTGTTATAGATTTACTTATAACAATGGGCTACGGAGGTTCAAGAAAAGACGCGGGACAAGCAATGGGGAAATCTGGAGATGGTGGAATCGACGGAATAATCAATGAAGATAAACTTGGACTTGATGTCATATATCTTCAAGCAAAGAGGTGGGATAACGCTGTTCCCGTAAAAGAAATCCGTGATTTTACAGGAGCACTTGCATCTAAGAAAGCGAAAAAGGGGATATTCATTACAACTTCGAGTTTCCCAAACAGTGTTTACGAGTTTGTTGGACAAGTAGAATACAAAATCATCCTGATTGATGGAGAGCGTCTTGCAAACTTGATGATAGAATATAGTATCGGCCTAACGACGGTAACCACCTATCATGTTAAGATAATTGACTCTGATTACTTTGAAGAAAATTGATAAAGCACATAACAAGGCAAATGCACTCGGGCAACAAAAAGCGTCGCTCCTTCGTCGCTCTGCTTTTTGTTGCCGGTGATTTGCGTCGGTGCTGAACTAATGGAACCATAGGCGCAGATAACATGCTCGCTTTTGCGCTAAATATTTCAACATGAAGCAGACAAATCAATGTTTGATTGTGGAGAGACCAGCTATTAACCCCGGCATAGATTAAATGGGATCTTGGAACGAAAGAAAAGAGGGTCGGAATGAACAAGCTAAATTTTGAATTAGAAAATTGTTACGGGATCAAGAAACTTCAGGCACAGTTAGATTTCTCACAGCACAAGGCTTATGCCATCTATGCCCCTAATGGTGCGATGAAAACCTCTCTGGCGCAGACCTTCAAAGACATAGCTGGCGGTACTGCATCCAAGGATCGGATATTCCCAGATCGAGTGTGCATTAGGAAAATTACCGATGAAACCGGTATTGATTTGCCCAAGGAAAGCGCCCTTGTCATCCGCCCCTATGATGAAGAGTTCGGCCAAACGGAGAAAACATCGACCCTGCTTGTTGACAGTAAACTGCGAAAGGAATACGAAGAACTTCACATAGAAATCGATAAATCAAAGGGCATATTCTTGAAGGCTCTAAAGGAGCAATCCAATTCTAAGAAGGACTTGGGAAAAGAGATTTCCTCCACATTCACCAAGAGTGATGACGAATTTTACCGTGCGCTAATCCGCGTCAAGGATGAGGTGCTGGCCCAAAAAGAATCTCCATTCGCCGACATAATCTACGACAGGATATTTGACGAGAAGGTTCTGAACCTTCTTGGAACCAAAGACGTAAAAACAGCGATTGAGAGCTACATCAAAAAATACAATGAACTTTTATCGGCTTCTACCTATTTCAAGAAAGGCACCTTCAACTACTACAATGCCGCCACCATTGCAAAAAATCTTGCTGATAATGGATTTTTCAATGCTAATCACTCAGTGAATTTGAATGCTGACGTGAAGCTGGAGATCACTAGTCAAAAGCAGCTTGAAGAGCTGATTGCGAAGGAAAAGGAGCTCATCTCGAGCGACAAGGAACTCAGGAAGAAGTTTGATGCCCTTGAGAAACTGATGTATAAAAACGCGACCGTTCGGGACTTTAAGGATTACCTGGAGGAACATGAGGAGCTTCTACCAAAGCTGGCAAATATCGAGAGTTTTAAAGAAGAAATTTGGAAGTCTTATTTCAAGATTCGAATTGAAACCTATAAGGATTTGATCGAAAAATACCAAGCCGCTGAGAAAAGAAAACTGGAGATTGAAGAGGAAGCGGGGAAACAACGGACGCAGTGGGAGTCGGTTATTGATATTTTCAATAGTCGTTTTTTCGTTCCGTTCAAGCTTACAGTAAAGAATAGAGTCTCGGTCATCTTGGGGCAAGAGCCAATGCTTAGCCTTGAGTTCACTTTCGAGGACGGGGTAGACCAGGCACCGGTAGAGAGGGCCGCATTGATGCAGGTTCTAAGCACGGGCGAAAAGAGAGCCCTCTACATCCTAAACATCATTTTTGAGGTTGAAGCTCGGAAAAAGGCGAAACAAGAAACAGTATTCGTCATTGATGACATCGCAGACTCATTTGATTACAAGAACAAATACGCCATCATCCAATACCTAAAAGATATTGCCGAAGAACCGTACTTCAACCAGATTATTTTAACTCACAACTTCGATTTTTTTCGCACCATTAACAGCAGGTTCGTCAAGTATTCGCATTGTCTCATGGCTTTAAGGCGCAGTGATGGTATTTCGTTGGAGCAGGCAGTCGGGATCAAGAATGTCTTCGTGAATGACTGGAAGCCGAATTTCTTCACAGATGCAAAAAAGAAGATAGCATCCATCCCTTTCATCCGCAATATCATCGAATACACAAAGGGCGATAAAGACCCTGATTTCGCCAAACTCACGTCACTGTTGCACTGGAAAAGCGATTCTGCAGGCATTACCCAAGGATCGCTCGACGGGATTTACAACTCGGTATTTTCTGCCACTGGAACGTCGGCTGATAAAACGAGTGCGATGGTAGATATCATTCAGTATGAGGCGAATGAGTGCCTTAAAGTTGAAGATGGAATCAACTTCGAAAACAAAATTGTCCTCTCGATTGCCATACGAATTGCTGCTGAAAAATTCATGGTAGAAAAAATCTGCGACACCGAGTTCGTGGAATGCATTGATGCCAATCAAACACCAACGTTATTGAAAAAGTTCAAAGAGTTACCCGGAGGTGACATTAACCAAATTGAAACAATTCAACGGGTGATCCTCATGACACCGGAGAACATTCATCTGAATTCCTTCATGTATGAACCAATCCTGGATATGTCTGATGATCATTTGAGGAAGCTCTATAAAGACGTTTTGGCCCTGAAATAAAACGTAGAGTTAAATTAAGGATAAAGGTCGTTCTTATGACTGTTCGTTTTTGCTTGTTTAATGCCTTTATGGCGGTATGGTCCTAATACGCGGGACACCGAACCATGCCTTTCATCTGACAACGTTCCGCTGCCGCTGAAGGCCACTTTGAGGTAATGTAATATAGGGGTAATATAAGGACGCTTCCCATATTTCCTTCGGACTTTCCCTTTCGCAGGTTAGTGCAGAAGGTATTTGACACGGATCGGCCAAAAGCCTCCTTTGTCAAGATTGGAACCGGACCCACGCAAAGTCTGCATCCTTAATGTGTAGGATGGCAGGAGCCTTAATATAAACGCAGGAGGTATTCATTAAATGAAAACCACGTTATTTAAAGAGGTCGGATGGTTTCTATCAGCGCTTATTGACAATATTGACATGGGCATCATTGGTCTTCCCGATATTCAGCGACCATTTGTCTGGAATCCAACTAAGGTGCGTGACTTGTTTGATTCCATGTATAAAGGCTTCGCTGCAGGGGAATTCCCGGAATAGGCTACTTAATGAAAACCTGCAAGAGATATTTTAGAGAATTTGAGGAATCTGAGGTTGATGTTCTGGGTGTCAGCCCAGCCACGGAGCTGGCGGATTATATGGATTCCTGTTTCCACGGGAATGACAGAGGGGAGGCAGACATTGGCGTTGAGGATATCAATGATCTTTGCCTCCAGTGCAGAGAATAGCTTGGTATGATGGATCCACCAGATCCGTTTA
>Ga0222677_1000446_pt1 | contig 15788 bp, 12 predicted proteins | sample AntAcemetagen935_FD_179846 | JGI IMG/M metagenome (GOLD analysis project Ga0222677, IMG submission 179846) | Saline water microbial communities from Ace Lake, Antarctica - #935 | ecosystem: Environmental > Aquatic > Non-marine Saline and Alkaline > Saline | place: Antarctica: Ace Lake... | reverse complement strand
AGCCAAGATAGCAATAGCCGTATATACATATCGACCTTGAAAGACCAAGAATATCCCGGTTATGCCGCATAATAAATTCAAAATTGACAAAATGTCTGCATAGAAACGGTTTGGTATGGTTTTGAAAACACTCGATGAAATGGACAAAATGATGCATACATAAAGCATTTGCGCTGAAAAATTCGGGATTTGGAAGGTATCACCGAGAAGCGCGCAGTAAATGATCAAGGCAAAACACAAGACCGCTTTAATCTTTCCGAAATTATTCGCAGCCACAGAGAATGTTGTAAAACGCTTAATAATATATCTGATCAAGAATTGCCCGCAGGCCTCTATGATCAGCAGGGCCCATACTGCCCTCACATCTATCAGGCCCATATAAGCGAAAAAGAACATGGGAGGTAAATAGGTTAGTTTATCACATAGGGGATCGAGTTCCTCGCCAAAAGGGGTTATAAGGTCGCATCTTCTGGCTATTAGTCCGTCAACACCGTCTAAGACCGCTGAAACGGTAAACAATAGGATACCCCAAGCGTGCTGTCCGGCTACAAAATATAGCAATATGCCTGACAGTCCGATGAATACTCTCCAGACACAGATTGCATTTGGGTGGTAATACCAATGTCTGCCCATATAACCTCTAACTCTCTCGCTTCTTAAGGCGACCACAAAACCCAGATACATTACGAGAGAAAAAGACGCTGATATGATAATTGAAATAACCTTATCCATCGAAGGCCTCTGCCATAAAATTTGAAATAAACATCCTTTTTGGTATAATAGCATAAGCAGAAATGGATTTGTGTGTCAAGGGTGAGAGCATATAAAATCGGGCGGCATATTCAGGAAAGGGGATCTTTGCTTGACTCTTTCTACTGTAGAATTTCTAATAAACTGTTTTTCCATTGACAGGATCAACACGATTATTCATAATTTGGTGACTTCATTACTATAAAGAGGGCCACGTGACAGAAATATCTATGGAAAAGGGGTTGCCGACCGCATATGACGATCTCACAGATGAAGCATTTCAGTCTGCCAGGGATCTGATTGCCTTTTTTATCATTGCCATGAAGAACTATGCCCTTTACCCTGAGGATAATGAGGTCTCGCAGCAGTCTGTGGAGAACGTCGTCACCCGCCTGAATGAGTTTATCAAGAAATACGGCGACTTCAGATTCGACGTAAAGAAGAATCGGTTACTCTTCTTAGATCGGATCGTACATCAAGGGGTTCCTAACGTGGGGGATATGGCTTTCATTCTTTTTCGTGACGGGATTCAGTGGTTTGAGTTTCAGAAGGGAATCGAATTACCAGAGGTTGCAGGCTTTTTTAGGTTGCTGAACCAATTTAGAGAGACGGTTGAAGAATCAGATGGAGATCTGGTAACCGCCCTATGGGAGGCCCAGTTCCCTCACCTGCGCTACGAGGCCACTGACGTATTCTTGGACGATGAAATATTACAGGATTTCTCTCTTCTGCGTGTGACGGACGAAGACGACCGCGGGAGGGATCAGGAGGTGGATCAAGAAACCTCACAGGCCATTTCTGACCCGGATACATATACTGCAACGTGGGAACTGACCCCCGAAGAGATAAATAAACTCGGGCAAATGGTCCTGGAGGATGAAAACCTTGACAACATCGGGGAAACCCTGGACGTCATAATTGTTATTCTCAGAGAACACATTGAAGAGGACGACCTTGAAGATGTTCTCAAATTCGTCCTGGCAGAGTTCCGGGACGCCCTTTCGAGGGTGGAGTTGCAAGTGGGGCTAAATCTGCTTGAACAAGTACATGAAATCCATAAGTCCTGCAAAACGAACAGGGCCTGGGCCATCCCCATGTTAGACCATTTCTTGAAGGAGGCCTCCGGGTATCAGGTATTGAATGTTCTTCAGGAGGTTTGGCCTGTTTTGGAAATCCTTGGCTCCCACAGGCTCTTGCTTCGCCAGGTGTTGCTCCTCCTCTCACCGGAAGCGGTTCTGGCCATTGGGCCCATGTCCCTTGAGGTCTCTTCCCCTCGCATCCAACGTGAGCTCATGGAAGTAATCGGATACTTAGCCGGCAGAGATATCGCTCCCTTCGAGCGTCTCTTGAATCACTCCGACAAAAACCTCATCCAAAGGATGATGCCCGTATTGAAAGACCTCGAGGGCGACAGGCCTTCCGAGCTCCTTATCATGTTAACCCGCAATTCCTCTGAGCAAGTAAGGAAGACAGCTCTTGACACTTTAATGGCTCGGGATCGTCAGCTCCTTCAAGAAATCTTTCCCCTTATCGATGATGACAGCGATCATATCAGGAGGCTCATTCTCCAGTACATAGGAGAAGACAGAAATGAGTTTATCGAGGACTTTGTACTGGATTACTTTGAACAGCGGAAGTTTCAACGACATGACAACCAGCACCTCTTGGCCTGTTATAGGGCCCTGGGCGGTTGCGGTTCTGCCCGTTCAATCGCATTCCTGGGCAGGGCCTTACTAAATGGCGGCTGGATTCCCGGTTTCAGTAAATCAGCTCACCGGCAAGGCGCAGCTATTGCCCTGATGGCATTGGAATTGGATGAGGCACAAAACCTGCTTGATAAGGCCTCCCGAAGCCTCTTTCCCGGTGTAAGGAGCGCCTATAGGAAGGCGATGGAGTCCAGCAGTAAGAAAAAGGGAGCGCATATACTTTGACAACAGATTCCCAAGAGCGGCCTAACCAGCCGGAAGAAACCTTTCTCAGGGCCTTTTACTGGCTGCTGCAGACGGTAAAAATCCATCAGGATAATAATAAGGTCCTGCAGGATAGCGCCAGGGAATTCATAGACTCAGTAGTTCAGTCCTGTGTCGATGACCCCCATATAACATTTGAGATCTTCAGAGGCAGGTTTTACCTGAGAGAGAAAAAGCTTGTCTACCGGATCGTGAGTTTTGACCTTGTTAATGGAATGCTTCAGTTTTTCGAGAGCCGGGGGCTCCAGGGACTCCGCTTGTTTATTACCATGGGTGACGCCCCCATTGAGCGGGTGTTGGCATTCGCACGTATCCTGAACCAGGCCGGACGCCAGGAGAATTCCTTGGCATGGATTGCCCACCAGTTGGAAGGTGATGCCTTTTCCTGGGTGGAGGTAGTCCATAACCAGGATGAGTTGCCTGAAGAAGAACTCGAACTCAGAAAAAGGGCAAAAAGGACCTACTTTTACTCCTTGTCTGCTGTAAAGGACGTCGGCCAAAAGATATTTTCCAAGCGTCCTGTGGGTATCCGCAAGACCAAACGACTGGTTCAAAAGCTGGTGGACATTCTATCCGAGGATGAATCATTGCTTCTGGGAATGAGTACCATCCGTGATTTTGATGACTATACGTATACTCATTCGGTAAATGTGGCAGTACTCTCCCTGTGCCTGGGAAAACGCATAGGGCTTTCGCGAACAGCCATGGAGAGGTTAGGGATTTGCGGGCTCTTTCACGATCTTGGAAAGACAGCGATATCCCGTGAGATCTTATTCAAGCCCGAGCAATTAACCAACCGGGAGTTTGAAGAAATTGAAAGGCACCCGGTGAAAAGCGTAATCAACATCGTTAAATTAAGCACCGATGAAGATCTCAAGGCCAAGATTATTCCCCCCATATTCGAGCACCACTTGAGGTACGATCTCTCCGGCTATCCCAGGCATCACAGGGAGAAACCCCAAGGCCTGTTTGGCCGAATTCTTACCATCGCTGACATCTTCGACGCAATGACATCCTCAAGGATTTATCGCCCAGTACCCTTCAGTCCGGACCGGGCCCTGGGTATGATGATGGAGGGCGCGGGAAAGGACTTTGATCCAATCCTCTTAAAGGTCTTCCTCAATATGCTCGGGGTTTTCCCGGTGGGCACACTCCTGGAACTGGACACAGGGGAGATAGGCCTGGCCATGGAGACCCCCGAAGAGGCCCTGCAGGACCGCCCCATGGTTTTGATCCTGGTTTCCGATGGGAAAGGCGGGTTTAGAAAAGGAAAACCAGTGAACCTGGCAGAGAGGGATCCCCGCACCGGACTATTTAGGAGAAATATCGTTAAGAGCCTCCATCCTAAGAGCTATGGAATCCAGCCTGCCGAGTTCCTCCTCTGAGACGAAGACCCGGAACATACGCCTTCTGAAAATCACCATAATGGATTTTCCCTACCAGCAGGTGAGAAACACGTTATATAACATTCTATTGGGTGTAGTCAGATGACAATCGAAGAGGGTTACAGAGAAAGATACAAATCAGGGGACACTCCCTGGGACGCCGGTCAGCCGGATTTCAATCTGATCGAAATTGTGACCAAAAATCCTATTCTGAGCTGCAAAGCCTTGGAGGTCGGTTGTGGAACCGGTGACAATTCCATTTGGCTTGCTAAGAACCGCTTTCAGGTTATTGGTACTGATACTTCGGACATTGCTATAGAGAAGGCAAAAAAAAAAGCTTCTAAAGCCATCGTTGAATGCGGTTTCATACTTGTTGACTTTACTAAGAACAGAATTGAAGGAGCCCCTTTTGGTTTTGTATTTGATAGGGGCTGTTTTCACTCATTCAGTTCTGAAAACGATCGAAGAAGGTTTGCCAAAAATGTCGCTACTCATTTGGAAGAAGCTGGCCTGTGGCTGACAATCGTTGGCAATGCTGATGAAGATCGCCAGGGTCCTGGCCCACCTCAACGGACTGCAGGAGATATAGTCTTGGCAGTGGAGCCTTATTTTGAGGTTCTTTCACTTGAATCAAGCGACTTTGGATCGAAGCGTTCAAACCCACCCAGAGCCTGGAGGTGTTTGATGCAGAAACGGCATGTGAAATAGTTGCTTTTAATAAATAACGAAAAGTAATATTGATCAGAGTAGACCCCTTTAACGCATATCGGATAGGAGGAAAAGAAAATGGAGCTTTTTGAGGCAATTAAGTCCCGTATGTCCATTAGGGGGTTTAAGCCGGATCCGGTTCCCAGGGAGATCTTGTTTAAACTATTAGGGGTCGCTACTCGTTCGCCTTCCGGTGTAAACTGCCAGCCATGGGAAATTTACATTATAACGGGTGAAGTCCTGAAAGAACTCAGACAGGTCTATGTGGAGCAATTGCGCCGGGGGATTAAACCGCACCCTGAAATTTATGGTGATTACGAATCGAAGGGTTTGTCACCATCACTTGAAGGTGTTTACAGGGAACGACAGGTTCAGCTTGGAAAACAGTTGTTTCAGGTCCTGGGCATAAAAAAAGGTGATGATAAGAAATTGCAGGAATATTATGAGAAGATGTACCGCTTCTATGATGCACCAACTGTCCTTATAATCGCTGCGGACGAGAGCCTTCTGCTCCCATTTGTCTCATTTGACATAGGTTTACTAACCCAGACAATAGCTTTAGCGGCCCAGGAGTATGGTTTAGGCACCTGTATTATGCGAGCGATAGTGGACTATCCCGGGCAAGCCAGGGATGTCGTTAAGATTCCTCAATCCAAACGACCGATAATTGGCGTAGCCATAGGTTACCCGGATTGGGATGACCCTATCAATGAACTGAGAACCGAAAGGGAATCCTTGGACAAAATAGTCACTGTGGTCGGTGAAAAATGACAAGGGTTGCGTATTTGATACTACAGCATCCATTATATTGTATGTTCGGGAGACCTTCAAAACTAAAAAGGTCGGCTTCACGGAGTAGATCATGAAAATCGTAAAAAATGTTGAAGACGCTGTAAATGCCAAAAACATTCCCAGCAACGCTGTAATTTATACCGGGGGAAATGCAGCCACTCCACAGGTGCTCCTGCGGCAGCTCGCAAAAGATGATTCCATAAAGAACGTGACACTCCTGAGCGTACTATTGCTCGGTGAAATTCAAGAACTATTTACGAAAGAAACGTGCGAGCGTATTGAACATCGCGTTATCTTTAACGGGCCTCACTCAAGAAAAGCCATGAATACCGGCAAGGCCAGCTATCAAATGCTGCACCTTTCGGATATACCGAGGCAGATGCGGCACTATGTGAAACCCAATATTGTTTTTCTCAGCGTAGCCGGGCCTGACAACGGCGGGAATTTCAGCTATGGCACGAGCATCGAGGGCTGTATGGCCGCGGTGGATTCGGCAAAGGCTCAGGGAGGCGTTGTCATTGCCGAAAGAAATGCAAAAATGCCTTTTGTTATGGGGACAACCATACATGAGCGTGAAATCGATTTCCTGGTCGACACGGACTATCCCATCCCAGTAAGTCCGGTAAACAAGCCGGATGATCGTGCAAAATTAATTGCCGATATAATCACTCAGCTCTATGTGGATGACGGCAGTACTCTTCAATTCGGTCTCGGGGAAATTCCGGAAGCGGTCACCGATGCTATTATACAAAAGGGGGTGAAAAATCTCGGCATTCATACAGAGCTGTTCGCTGATGCCATGAGGATACTCGTTGAAAAGGGTCTTGTTACCAATCATTACCCGGATTTTACCTTCTCCGTAGCCACTGTTTTCCTGTCCACTACAGCCGCTGGCTACAAGTGGTTTAATTTTAACAGTTCAATACAGGGCCGTCCTTCGAATTTCACAAACCATATCCCCACCATCGCCCTACTACCCAAAATGGTTTCCATCAACAGCGCCATCGGGGCCGACCTGCATGGCAATATTTGGGCAGATTCCTTGAACGCCACCATGATTTACAGTGGAATCGGAGGTCAGGCCGATTTTATTCGAGGGTCCTATCTTTCCAAAGGTGGTGTTCCGATTATTGCCATGAAATCGACAACCAGTGATGGCGAATCGAAAATAATGCTGCGGAGCCCGAAGGGAATTACGACGACCGCTATCCCCGCTGATCCCGTGGTCATCGTCACCGAATATGGGGCTTTTGATCCCCGTGGATTGAATATCGCCGAACATGCAGTGGCCATCGCCCATCTTGCGGCCCCAAAATATCGAGAAAAACTTCTAAAACATATTTACGACAGCAAAGAGTACTATAGACCTCAGAAGATGGTTGGAGACAAGCCACCGAAAGGGTTTATTCCATATGATGCGGTGAAGTGAGGGGTGTAGAACAGGATATTAAAGAAGGCAGAGGTGCCTTTTTTATGTATACTGTCTCAGACAAAGGAGGATTCTCATGAACAACAGACGTATGGGCGAGGCATTTATATTAGGTGCATTACTGTGCATCGGTTTGGCATTGCTTGGTTATCTGATATCAGGGAGTATAATCCGGATTAAGGCCTTAAACAGGACAGTCACAGTTAAGGGGTTATCCGAGCGTGAGGTCCCTGCAAATATTGCTATCTGGCCGATCAAATTCAGCGAAGCGGGTAATGACCTGAACGACCTGTTCTCAAGCATTCAACGGAATAATTCTCTCATCATACAGTTCCTGAAAAACAACGGCTTTAAAAACCCGGAGATCTCAATATCTGCGCCGGCAATCATGGACAGACAGGCCCAGGGGTATGCAGATTCCAACAAGATAAAGTTCAGATATTCAGGCAGTTCAATAATAACCGTGTATACAGGGAACGTAGATTCTGTGCGAAAAACAATGAAAAAACTCGTTGAGCTTGGTAAAGAGGGAATAGCTATTTCGGGGCAGGATTATAATTCAAAGACAGAATTCCTATTTACTGAATTGAATAAAATAAAACCTGAAATGATTGAAGAGGCAACAAAGAATGCCCGGGAGGTGGCCGAGAGATTTGCAAAAGACTCTGAGAGCAAGTTGGGCAAGATCAGGCATGCAAGACAGGGTCAATTTTCTATTAACAATAGAGATAGCAATACCCCATACATAAAGAAGGTAAGAGTTGTCTCCACTGTGGAGTACTATTTGTCAGATTAAGGATAAACCATGTCATATTCGGCCATGCAACGATTTAAGGATGCATTAGAGGGGACTCCGCAGGACAGGGTGCCTATTTTTCCTCTGATAGCAGGGTGGGCGGCAACCAATTTTTCCGATTTTTCGCCCCTTGAGGTGGCCTCCGACCCGCAGTTAATGGTGAAGGCCCAAATTGAGGCAAAAGAGTCCATGGGATATGACGCCGTTTTCAGCTATGTCCATCCTTTATACATCCCGGAGGCATTCGGATGCAAGGTTCGTTTTCTGGAATCCGGGCCACTGGTAGATCCACTTCCCCTTGAAATTACCCGTGTAAAGGATATTGATAATGTTCCACAACCTGATGCAAACAGAGAAGCAACGCTACCGGTTATATTGGAGGCTACCCGGGGTTTAAGTGCATATGGCAATGGTGAGATTCCTGTGGTGGGCCTTTTTGAAGGCCCTTTCACCACCACCTGCCGGGTCATAGAGGCCGAACTGATTATGCGAATGATCTATAAAAACCAACCGGTTCTGGAATGCCTGATGGATAAGATCACCGATTTTCTGCTGGATTTTGGCCAGGCCCTGATCGAGAAAGGGGCAAATGTCCTTCTCATTCCGGAGCCGACGGCCTCCGCCTCCATGATCTCTCCGCCCATGTTCCGACGAATCGTCCTGCCCAGGCTCCGGAAGATTGTCAATGAGTTAAGGGTTCCCTGCATCTTACACATCTGCGGAGATACCCTTTCTCTGCTTGAAAGCATGGCGCACACCGGTGCATCGGTACTAAGCCTGGATCAGTGCATGGATCTTGCGGAAGCGCAAGCAGTAATCCCTAAGGCGGTCCTGGGTGGGAATGTAGATCCTGTCAACTCTCTGCTCATGGGAACCACAGAACAGGTTGAGGCGGATACGCTTAGATCTCTTTCAAAGGGAGGCCGAAGCCGCTTTATTCTCATGAGCGGATGCGGGATCCCTCCAAAAACCCCGGTGGAAAATATAGAAGCCATGGTCCGCACTGCGACCAAATCAACAGAATCCCAGGAAAATTCAACAGGGTAAATATCTGCCATTTACAACCGTGAATGATGTAGGACATATCAAATTGTAATTTTCATAATATGGGAGGTGGAGAAAATGAGTGAGTTGTTCCGTGCTCTTTCGTCTGTGTTTCCAAAGGATAGAATAAGCGATGATGAAACGGTTTTGGCCGGCTATGGGGCTGATGGGGCCATTGCACCCGGATCAATGACTCTTCCAAGCCTGGTTGTGTTACCAAAAACCATGGAGGAAATCAGGCATCTTTTGCAAATTGCCCATCGGAGCAGGGTTCCCGTAACGCCAATGGCCCGAGGTTCCAATATCGCCGGCATGACGGTCCCTGTGCAGGGTGGGGTCGTGGCTGACCTGAGGCTTATGAATAAGATTATTGAGATCAATGAAGATGCTGCGTATGCACTAATCGAACCGGGCGTGACATTCCATGAACTTTCTATGAAACTCAGGGAAAAGGGATTTTTTTGTCATCTTCCGACCGCTGCAGGGGGAAGCAGTCCTCTGGCCAATTACATGATGCGCCCCTCAGGCAACTTTACTGCCAAATGGGACCCTGACCCCCTGCTTTCCCTTGAAGTCGTCACCCCTGAGGCGGGAATCATAAAAACCGGTTCCGCTGCCTTTGAGACGGCGGGCTGGCGCGCAAGATACCACTGTTTCCCTGACCTTACAGGTCTTTTCGCAAATTCTTATGGCACCTTGGGGATCGTGACAAAGGCAGCCGTGAAAATATTTGATCGCGGGGAAGATGAGCGATTAGTTTTGACTACCTTTGATGATTTCCCTCCCGCCATGGATTATATGAAGCGCTTGGTAAGGAGAAACCTGGCGGAAAGCGTGACGTTCTGGACCTGGGGCTGGAATATGTTTCATGAAATGATGCTTTCCAAGTCGGAGAAAATGCCGGAAGTGATGTTAAAGCAGGACCAAAAGACCCCTCCTCCCGGAGTTCCCTTCGGTATCGCCTCTGCCCGGCTCAGCGGGTACAAGGAGGTCGTTGACGCACAGGAAAAAACTTGCATCAAGATTGCCAGGGAGCTTGGCGGCGACTCCCTCAATAATGAAGAAGCAAAAGAGAAATATCCCGGATGCTATGAATACTTGGATTCCTACTTTGTAAAAGGGATCCACCCTAAACCGGGTGAAGAATCTCAGATAAGGGCCGGGCTCCATTTGCCGGGCTGCCTGCTTACGGCTGAGCCCTCTAAGCTCCTGGAAATAGAAAAATTTATGTGGGATTTGGCTGAGCGGGAATTCAAACCACCCTATTTCTACCGTGCGCTTCCCTACTCACACGGGAGGGAGTTTTTCTTCGCCTTTGTGGTCTATGTAACAGGTTCCTTGATCGAACAGCGAGATTATTTATTACATTTAAAAAGCATATACGGCGATTTATACAGGAATTTGCTCCGTAACTATGGGGGGGTCATGTTCAGGTATCGAAAGGACCCTGCTTTTTTCGGAATGACCGGCCAATATGGAGAACTCCTCCGGAAGATAAAAAAACTTGTAGATCCCAACAACATCATGAATCCCGGCATGTTACTATTTTAGGAGGGAAGGATAATGGAAACCCGTTTCAATATCAGCGAAGACCTCTATACCGCAATGCACAAATGTATACGGTGCGGGCAATGTGGTTATGGTAACGAAGAGGCCCGGTTCAGCGTCCTGTGCCCCATGCAAATCAAGGGGAAGTATTTCACCTACAGCGCCGGTGGTATAATGCAAATCGCACGGGCAATTTACGAGGGGAAGATGGGGTTTTCAGAATCCGTAAGGGACCTGCTCTTTCAGTGTACTACCTGCGGTGCCTGCGAAATAAACTGCGGTATTATTGGGAGTCAGGTCGACCTTTTTACTCTGATGAAAAGAGAATTGGTCGAAAATGGCATTCCCCTTCTTGAACCCCATAAGTCCATTGTTGAAAATATACTTAGCAAAAAAAGCCCTTACGGAGGTAGGCTCCCCGCGAGGACAGAGTGGTTATCGGATGAGAAAAAAGACAGCATGTCCTCCAGTCCTGAAATATTCTACTTTGTGGGTTGCGTTTCATCCTACATGGAAACAGAAATACCAGATGCCTTTGTGAACGTGCTGACAAAACTCGATATCCCTTTTGCAATTAACAATGATGAGTGGTGTTGCGGGGCGCCCCTCTATTTTGCGGGATATGAAAAAAAGACATATGACATGGCAAAGCACAACGTTGAGGCCATAGAGAAAAGCGGGGCCTCAAAGGTGGTCTTTACCTGCCCCACATGTGCCATGGTCTTTAAGAATTATTACCCCCGTTGGGTCAAAAGACCGCTCCAGTTTGAAGTCCTTCACGCCACCCAATATTTTGAAAGGCTTCAGGATGAAGGCAGATTGAAACTGGGGCCTATGGGAGCGCAAAAAACCGCAACCTATCACGACCCATGCCATTTGGGGAGGGGACAGGATATTTATGATGCCCCCCGCAGGATACTGAACGCGATTGAAGACCTTGATTTCAAGGAACTAAACCTCTCCCGTGAAAACAGCTTTTGCTGCGGAGGAGGAGGGCTGTTGCCGACAGGCTTTCCCGGTTTTGCGGATGAACTGGCCCGGATAAGGGTTTCCGACATGGAGAAAACAGGAGCAGATCTACTGGTTTCTGCATGTCCGGCGTGCAAGGAAAATCTGAAAATTGCCGCAAAAAAATTGAAACGAGGTGCAAAGGCTATCGACATTACGGAACTCATCGATCAATCACTCCAATAGGATCTGGCAGAAATATACCCTAATTCTGCGAACCCAAACCGGGGAAAACCCCTACGATCAAACCCTCGGAGGGAAGCACCATGGAACATTTTTCATCGATTCAGGTCCGCAACGTGAGGGCCGCTCAATTTTTTATTGACAATCTTTTTAGATAATGCGCTAATGTCAAGAAAGCGGTTCTGTATGCAGAATAATGCCTTTAGGGAGCTTGATTCAATGAAGAAAACAGTTAAGCATCCAAATGACCCCCAAAAAGCCAAGTCAGCTTATAAGCCGCTGGTGCCGGCTGTGGAACAGGCTTCAAGGGTCCTCATCTGTTTGGGAAGAAGTCCCAAATACAAAATGACGCTGACGGAAATATGTAATCAGGTCGGAATCCATAAAAGTAAAGGTTATTCAATCCTTAATACATTGAAGCAATTTGGTTTAGTGGAAAAAGACCCTCAGACAAAAACCTACTCCCTGGGGGTCGGTCTGGTCTTTCTGGCACGCAATGTCCTGGACAATCTGGACCTGAGGGATATCGTAGAGCCTTACCTTGGAAGCCTTGCCAATGAAACATCCTGCACTGCCCTATTCGGTTTGATAAGTGCTGAACAGGTCTTTATTATTGCCAAGCATGAAGCGGACCATAATGTCGGAATAACCATAAGACTCGGTCACAGATTCCATATTACTTCCGGTGCCCATGGAAAGGCCATTGTGGCGTTTATGCCTGATGAAGAGAGGGAAAAGATCCTGGATAGAAAAAAGCTCTACTTCTATGGAGATGCTTCGGCAATGGATACAAAACGGTTAAGAAAAGAACTTTTGGAGTGCAGACGATCCGGATTTGCACAGGATAAAGGCGGATTACAGCCCGGAATAAATGCCGTGAGCGCCCCTGTTTTTGGGCCGGCCGGCCGGGTTATCGGATGTGTAATACTTATCGGGGCATTTCCGGATGCCCTGATGCAAAAACATGGTCAAAAAATAGCTGGTGTGGTCAGGCGAATTTCCGGGAAGTTAGGAGCTGATACTGATCGGGTTTATAAATAGGGATCATCTCCCGATTAGTTGTAGCTAATTAAGGCAAAATAAATGGGTTATCTCTAATTGAGCAGGGGTTATTCCAGAGGATTCAAGGGGTCAAGGATTCAGGGGTTCGAGTGATCCGCCACAGAACAGGCGGATAAAAATGCTAAAGAACTAAAAAGAATTGAAAACGCTGATAAAGCCTTTAGAAAACAAACCCTCGAATCCTTGACCCCTTGAATCCTTGGACCCTCTTCTCCAAATAAATTGGAGAAGAACCACAAATAAGCAAGGGGGGGAGGCCTGTATGCCTGAATTCGTTTACTCCAACATAGCGAAAGAAATGGAAACCTACGGGTATAATTCCGTGGTCAAAAGCCACTGCAGAATGTGTCATGGCGGCTGCGGAGTGCTGGTCTACGTCAAAGACGGCAAGGCGGTCAAAATTGCCGGTGATCCGGACTGCCCTATAAACCATGGAACACTTTGCAGTAAAGGTATTGCATCGGCTCAATTAGCCTATCACCCTGATCGGTTGACGTATCCTGTCCGAAGAATAGGTCCAAAGGCCAGCGGAAAATGGGAGCGCATCTCCTGGGACGAGGCATTGGATACTATTGCAGAACGTATACTGCATTATAAAGAAAAGTTCGGGGCCGAATCGATCGTTCCCGGTTACGGAACAGGAAGGGAAAACGAGGCCGTTATATACCGGTTTGCCAATCTATTAGACACCCCCAATGTCCTTACTGCAGGGCATTTCTGTTACGGCCCGCGTATTGCCACAAGCATTCTGACCTGCGGGACAAACCCGATCGTTGATTATGAAAACCATCCCAAGTGCATTATGGTGTGGGGCAACAACCTCGTCATAAGCAACCCCGACTGTTACAAGGGCGAGCCTTTTTCAGTGAGCCTGGACAAAGGGGCAAAACTTATAGCGGTTGACCCGAGACTCACGCGGATTGCAGCACGTTCGGATATCTGGCTTCAGCTTCGACCCGGAACAGATACGGCACTGGCCCTGGGAATGCTGAACGTTATTGTCAATGAAGAACTGTATGACAGGGAATTTGTGGAAAACCATGTCCATGGATGGAAACCTTTTGTTGAAAGGGTCAACGAGTATACCCCAAAAAAAGTAGAAAAGATAACGTGGGTTCCCGCGGAAAAAATCAGGGAGGCGGCACGGCTCTTTGCAACCACCAAACCCGCAGCCATCCAGTGGGGCGTGGCCATTGAACAGCAGGTCAATTGCGCGGACAATAACCGGGCACTCATGGCCCTCATGGGTATAACCGGAAACATTGATATTCCCGGAGGGCAGATGTTGTTCAGCCCCCCGAAAATAAGAAATGTCGGTCAATTCGGCGCCCATAAAATGCTTTCAAAAGAACAGGCTAAAAAACGATTAGGTGGAGAGCGATTTCGCTTAGGGGGGAATTTCGGCATCATCAACCCGAAATGCGTGTGGGATGCAATCCTTGAGGAAAAGCCCTATCCGGTGAAGATGTTGTTTCTGATCAGCTCGAATCCTGTAATGACCCGTGGCAATGCAAGGGAGGTTTACCGTGCCCTTGAAAAAGTGGAATTTATGGCTGTGTCCGACTTTTTTTTAACACCCACGGCAGAGCTCGCAGATATTGTCCTGCCTGCCGCCACATGGCTGGAGATGGATTATATAGGAGATTTCTGGAAAAGACACGGTCATATCCTGCCCCGGCGGAAGGCCATTTCCGTGGGGGAGTGCCGGTCGGATCATGAAATGCTGAATGATCTTGCCCACAGGGTGGGCCAGGGAGAATACTGGTGGGATACCTTTGAGGGGGGGCTGGATTATATTCTGGAACCTATGGGAATTACATGGCAGGACTTCAAAAAAATGGATTTCACCAGGGGGGATGTCAAATATCAAAAATATAAAGAGAAAGGCTTTTCCACGCCCACCGGAAAATTCGAACTCTACTCCACACTTCTTGAAAAATGGGGCTATGATCCACTTCCCCGGTTCCGTGAGGCCCCGGAAAGCCCGGTTAGCACACCGGAATTATACAAAGATTATCCTTATATCCTTATCACGGGAAGGAGACTGCCAGGTTTTTTCCATAGTGAAAATCGCCAGGTTCCCTGGCTGCGAGAGCTTCACAGGGAGCCCGTGGTAGAGATTCACCCTGAAACCGCGGAGAAAGAGGGTATAAAAGAGGGGGCTTGGGTTGTTATAGAATCGCCCCGTGGCAAGGTCAGGCAGAGGGCTAAGTTCTTCGAGGGCATGGACCCGAGGATTGTTTCTGCCGAGCATGCCTGGTGGTTTCCTGAAAAAAGAGATCCCGGGCATGGCTGGGACGAATCAAATATCAATATCCTGACGGATAATGCCTATGAATCTTGCGACCCGGCAATGGGGGCCACTCATGTAAGGACACTTTTGTGTAAGATATATCCCGAAAAAATGGAAGGGGACAACTCATGAAGCAATATGCGCTGGTCATAGACCAAGAAGCCTGCTGGGGGTGCAAGACCTGCGAAGTGGCATGCAAACAGGAGAACGGGGCCGCGGACGGCATCAAATTGATTTATGTGTCGGAAGATGGCCCTAAGATGGTGGACGGCGAGCCGTATTTTGTTTTCCGGGTGAATGTCTGCCGACACTGTGATGATCCCCCATGTGCGGATGCATGCCCGGAAGAGGCAATTACCAAGAGAGAAGACGGTATCGTAGTCATGGATTATGAGCAATGTACCGGTTGCGAATTGTGTATAGAGGCATGCCCTTACAATGCCATCTCCTTTGATGCGGACAAGGGCGTCGCACAAAAATGCAATCTCTGCCATCACCGTGTGGATCAAGGACTTTTGCCGGCGTGTGCCGACAACATCTGCCTGGCACACTGTATCTTTTTTGGAGACCCGGAGGAAATTAGCCAAACGGCAAACCTTTGAATCCTTGAACCCCCTTCTCCAACTAAATTGGAGAAGAACCTAACATACTATAATATGCTTATCAGGAGGAGTGACATGTTCTGGGATGAGAAGAACGAATGCCTGTCACGGGATGAGATGACCGCTATCCAGGAAAAGAGTTTGAAACAGACGGTGAAATATGCCTGTGAGAAGGTTCCGTTTTACAAACAACTTCTTGACGAAAAAGGGGTCCGCGC
>Ga0222677_1000406_pt1 | contig 17074 bp, 40 predicted proteins | sample AntAcemetagen935_FD_179846 | JGI IMG/M metagenome (GOLD analysis project Ga0222677, IMG submission 179846) | Saline water microbial communities from Ace Lake, Antarctica - #935 | ecosystem: Environmental > Aquatic > Non-marine Saline and Alkaline > Saline | place: Antarctica: Ace Lake... | reverse complement strand
TCTAGGAAATATTACACCGACTTTCCTTTGTGTGTTTGCCATTGATGCAGTTCTAAGTAAAGTTTTCTGTAATACTTCAGACAAATGTTCATCATCATCTAAATGAAATACCCATTCAGAAGTACACTTACTTGTCCCAAAGTTACGTTGTGCAGCAAAGTCTTTATTTAATGGTCGTTCAAATACTTTAATTTTACCAGTGATATCTGTTCTTTCTTCATCATATGTCTTTGTCATATAGTTTACAATCTCTTCTTTTAAGGAGTTAGTTTCACTATCTACTACTAAGACAATATTTCTAAACAATGGTTCGTAACATTTAATCTTATCCATCACTGCAACGGTATTTCCTTTAGTAAGCATTACCATATCAATATTAATATCTTCTTGAGAGTATGATGCTAATCCATCTGCACCAAGTACTACTGGTTCTTTCCACTTTCTTATAAAGTTGTTCTTATCAGCTATACATTCTTCAAATGGTTCTGCAGTTCCTTCACATCCCCATTTGTTTGCAGTAATTGCAATTTGTCTTTTCTTAGATACTTGATAAGCCAAATCGTAATAGATATAGTTGTCTGTTTTGTAGGTCTTATTAGTAAATAAATCAACATCTAAGTCACACTTATTAATTGCAAAAGGTATTGTAAAAGAAGTAGGTGTAAGGTTCTCTGTATTTTTATGTTGGCAAGAGAGTATTCTTCCAGGAATTATCTTCTTAATCTCTTCAGTTAATTCGCAGAACTTATAACACTCTAAGTTCACCACCACCTTGTCTTCATCTTTTAATTTACTTAACTCTTCTTCTTTAATTCGTACAAGTTTATCTTCCACTAGTTTATAAAATTCAAAGTTCATATTTCTCTCCTCCGTTTAGTATTAATTCAAATGAATGGTTGTCAATAATTGTTTTACAGTATACATCAAACTCACTAAAAGAGTTCTCGTCATAGTAACACAAGTGTTCTGGATTATCATAGGCCATCTTATAAGGTATACCTATAGCTAGATAGTCACATTTCGTTAGCATTAAATTAACAAACTCTTCTGGATTCTTAAAGTGTTCTAATGTATGGTTTATAAGTATTACATCTGCGTGGTCCATAGTTTCAGCATACTTAACTATGTCTGCAGTGATAAACTTAATATCGTTATATTCTTTTTTCCCTTTGTTAATTGCTCTAGAAGAAAAGTCTACACAAGTTAAGTCACAACCAGGAATAACTTTATTGATTGCTTCTAACATAGAACCATCAGAACCACCTAAATCTACTATAGTTGGCTTCTCGGTTATACCAATTAATGATGCTATCCATTTAACTAGTTGTGAGTTCATTAAGAATTCATCAGGGCTGGGTACATTTATTCCTCTATTGTCCCAGTATTTATGTGTGTTAATCTGTTCCCTATCGTTCTGGGAAAAATATTTTATCTTCTTCATCTTCTTTTATATCTCCAATGTTAAATAAGACCTCTGCCTCAAGTTGTTGCATAATACCTTTATCATCTGATAAATCCATACTATCTATTAAAGTTACCTGTGCAAATCCTTCATCACAAATATAAGAGAAGTGTTGTAAGTAAGCGTGTTTCTTTCCTTTAAAAATCCAATCCACCATATTAATTTACCTCTTATTCATTTAATTACCAGGAAAATTTAAAATAAAAAAATAAAAAGTTATTTGGAAACAGTTAACATTCCAAACACTTTCTCATTAGGTACTCTTAAAACCATCTTGTCGTTGTCAGCATTGTCTTCAGGAGACTCTACTACAATTCCATTTGATTTAAGATAACTCTCATCAGTAGTTCCTAATTCAATTCCACCAACAACGATATCTGCAGTTTCAGCTTCTCCTTCTTCTGTTCCTAAATACTCCAGGTTAGAAGTTGCCATCCACATTGCACCAACCTTAACATGATTACCATTGTAAGTCATAGTTAAAGTCTTCTCATCATTCTCAAGAACTAAATCTTCAGTACTATTAATCCAGTCACCATCTTCTTTGTACCAAGCAAGTGTTCCATCGAAGTAAGCTTCACTCATTTTCTCATCACCGATAGTAATAAAATCACCATTAGCTTCTACTTTAACTACTTTGTAATCTTCTGAAGTAATTTCATCAAAGGATAACTCGTACTCAGCATAGTCGTAAACTTTTTCATAGTCAAATCCTAACTTGAAATAGTCTAAGAAGTTCAAGGATTCTCCTGGAGCTAAGATTGCTTCATCTAAATCGTCTGCTTTAACATCATAAGTAACACCAATAGATACTAAATCTCCAGCATTAGTAATAATGTTCCAAGTGTAGTCTTCATTATCTTCAATGAACTCATCGCCGTGGTCAACAGTTTGTAAGATGTCCGTTCCAAATTCTAGTTCTGCACCTTCAACTCCACCTGCATATCCTTGGAAGTCAATATCATTTACTCTAACTTCAAATTCTGCAAATTCTTCTGTTTCTCCTAACTCAATTGCTTGTGTTACAATTCCAACAGTTACGCTAGCTTTATCTTCAGTAACGTAGTTAAGTCTAACAACAACTTCATCAAAGATGTATTCTTCACCGGCTAGTAAGTTAGCTTTTTCTACATTCTCTTTGTAAGTTAATTCTGCATCTTTAACATCTACAATTTCGTACTCTTTACCTAAGAATGAAACATATAACTGTTCGTCTTCTTTAATATCTGAATAGTCAATTACTTCTTCAAATTCGTAAGAGTAAGTTACACCTTGTGATGCAGTAAACAATAGTCTAGCTACGTCTTCAAAGTCAGCATCATCATCAGAGATTCCAACTTTTAAATCGGATAAACTAATGTATTCTTTAACCTTGTACTCTTCGTCTTTAAAGTCGATGTCTCCTTTGTATAAGAAGTCCACATCATAATGGTCTACACTAAAGTCTCCAACACTGTCTCCTAAAACTAATCCGTCTTTAACTTCTTCAAGAGATGCTTCAACTTCTTCTTCAGCCATTACTTCTTCTTCAACTTGTTTAAGTACTTCTAACTCTGCACTCATACCTTCAACCATTGTATTGGTTTCTTCAATCACAATACCCTGACTAGCAACTTGTTCTACTAATGCATCGTTAGTGATTTCTAAATTTGCACTAGCATCTTGTGCTTGCACTAATAACTCTTGTGCGCTAGCTAGTTCATTTACTTTAGCATTGAAATCTTCAGTAGAAACTCCACAACCAACTAATGTTGCACCAATCAGACTAATACCTACAACAGCTATAATCTTTTTAATTACATTTTTTGTATTCATTTTCTTTTACCTCCTAAAAGGAACTCACCTATACCATTTATTGTATAGTTAACTTTTAAACCTTGCGAAAATTTACCAGATTTGTTTATAAAGGAATCTACTCGCATTTTTGCCCCACTAATTGTAGTAAATGACTTACTGCTTCATTAAATCCTTTATAAAATACAAACTGGACAAGCCCAACTGGATTCTCGAACTTTAGTCCTGCAAGTTTATGCAAAGCTTCATCTGTTAATACTATAGTATCTGCTCTCATCTTGATAAGATAGTCTATTAACTCGTCCTTGTTTATTGACTCAACGTCTTTTCTATTACCGTTTTCCATTCTTCTACTTTTTTATCCCACGTATGTTCACTAGCGAACTTAATACAGTTATCTTTAAATAACTTATCTACTTTGTTTGCTTTCCATAACGTGTAAAACTCTTCAAACTTCTCTACTAAACTATCAACATCTACAATGAAGTGTGCTACCCCTAAAGATAATACTTCTTCTTGCTTGATTGTCTTAGCAAGTAATCCTCTTGTTTCTCCAACTAGTTCTTTAGCTGTTGTTGCTTCAGAAGATATTACTGGCACCCCACAAGCCATAGATTCTAACATACAAAGTCCAAAGCCCTCTCCTCTAGCTGCAGTTACGTGTGCATCTGCCATTCCTGTAAGTTCAGCAACTTTAGTTTCTGGTTCTCCCCTAAAGAAAGATTGTGCAGGATGTATGAATACTTTTTTTCCAATAAGGTTTTCTTCAACATCATCTAAGAGTGGTAAGGTAATGTTCACCGTGTTCCTAATATCTAGGTGTGCATCTGCATAGTTAATTGAATTAATTAACAACGCAACATCTTTCTTTCCTTTAGCAAACTTAGCATATGCTCTGGTTAAGTTCTGCATATCTTTCCTTAATGAGTTTCTTCCTATAGAAAGAAATAAACATTTATCTTTAAGGTCAACAGTATAGTTCATTGTTTTCTTTAACAACTCACTTTCTTTTTCTCTAGCTTTAATCTTCTGTTCTTTAGTTAATGGTTTAAATAGTTCTAAATCTACACCATGATAGATGACATCACTGTCTTCAAAGCCATGTCTTTCTATTACACTAGCGCCATGATTAGTCATTGCAACTATCCTGTCTGCTTTCTCTAATATCTGTGGTGAATTCCAAGAAAGGGTTTCTCCATCAGTTGCTGCGTATAGAATTACTTTAGTCTTACCATAGTTTACTTTATGTAACCCTTGATTAATCAAAGTAAACAAGTCTTCTTGCATAATTATTACATCTGGTTCTAATAACTGAAGTTGGTAAGGAAGTAATAATTGGTTACCATCTTTCATAGGAAAGATAAAGTAATCTGTTCCTTCTGGTTTGATAGCTTCACCACAAAATGAATCTCCGATAGTAATAACTTCATAGTCATCAGTTAGTCTAGAACATATATTTCTAACACACTGAGAAAATCCTGTATTAAGGTTAGCACTATTACTTAAGTATAAGATTCTCTTCTTCTCACTTCTATTTACTGCTTCCTTCTGTTCCTTCTGCATCTTTCTTTACCTCTTCAGTTTTAGTTTCAGTAGTTGGTGCTGGTGTAGGTACTGGGTCTACTTTAGGTTCTTCTTGAGTAACTTGCTTAATCTCTTCTTCTTTTTTCTCTTCAGCAGGTATCATTTCAGTAAGAGTATGAACACCAATATCATTTGATAATAAAATATCTTCGTTCTTTTCTCTTGCTTCAGCAAGGCTACTTTTAATAGATTCCCTTTCTTCGTCTGTGTAATCTTTTGGTACGCTTAAAATAAAGCGATTGTGTTTTATGTTTGTCATTTAATTTTTCCTCCATTTGATTATCCCCATAGGGACATTGCTCCAACAATAATTAATAATGATAAGATGATTGTAGAAAATAAACTTATATGTTCTTTAGTTACCACTTGATATAATGTAAAAATAAACAAGACTATACAAATCACAATAAAGATTTTCATAAGAGCAAGTATTGCCATATTGTTACTAATAAACATAAGGGGTATATAAATGTTTTTATTTCTCAAGCCCCAATAGTTGTCTAAGCAATGAGAACGCAGCGTCAGGAGTAAGTACTTCGTGGTTCTTATCATACTTTAACTTACTTGCAACAAGATTTATTGCTACGTTAACATCATCTAAATAAAGCATCTTCCTTTTAGTATCAACAATAAAATTCCCTTCTGAATCTTCTCCTCCTTTGAAACTAATATATACTCCTCTTTCTTCAGTAAGCATTGCAACACAGTAATGTTTAACACTACACTCTGGACATGCACATTTAAGATATTCCCCATCAGTACTAATGGTTGCATCCGTCATAACACCACAACTACCATTAACAGATAATACATTATTTTTTATTTTTCTCATCTTTAATTTTCCTCACTTCAAAGAACTCACAATCCTTACATATCTTCTTTGATTCATCAAGTATAATATTCTTTCTAAGTTTCATACAATACCAGTTAATCCAAAATCTGCAGTCCTTTCTATCTGCCTCCATTCTTAATCTCCATAACTCTTGCATCATCTATAATCATATCTGTTCCAACAAATTTAAAGTCTGCACTAACAGTATACCATTGTGTCTTTCTTAGTTTAATTTGTTTACTTAAACTATTATTATCAAAGTCAAATACTATTGTTGCAGGTTTAGTTCTAAACCAATTAATTAATTTTGTTATCCATTTCATTTTAATCCTCTCCCTAAATCTTTTAACTTAAGTGGGCATTCATACGAACAAACATCTTGTTTATAAAGCATTTCTGATTCAGAATGTACCTTATAAGAACAAGGTCTACTATCGTAACATCGTTGTTCTCCTTCTTCTACTATCATGTGTGTTGGTAGTTTGTTTTCTAATCCACAAGTTGGTCTTCCATTATTCATTTTTTAATCCTCTTTTATTACATATATTGGAACTATCTTTTCAACAGGATAGTTCTTAGCAGAGAATCTCTTATCTGTTTCTGAATATAGAATTTCATATACTACATTATCATCAAGGTCATATACGTCTGCTGTTCCACTACCGTCACCAAACATAGCTTCAGAAATATAAGAATGACCTCTTCTTTGTAAGCCAAGACATACTTCTGCTTTCTTTAGTTCATGTTCGTTAGTATTATTAATGTTGTACCTTACACAATTAGTCTTACGATTACTTAGTCTAATCTTCTGAAGGTTATCATTAACACTTCTTAATCTAGTTAACTTGTTACGTTTGTTTGGCTTATTCATCCATTCATATGCCATCTTTCTTACCCATTAATTTTCTTTTCCTAATTTTACTAATCAAACTATTAAGTTGTCTAACTAATGTATCTTCCATCTTGTTAACTATTCTTGGTGATTCAATTGCTTCTTTATTCTTTATACTATATAGTTTATTTTTTATTCTTTCTACTTCTACCCTGTCTTGTTTGATAGCTCCTTTTCTCCACCACCAATATCTTGCACGTTCTTCTGGAGTATACTTTCTATACTCTTCATATGTTACTGTAATCATCTCTGTCATTTAGATTACCCCCCAAAATTGCATAAGTTTTACTACAATCCATCCAAGAAATACAATTATTCCTAACCCAATTGTAATACTCATCCACGAAAAGAATAACATCCACCTATCTAATATTTTATCTACCATTTTCATTCACATAATTTATTTATTATTTCCTCCCTCTTTATTTCTTTATTACTAATATTCATTTTTGTAACACTCATCATAGTAAGGACAAATAAATGTACCGGCCTTACAAGGATACTTGTTCTGGCTATAGTTTACCTTGGGCATTGTGTTAGTATCTATGTTGTCTCTAAGTTCAGAGAACCATTCTAGTATTTCAATAACTTTGTCTGGGTCGTAGTTAACATCAAACACAAACAGTTCTTGAGTTTGTTTACTTTCATAAACTAATATTCCTTTTTTTATTTTACAATAGTGCATGTATAACTGTATCTGTGCTATATGTTCATGCTTAGGAGAATAAACCGTCTTAGCATTAATAGATTTAAACTCTCCGATTCTTAGTTCTCCTCCTATTCTATACAGTAAATCTAATCTTCCATGAATGTTAAGGTTATCTCTAGGGATATTAATTTCATCATCTATGTATAGTCCTGCTTGCTTAAAGTATTTAAGTATCCTCTCGTGAACATCATTACCATTATCAAATATCCTTAAGGTACGTGGGCTGAACTCTTGCTTGATTCCCTTGAAAGCTAACCATATCTTCCTTGGACATTGGTACACATCAGATGCAAAAAAGTATTCTCGTTCTCTATCTTCATTATTTTCTACTATAGCTTTATCTAACATGTCTTTTACACTAGCTGTTTCAGATTCAGTGTTCCATTCTTTTCTTTTTTCTTCCATTTTATGTCCTATTCTTTTTTTGTAAGTTTAACTTCAATTGAATTAGTTCATTGAGAGTAGAAGTTAATGCAGATAAATACTCTGCATTATTTTTAAACATAGTCTGTTCTATTGTTGGATGATGTTTTAATATTTCATTTACTTTATGACCTAACACTTTTATCCATACATCAATATCTTTTTGTTTAATCATTTTCTTTTTACCTCTTTGTGTGAGACAATCTCTTTAAGACCAAGATGTATTATCACTGCAAAGATATGTGCACATGGAATGTTTATATTTCCAAACAATGAATTGTGTTTACACGTACACTTAAACTCCTTAGTATACTGAACTCTATCTTTAATCTTGTCTTTATTGTGTTCATTTGTAACAATCTTTTTAAGTGTTACTGTTACATTATACTTCTCTCCAATGGTATACTCATAAGACATAGTCTTACCATCTTCACTAATGTATGAAGGTTCTTCTCTTACTTGTTGCGTCCTTGCATACATAGTAGCTTTCTTAATCAGTTCCTTGAAAGGGTCTCTCATTTTACTACCTATATCCAGGAGTATCATCTGGGTCTTCTGCACAATATTCACAGTGTGCATTCCAACTATCTTTAGGCATGCAACAACATGTACAGAACGCATCGTCATCATCCATTTCTTCATTACAATATACTTCATCCTCGTCTAACCCTTGTTCTTTAGCATACTTTTCTTTCATTCGATTAATCTCTTCTTCCAAAGGTATAGCATCAATATCCAAAGTATACAATTTGATTCCACAAAATTCCTTCTGTGTTACTACTGTCACACTAATTCCATTTCCTGTTTTACCAGTTTTTTCACTACTAACCATTCTTTTTATTTTAAATCCAAACATTTTTATTCCTCCAATACATTCATAATGTATTTCTTATAACACTCGCTACATCTCTTAGATATAACTGACTTCTTTTCTTTACAATCTATACACTTATCTCTATTAATCAGTAGTGTTTTTGACATATACTTCACCATCCCCGTCTATAAAGATTACTTTTTTTGTTTCCCATTTACCTTCTTCATTTTTAACAGCAATCATTTGTTTAATCTTATTCTGTTTAAACGTAGTAGTTATACTTAATCTATCATAGTCTATTTCCATCTTTCTTAATTCCTCCAATAAATACTTTAGTCTTGAATCCTTTCCTATCAAACCAACACCACGTCTCTACTTCAAACTGTTTATACTTTATAGAGAATAGTATGTATGGTTTCATTGAAGGAAATCTATTTGTTTTAAACTGTATAAGTTTTGTTCTCTTAGGTTTAATAGCTATCATATCAAACCCAAAATACTTATGTAGTTCAGAGAACAAGTCTTTGTTCTTAATGAACCTACCTGTTTTTTCAGTAGTGTCACATACCCAACCAGCTGTCTCTAAGATTTCTCTTCCTTTCCTTACAGTCTTTCGACCTTTCTCGGTAGTATTAATCCTCTTTTTGCTCATTCAGTTTCCTCTTTGCTTCATTATATGGACAACCTTTACATACTACTAACTTACCTAGCTGTTCAAGTAAAGACCTAGCATATGGACATCCAACATTGTACTCTGGTTTAGGTTTATCAAATGCTGTGTGGATATGTCTAAGTAATACTTCTGTAGTAAAGTAAGTAAATAATACATTAATGTTCCAGTTAAATACTACATCAGTTACTTCTTTACTAGACTTACCTTGTCCAATTAGTCTGTTAATTATAAAGAAAAGTATTCTCTTTCTACAATCTCCTGTGTCTTCTGAAGTAAAATATTTCATACAGTTCATATCAGCTTTAATGTTACTATCTATTGGCTGCCATCTTTTCATTCTGTTGTTGAACTTCTCATAGTCCTCTTTAACTTCTTGAGGGATAAAGTTCTTACCATTGTCTACAGTCTTAAGTAGTATCTTTCTTCTCCCTGTCTTATTATGTAAGCCATATTCCATTCTAACAAGGTGGTTACCAGTAAGTTGGAAGTCTACATCGAACTTCTTTATGTTACAGTCAGCGTGTTTACAAGATACTTCACAACCAAGCATCCAAGATATAATCTTCTTCTTAAGATAAGCTCTTCTGTGTCCTTCAACGTTGTTTAGTTCTGGCCAATAACTATGTATATGATAAGACTTGTTTCCAGAATAGAACTTAAGGTAAGATATACCTTTATCGTTCATCATCTTCTCAATCTTGACAGAGTTCCGATAGTTATCTAATCTCTTAGGTAAGTCTCCTTCTATTACTATTTCATCCTTGAACACATCTCTATGGTTAGGTTGAAATCCGTTAAGTGAATTCCAGAAGTCAAAGAAGTATCTACTCTTATAGATAAAATATTTCCAGTATCCTTTAGAGAACTCAGCAGCTACACGGAAGTTACCATACTTTTTATAATGTTTTCTCATCCAGTTTATTGGTTCATTCATTATTCAATCACCAATTCATTACCACAAACCTCTAAATCTCCACCGTTTTTATTCTTGTTCTTATAAGAGTTGTATGCTTTCATTAAGTCATTAGCAATAGAAGTAAACTCAGCTTCGTTCTTACTATACAAATCAACAATCTGTAGGATTCTTTTAAAGTGAAGAGAATGTCTACCTTCCATTTGACTGATGTTAGTTTCATCATAAGGATATCCCTTAAGTTCTTTAAAGTAATTACTTCTGTACCATATTAAACTCTTAATAGTTCTTACAAAGTCTACAGTATTCATCTTAGCTAAGTCTGTAAAGTCTTTACTACCACTAAACTGAGCCATTTCTAACTTACCATCTAACCTAAAAGGAATGAACCTATCTCTAACAGCTTTTTGAAACACTGAATCAAAGAACTTATCTCCTTGTCCAACTTCTTTATAGTATTCAAAGTTGTTAAACAAAATAGTAAGACTTAATTTAGAGATATCATACTCATCATAACTGTCTCCAGTTATTCCTCTACTAGACTTTTGATACTTGTTCTTCATATCTCCTATCTGTAGTAATAGCTCTTGCATTAAATCCTTTTGAGACTGTTCTAAGTTAGACAACTCATTAAGAACGATTATCTTATTAGTTAACCTGTACTCTACTGCAGGCATAGTTCTAGGATTAATTACTGTAACGTCCCCCATAAGTAGACCAAGAACGTTATAGATACAGTCCTTTCCAAACCCTGCTTCTGAACTTATTCTGGCATTTACTCTTGATACTAATCCAGTCATAGCTATCAGTTTCATTAACAAGAAATGTCTATCGTTGTTATGTTTGAAATTAGCAATGTCATCTACCATTTCTCTAAAGTCTTTAGTCTTCTCTGACCTAATCTTTACTGATGCCCATTCGTTTACTATGTTCCATACCTTTCCTCTATAAGGGAATTTGCTAGTGTTTTTAATCTTAATAGGGAACTTATCTCCTGCATCAATATCAATTAAGTACCTTTCTTTTCCTAACTTAAATGCCCAATAATAGTTATCTCTTATTACTACCTGTTCTTCAAGTACAGCTTTAGGAACTATTCCAGAAAAGTACTGCTCTCTAAATGATTGTAAGGTAGAGTAGTCCCATTTACTCATCTTCAACTACCTCTACCCTAACTAACCTAGTATTCTGAAATGGTGTAGTCTTATTGCACATAGGACACATTACTGGTTGACCATCAACAGGAGCATTAGTAACGTTCTGACTATACTTTGCTATTGAAGACCAATACAAGTTTGTAGGAATAGATTTATATTCTATAATTTCCTTACAATAATTACAAGGCATTCCATGTTTAATTTTCAATTCCATTTTATTTTCTCCAAGTTAGATTTCTATCTGTCCAACTTCTTTACTTTTCAAAGATTTACTTTCTTCAACCTTTTTCTTTCTTGTCTTTGATAGTCCTAATGATTTCTTTACAAAGCCACCATCTATTACTAAAGAATTATTTTTCTTAACAAAATAAATACAAACCATTATCCTTTCCCCGTCTACATATTTCTCTGGGTCAGGTAATGCCATTGGAAAAATACCTTTAGTGCTATTCTTTTTACATTCACCGAACTCAGGCAAATCATTTTGTATTGTCATCTTTCCCCTTGATTTCTATTTCAATTTGTTTGTACGCTTCTCTTAACTTTACACCACTTTCTGTTAAACTAAACCACCTAACCCTACCATCTTTGTAAGATTCAACTATGTTTGCTTTCTCTAACATATTAAGAAGTTTAAAGACGTGTACATAAGTAATGTCACAACCCTTCATCACATCTGTTCCACTCATTTTATTCCTAAGAACAAGTAATATTTCACCAGTTTTAGGAATTAAGAACTCCCTTTTAAAGGAGAGATTCATTTTAAGTGTTCCTCATATGTTTGGTTAGCAAGTTCTTCAGTGAACCCATTTTCTTTTAGGTGTGTTACTGCAATGTTCTTAGCATTATCATCTTCAGTATTAACATTACCTGCTACCATCTTTTCTCTAAGTGCCTTAATTAAATCAGCTTGTCCTTGATTTAATATTACTCCATTAACTCTAGAGAAATCTTGTTCTTCTTCTATACGGGATTGGTGGGCACCAACTGTACCCACTTCTTGTTCCTTGTATATCATATACTTGGTAGCTAATCCAGTGCCTGTTCGTTCTACTGTATAAGTAAAGTTCAAACAGTTAGGTTCTTTATCCATTACTTTCTGTAACATCTCATCACAAGTTGGTGGTAAGTCTAATACTTTAGTTTCACCATCAACTAATACTTCTCTTATACAAGATACTGCCCATCTAAATCTAACCTTTTCTTCTACTGGAATTTTAGTTCCTGCTTCTCCAAGTGTTTTACTACCTGCTTCAAACGGAACTACATCACCATCTTTGTAGAATTTATGTTCTGTATTGTCCCAGATTTTAAATTCTTTCCTTGCTTCCTTATCTAGTGGTTGAAACTCTAGTGTCGTTATGTCTTTTCTTTTAATATATTTACTCATTTGTTTTATACCTCATGTGTTTGTTTTATTGTTGATTGTCAATTTACTATTCTTTAACCTCAATTATTCTAAACTCAATTTCATTTTCTTCATCACACTCAAAGCATTGTAATGATAGTTCAAAATTCATTGGACTGTGTGTCTTTACATCACAATCTATATCTACTTCAGATAAGTCTAAATCTTTGCCACATTTCTTACATCTAATTGCACACATTCCAAATTCAGTTAAGTCTATATTTCTTCCCATTTTAATCCTCCATTGCTTTGTCATATAAATTGCTAATAAAGTTATCATCAACATCATCAATTCCAATTTGCTCAATCCACTTGTCAATGATATACTCTTCATTCTTTTCTATCCAAGCAGTATAGTTGTCATCATAACTACCTTCTCCTTCTTGTCCAGGAATTTCTCCTGCACCATTACACATCACCATTTTTTATTTCCTCCTAAATAAGTTTAAAAACTTTTCAATCAATCCAACTATCCCTACCAACATAGCCATAATTGATACAAAAGAAAAGTATCCCAATGCTAATATTAGTATAAACCAGAATGGACTAGTGAATATTATTGCTGTCCAACATCCTCCACCACATATCATTTTCTTTCCTCCTTTATTTATTTCTTAAAGTGATTTCCCATATTGCATTCAGGACAAACTACTCTACTAGATTTAGCTGTTCCCCTAAATATTTTTCTACATCTCCTGCAAGTTCTCAGGTATGTCTTATCCTTGGAAGTATGTGTTAAGGTCATGGTCTTTCCTATGTGTATCTCCAATTAACTCCATCTGTTCAATCCTTACAAATCGTTGTATGTCACCATCGTTGTTATGTTCAAGGTTACTTTGGTAATACTTAGCTAAAGGAACTTCATATTTAGTTGTTCCTAAAGTATATTCTATGTTCTCTATGCCTTGTGCTTTAAGTCCGTCCATTACTTTAATAGACAACCCTAATGCATTCCACTTTTTCATTACGTGTTTAATCGGGTCTCTAAATGCCACGAACTTAAATGAATTATATTCGTCTTCAATAAATCCTATTGTCTTGTTCTGAAATTTTACAGGTTTTCTCATTATATCCTCTCATAGTTATTTTCTTTTGTTGGTGTTTGATTCTTTTAATTTCTGCTTCAATTCTTTTAATATCTTTATATGTTTCAACAATCTTATCTTTGTGTTTAGGTAGGAAGTAAAGTACATCTCTTCCTATCTTAAGTTTACACCAGCAAAACAATCTACCTCCTTCTTTTACTTCTCTACGGATAGTGTGTGCAACACAATCTTTTGATTGAGTACACTTAGCTAATGCTTCATCTATAAGTTCATACCTAGTGAACGGATTACCTTCAAAGATTCTATCTTTAATTAATATTAAAGGAGTATCCTTCTTTGATATTTGCATAATAATCTACCACCATACTAAGTAAAGGTTCTTGTCCAATCATAGTTCCATTACCGCATTTGCACTCGCCTATCCATACAGGGATATGGCTTCTAATTAATACTCCAGTAATAAGTCTACCACATTTTTTACAAAAATAACTATTGTGGAAAGGACTTATTCCATTCGGAGATACACTTATCGACTTTGTCTTTGAACAAATTGTATCCATCTTCATCAACCTCAATTATTATTCCTTCATCAATTACATAATACTCTTCTCCTTTCTTAAAAGAAAAAGGCATATCATCAAAGATAGAAAGAATAAAGTAAACACCTTTCATTGTATCGTTAAGAGAACTTAAATCATATGCCAGAAGATTCTTAACATTAGTCTTGATATACTTCTGTTCTAGTTCAGCATACCTTGTATTATTAGTAGTTCCCTTTTGTCTGTGACAAACGAACTCAATCAATTCATCTTCAGATATCATCTTAAAATTCAGGTAACTTAACTACTGGTTTGTTATAGCCTAATGCTTTTGAATCTACTTTGTAATAGATAAGTGCATCATACTTCGCTGGAACTTCTCCATCTTTATTTATTTTAAATACTTGAGAAGCTGTAGTCTCTTGACTTGTTCCTGCTTCAATTGTTTCTATCTCTTCAGAGATTTGTTCAATAGAAATGTTAGAAAATGCTACACACTTTTTTAAATATCCCATGGTATTACCTATATAGTAGCCGATATATAAACTTATCGGTTGTCTTTTCGTTGTTCAAATGATTCAGTAATTCTCTTGTTCTCTACCTCGTCAAGTTCCATAATTTTTAAATGAACATTGTTAAGAATATGTTCTTCTTCTAACGATGAAGTAGGCATACTCTTGATTTTGTCCCACAATTTATTTAATATATCCACATACATTTTCTACTTCTCACATAATGTAAGTTCAATAAGTCCTTGGTTGCTATCATATTCATCAATGATTTGTTTAAGTTGTTCACCAGTAACAGACATATTAAATTGTACGTGATGACTTCCTTTTCCCCCATCTATATTCAAATCAGTTCCTTTAATCCATGCGTGTACTTTCATTTTATTTACCTCATTGTTTTAAATATAAAAGGTTATGGTTGCTAAGTTCAAACCCATAGGTTGAAAAAAGAGGAAGGGAAACGTAGAACTCTTGTGACCTAGTCTCCCAAGAAAACAACCAGCGTATTATCTTAACGAATGTTATTACGACACCCTACAACCATAACCCATTTGGTCACTATGATTCATTACAAGATAGAATATCTACTTGTAGTAATGAGAAGTTTGGGCAATCTATATTTTTACATACCCAAAACCCTGATGCCTGTTGCATTTCTTCTAAACAATATACACATTTTGCCATTTCAATCTCCTCCTTCATTGCCAATCTTTACATCTATGAAACTATCCTCACATATATAACACATCCTATCTTCCTCACCAATACTTCTTACATTACACATAGGACAGGTAGTTAATCTCATTGGAAATATATTGCACTTGCCTCTAACATTAATGATAGCAAACTCAATAGCTTCCTCAAATGTTTTGAAATGCCAATAAGCAATATTATCTTTAAGCATAACTTTACCTATACAATATCCATCAAATACTTTATTCTTCTTTATTGTCATCTTCAGTCATCGCATCTATAGTCATTTCTCTAATCTTAGTTGGAGATATTTCTATGTCTCCTTTAAGTAAAAATATTTGTTGTTCAGGTAGTTCAACCTTAATCATTATCTCAACAGGTATCTCATGAGGAAGAGTGTTAGGCTTCCTTTTCTTAATAGATATCTCTCCAGTCTTATAGTTAAGAACAAGGTATCCAGTAAATGTTTTCAAAGTCATTGTACTATTTCCTCTACCATCTTTAATTTAAGATACCTTTCTTTAATCAGTTTGTTTTGTTCTAACAAATATTCTATCTTGTCTTGATATACTTGTACTTTAGTTCTTGCTCTTTCCATTTTATCCATGTTCCATTTAATTTCTTCTAAGTTTTGTTTAAATGTTTCAAGTGCCTTGTCCTCATCACAATCAACAAATTCAATAACTGTTCCACTAATTGCATTCATCACACAGTTCTTATGCCTTGTTGTGCTTATTGACCTTTCATCTTTATTAAAGACATATCCCCAGTCTGTATGTCTTGCTATTGGAAAATGATATCCATAAGAAAAAACAGTAAACCCCTTCATGGTATCTTCACAGAACATTCTACTCCCTGTATATTTTCTTTTACAAACAAATTCATAAGCTACTTCTTGATGTGTTGACATTCTATTTCCTCCTTAGCTTGTAAGTAATTCCCTTACCCATTAATTCTTTTTTCTTTCTTTCTCTAATCTCTTTAACTAATCCACTACCAACTGGGAGTTTACACTCATCACAGATTTTTCCTTTCTTAAACCTTGAAGCATAGTATTCTCCACAACGCCTACATCGTCTCATATAAGTTGATAGTACCATTATCTTTTCTGGAACACCACTATTAAAGAGTCTTGTGGTAGTCCTCTAATCTTAACCCGCTTATCTTTAGCGAGTTCCATTGCAAATTTCTGAACAGATTTATAGTTTGAATTATGGAACAATATAATTGCACCTTTTCTTAAGTGTGGAAACCAAGATTCAAAGTCAGTCTTAACTCCTTCGTATGTGTGGTCTCCATCAATAAAGATTAAATCAATCTGTTCTTTTTTCCATTCCTTTGCTACCTGTTCTGATTCTCCTTTGATTACCTCTATGTTTTCGTACACCAATTCTAACTTAGCTTTAATATCTTTGTAAGTAAATCCTTTATCTTTCCAGATATCTTTACATTCTTTCTTAGCTTCTTTGTTCTTAATCAAATCAATATCTTCAAACACATCTATGCAATATACTTTCTTAGAACCTTCAGCTAGAATCTTAGCACTTCCTCCCAAGTAAGTTCCTATTTCCACAGTTATTCCTCCTGTTTCTCTAGCGTAATGGTCTAAAGCTATCCTATCTCCTT
>Ga0222677_1000390_pt1 | contig 17569 bp, 6 predicted proteins | sample AntAcemetagen935_FD_179846 | JGI IMG/M metagenome (GOLD analysis project Ga0222677, IMG submission 179846) | Saline water microbial communities from Ace Lake, Antarctica - #935 | ecosystem: Environmental > Aquatic > Non-marine Saline and Alkaline > Saline | place: Antarctica: Ace Lake | collected... | reverse complement strand
AAAAGCTTGCTCGCCTTTCCAAAGCTTGTCACAATAACTTCCTTTTTCGCCCTAGTAGCTGCCACATATAATAAAGCTCTTTCGTGTATTTCTGACTCTCTTTGAACAACAGGATCTGATGTGTCGCTTCCTGTTCCTTCATAGGGTATTATTCCGTCATTTACACCAGCTATGATAACCCGATCAAATTCAAGCCCCTTGACACGGTGCATTGTTGCCAAACGAAGGCCTTGAGCCCTCCTGTCTTCAGACTCACTCCGCCGGATCAGGTAAGTTTCAATTCCCTTTTCTCCAATTGCGCTTTGATATTGTTTCAAAAGATCATTGTTTCGAGCTACCAGACACACTTCGGTCAAGGAACCCCCCTCAGCTTCAATCTGCTGAAGGCGCCGTATGATGAATTTAACTTCGTCCTTGAATGACACGAAGTGCTGGATCTCGGGAGAAACACCCTTCAGCAACGACTTATATCCCCTTTGATCATCCGTGCCGCCATCCAGATCATCAAAGCTCATGCCCTCAAGTAGTTTAACGGCCCATTTACGGGTCTCGTCCGTTGTGCGGTAATTAATCCTCAGCTTTCTTCCGCGGCCGCGGATATTAATGTCGCATCGGCTAAGCACAACTTTATGTCGGTAGATACGTTGATGTGCATCACCAACAATAAAGATATCGTTTTTATTGGCACCAGGAATCATTTGCCTTATCAACTTGAACGCCTGCACTCCCATGTCCTGAGCTTCGTCGACAATAATAGCTTGATAAGGCAGTATGCTTCCCCTTGTTTCGAGCAAAAGCCTTGCATCCCGCATGGCATCATCTGCCTCTTTCAGACCATGCTCATTAAGCAATATTCTGTATTCCTCAAATACGGGCCATATAGCCTCCCGTGTTTTGCGGTTCAGCCGAATTCCACGACTCAGGCGAGATGCTTTCATATATTCGACAATTGACGTTATGCCCTGGGGCTGAATTACTCGTTCCCATTCCTCCCTGTAAAAAGAATCAGGCAGATCAAGATTGGCAGGTTTCATATTCAACGCTTTGTCCCACAGGGGAGCTGTACGTCGTCCATAGTCGATATCATAGTTATAGCTATTGCGCTTCAGGAAGTCGGATACCCACCTGTCGAGATTGACAACGTCGATTCGACGCATTATTTTCTCACTGCATATTTTACTCAGATTGTCTTTAATATCGGCTGCAAGGTTACGTGTGAAGGTCGTAAACAAAATACGGTCATTTTCGCCAGTGAATATGTTCTGCGCCAGCCACCTTGCGCGATGCATAGCGGCCACAGTCTTACCAGTTCCTGCGCCGCCAAGCACCCGGACAGGGCCGTTCCACTGACGTTCTACTAATTTTCGCTGGGAGGGATGGAGGAAAACCCGCCATTTCTCGAGCGGAGCATTCAGAATGGCTGCCAGTTCCAGATCCTCTTCCACCATGAAGAAACGACGTTTGGAGTCGAGGTTGTCCAGGGCCTTCTCGTAATCATTTGTATCGACTGTTTCCTCTGCTTCCGCCGCTTCCATTTCTCGGAGTACTTCCTCAAGGGAAAATCCCGACGCTATAAAAAATAATGATTCGTATGATTCTTCGGGCAGATATTCAGCAATTTTGTCAAGTTCTTCCTCAGTGTTGAGACCACGAACGAGAGGAAGCAACGTTTCCGGTACACCCATGCGTATCAAATGCCGATTGGGAATATCAGCAAACAAAGTACCCTTAGCCTGTTTTGAAGTCTCGTCACGCAATTCCTGTGCAGATTTTGCATCCTCAACATCAATGACCTGGAGGCTGCCCGTTTCGGGATGGATCTTGTAAACTTTGTTTTCGGCCCATTCGTATGCCTTGTCGTGATGATCCACCCAGAGAAGCACATAAACGTTGCCGGTTTTCGGCTTTAGGACAATGCCCCTGTAAGACTGATCAATGCGCACAGAACGCAGGTTAGGATCCTTTGCTTTCTGAATCTTCTCATAATTTATACCGGGCAGAGTCGGATCTGATCGGAACTTATTAACGAACTCCAATACCTTTGCCTGCTGTTTCCTGGGAATACCGGAAAAAGCAGTTAAAAAATCTGATGCAACAGCAACCTTAATATTGTTTCTTGGAGTAGTCATCTATCCTGGACCTCCTGTTATGCTTTGTTTAAACCGATATATGCCTCAGGATCATCAACAACCGCGGTCAATGAAAAGACCTGCCACCCGACTTTCTCGAATACATCTGTAAAATCGAGTTCCGATTTCTGAAGAAAAGCAATTTTTTTGACTTCCCAGGCCAATTCAGCAGTTGCCACAATCTCACCAACGTTATCAACCAATTCGTACCCGACCTCCGGTATCGCCCATCCATTCTCAGACAGAATATCAAGCAACCCGTGAAGTTCCACACCTGTTACGGCGCGAACGTTCACCCAGGAACCATCTGCCGCTTCTTTGCCTGATACGACGGGCGCTTCTCTGATCTTAATTCCATCATAAGCATGATCTTTCAGACCCTCCTGTGTAACAAAGAAGGCGTATGGAATAAACTGAAGCAAATTATAAATGCGAAGATAACCGTTCCAGATATTCTCAAATTCTTTCCGGTCTCTATTTTCGACCTGGTCGTATAAACAACACGCTAATTTCATTCCGTTAGCATTGCTATTCTGGACTTCTTCCTGGCTGGCTAAAACAAAAAGCCTAAGAGGCACATCATCTTCCTGCTCCTCAGGCTCAAAAAGACCATATATACACGGATCTTCAACATCCTTAAAAAGTTCGACCATTTCTTCCGGTAAGGTTTTTTCGAGCTTTGTCGTCCACTCCTTCAGCACATCAGGATCGGAAAAACCTTGAGGATCAAGATTTATCAAGCCATGAACAAATGCATATAGCTGCCAGGCCATTTCATCGGGGTTCGATAGAAAACGCACCAACAACTCAAAGCTGTCAATCCTGTGAACATCCCTGAAATTCTCAATCTCAAATCCTTTTAAAAATTTACCAAAATTATTACCACTTGGCTTTCCTTTAGGGTCTGTGTAGTTTCTGAAATAGTCGGAAAGGGCATGATACCTGTTTTCTACATCCTTCCAGGTCAATAACCACACATTATACCGGCCGCTTTGAGAAATGGACATACGCTGGGCCATGTCTTTACCAATACGACCCTTGTGAAAAAAGAATCCGTCTGTAAAAACAACTATTGGTTTGACACTTTCCTGCGACCGTGCCGGATAAAATATAAAATCCGCACGGCTCGCGATGCTGACATTATCCCCAGTGCCAAGGTTCACCTGAGGCTCGATATACCATGCACGCATGCCTGTTTTGAGAAAGTATCCCGGTTTGCCATTGACCAGTTCCTTGCTCAGAGTTACCGGCAGATCATCTGTTCGCGTACGACGGAGTGCTTCAATAAAGCGCACCTCAAGTTCACTATCAAACAGACTATTTACATGCACGTTTTTGAGAGTTTCTGTTTTGACCAGATTATCCCTATGCTTCAAGATTTCAGACAGCAGTTCAATCGCGGCATCCCGCGAGGTTTCTGCCATGTGATAGCTGCTTCGATAGGCATAAAGACAGCGATAGCATCCGTCCTTTCCCGGATCTTGATTGCATGCGCATGTCCGAAGCGATTCCAGGGCCAGATCGAAGACTTCCAATAGAGGTTGTTCCGACCTCATAAGCTGTTTAAGGTATCCGGTACCACCCGGTATCGTATCGTACAAAACCAGGTATTTTTTTCTGTATGTTGATTCGGGAACGGGTTCCTCATAAACAGTAGTCTGCAGATGAGATATGTTGTTGCCGAATTTTTTCTTGAGGCCAAGCTGTAGCGCTGCAACGAAAGAATGCAGCTTACGTTCGGATCCCGCAAAGGTGGTAACGGGCAGCAGCATCCGTATTGCTTCAGATGAAAACTCCCTGTAAAGATACACACAATCGGTCAGGTTTTTATCCGACTCCTGATCACGCGCGGTGCATGTGAACGCATGTACAATTTTACCTTTATCATTCTGAACCTTTCCGCATTGCCGGCAAACGATAAACCCCTTTCTGGGAAGCTCCACCCCGGCTATAACCACATTTTCACCGGCTTCGCCTTTTTCCCCGAAGTTGATCTCTCTAAAAGATGCCTTCGACAGAAACTCAAATCCAAAAGGCAGCTCTTCGCTATCTACCTTATAGGCATCCGTAATGTGTTGATCCTCAAAATCGAGCATCATCTGTTTGTTATAAAAGCTTGGTATTCTGTCGTCATTATCATCTTCTATTCGACTTTCCCTGTCGGATGTCGTTGCAAATACCTGTCGCATACGGAGCATACGGCGTAGCTGTCCTTCGTCTGACCAGAGAGCGCTTCCACAACGGGGACAAACGGGTTTTTCCTCCTCTTTTCCCAGCAATTCCGTATGAGAGCAGTCGTTGCAAAAACGCCATGTTTGCACCTCCGACAGTTCCATATCTACCTGATCCACCTTAACCTTGCGCCCACCGGCATAAAAGTGGCTGTCCGGGGCCAGCTCATCGATAGCGCTTACCGCAGGCCTTTCGTACTCGTAGGTCCAGACATCGTAATTACTGCCACCTTCCTGTGTCTCCTCCTTTTTTCTATGAATAACCGAGCGCAACATTACGCCTGCCTCCGGAAACGCGTAATTTGGAATGAGCCCTTCGTCGGTGAAAAAGTTCAATGTATCACGGCTATTGATCCCGGAAACAAGGGCCTGGAGGGCGCTTTTTTCACGCTTTAAATCACCAAGCTCATCTTCATATTTGCGATCTCTGGCAGGGTCTTTTTCTTTTTTACGTATCTTGCTGTTCAGGGTACGGATCTTCTTGCGCAGGGATTCACGTTCACGGTGCAGGTTGTACAAACCTGTCATTATCTTGTATCTAAGACTGTCCTCCCACGCACTGTCTCCTTCAACAAAAACCTTCAGATGCTCAACAGACTCACCGGTTAGCGTTTCTGAAAATATCTCTACAAAACTACCAAACAAATCTGTCTGACTGTTTTCAATAAAGCGGAGAAAGTTATGGGGAAATCTCCGGTAATCAACCGGCTGTAGTTTGCTTAAAACCTGCCCGATCTTGGCGGGCAAGGCGGCTTCTGCAATGCCGGTTTCCACCCAACGGTCAAAGCAAAACGCCGTGAATTGTCGCTCCAGAACAGCCGACGCGTTCAAAAAAACATCCGGCGTATCGATACGACCGTCAATCATTTCTTCGGGTTCCGCAAAAAAGTAGAGGTCATGCGGCCGTGCATTTGCAACTGTAACATTCAGTGCATTTCCGTCACGGCGGCCAGCACGTCCGATACGCTGCAGGTAATTGGCCTGCGCCGGCGGAACCGAACAAAGCACGAGCGATGAGAGATCACCAATATCAATTCCCAGCTCCAGGGTCGGCGTACAGGAAAGGAGATTTGGATTACAGGGATTACAGTTTTCCCCGTCACCGGATTTGAATCGTGTTTCCAGTTCTTCCCTGTCTTCACGTGTTAGCAGACCCGTGTGTTCTCTGGCGAATACTCGTTCTACGTCACCTGTTGCATACAGCTTGCCGTAGTAATCAGCATGCGCCTCCTGCTTCTCATAAATGCCGCTACAGTGAAAACGCAGACAGGGCGCGCCGTCCCATGAATCCTGTTCAGAACCAGACACTGAAACGTTGTGGCTGCAACGGCGACATTGAAACTGAATCACCCGATCGCTGACCCTTAAGGCCTCAGGTTTTATCCCCCACACCCGATCATTCCTGATCTGTCTTTCTTCAAACAGCTCCTTATCCACCAACGCTTTGAGAACGAGATCATAAACCCTGTCAGTAACGGCGCTGATCAGAGGATTGATCTGAGTAAAACACTTATCTGCCCAGGATTGATACCATGTCTTTCGGTTTGCTGATCTGCTTAATAGCTGATCAAAACGTGTATCGCTTCTTGTTGTCAGAAAAACCGGAGCCCGCGTGCTTGGACCGAAATTCGGCATCCATTTGATGTGTTGTTGGGTGATTCTGTATGTACTACCCCAGCCCTCAATATAGCCCTTGAGTATCGGCTGCAGAATAGCCCCATGGTTTTTAAGATGAACGAAGAAGCCGGCGAGAAAACGCCGGAGGGTCATTTCATCAAGACCCCGCATCTCTCCTATCTCGTTTCGCAGTATCTCAAGAAGCAGGTCTGTTGCTTCATCCAGAAGCTTCACATCAACATGTGCCACGGAAGAACCCGTCTTTTCCAGCGTACGACCGATGCGCGCGCTGAAACCATACTCGCTGTTTATTTCCCACCCTATGCGTTTGTCCACATACGACCGCAAAGTGGAACCTTCCGGCAAGCGGCCGTTTTTTTCCAGATAACCATAGTCCCGGAACCACGCCATGTTAGGCGCTAAAAAGGTGGCGACGTAGGTATTTTTATCCATACGGTAGGACCAGTAACGAATAAATGCGCCGGGTAATTCAGCCAGCGTTAGCCCTTTCCCCTCATCAAACACAAACTTCTGAAGAGCGCTTCGAAAATTAAATCGATAGGTTCGCCCGGCAAAAAATCCGGCCCTGTGTGCGGCATCCTGAACAGAATCCGAAAAGGTAAGCAGCTTTTTGTCGTCGTTGAAGCTTGATGAGAAAAGCTGTGAGATCGCTACGCTGGTCAGGCTTGCCGCCCTGGAACCTATAAGGGTAAGACTGTTGACCCCTCCGCAAAAAGGACAATTATGCAAACCGATCATTCTATTCCTGCGACGTACCCGCGTATTTGGGACAAAGACACGGATAAGATTTCTATGGTTACAATTGGGACAGACTTCCGGATTTGCCTGTGACGTGAGATGCAGGCAGGAAGGGCACAAATGATAAAAGTTACCGTCTAAACCCAGCTTATGGATATCCCCGTCCTCTGGAAAGAGAAAGACTACTTTGGGATCATCACTGAAAAACCCGATGTAAAAGGACTGCAAATCCATGAGTACCGCAGAATCATTCTCCCGTTTCAACCCGGCCCACCCAACACTTCCACACTCGCGACAATGCACCACAGGTAAGTGAACCTGCAGTTGTTCTTCGTTAAGGTCATCCGCAAATCGCAGGCGGGGTTTTGGGGATACCTCTCCCACCATCCTGCGCAGTTCTCTCAGCCAGTATTGCAAGCGTACATACAAGAAAGGTTTTGTAGCGTTTTCGTTTTCGTCTTTCCATAGACGTGCCTCTGATATGAGCGCAAGCATGCTGTTTAGAAGATTCGTTTTGTAAACTTCATCAGCATTCTGAAATTCGGGCGTCACCTTCTCCAGTTCAGCGACAATGTCGTTACAGTTACGAGTACCCCCACCAAGCACCTTGAGGAGGTTCTGAAAGAAAATGTGTGTTCGAAGTTTTTCACATAGATCAACACGCCATTCATCATTTTTAAAATCTTCTTCAGAGATCTCCGCTCCAAGCCACAGTTTGTGCTGTGCCTGAATATATTCTCTGTACCCATCGTATGAATCAGGATCGAGCTTATCCTTTTCGTTCTCAGGAACAATATCAATTCGCGAAATGAGACTTCGTTCCAGAAATTCCCCGGCGCCGAGTCGCAATTCATTGATTATTGCACTCCCTTCAAAGGCCTCACCAAATATCTTTCCGGCATAATCAAGAAGGCTGCCCTGTTCGGCTTCGCCACCCAGGGTTGCCGAGGTTCCGACACAGCAGACAAACTCACGTGGCGTGTGAAGCCTCGCCTTGAGACGGCGCAAGAGACAGGCCAGATCAGTTCCCTGGGCGCCGTCGAAGGTATGCAATTCATCGACGACCAGGAAGCGCAGAGTCTCCGGCCCGTTTTGTTTCCAAAGCGGGAAATCCTTCGCCCTCACAAGGAGATAATCCAGCATCTTATAGTTTGTGAGCAGAATATCCGGCGGCTTGAGACGCATCGTATCCTTATTTGTAATGATGCCGTCCGGACTCATCACCCTGCGTGTATGCGGATCACGTTCGTTCTGACCGACATAAAGTCCCGCAGTAACATGTCCCTTGAGGTTTTCATTATTCCAGATGATCTTTGCGATACGCCCCGCCTGATCCGTGGCCAGGGCATTCATGGGATATATAATAACCGCCTTGATTCCTTCTTCGCCCCGGTGCCTGTGGCAATGCTCCAGTATGGGGTAAAGGAAACACTCCGTTTTCCCGGATCCGGTACCAGTTGCCACGATAGTCGAGTGAGGCTTCATGCCTGAAAGGCGTTCAAATGCCCTTTCCTGATGAAGAAATGGAGTGAAATCAAGTGGGATTTTCGGGAAAAAGTCAGGCCCTTCATTGCCTTGACGGAAGGGCAATTGGATAGACAAATAGGGGCCTTTAAAAATTCCACCATCTTCCGTAAACAGATTTTCTATGAGACCATTGAAAAAAGGCGTGGATACAGGAAATGTTGTTCTCAGAAAATCTTCTACGCCTTGCCTGACATGTTGCGCTAATACTGATGGAATCATTAATGCGCCTTTCTTAAATTCATTGGATCCCTTGCATCTACTTAATATATCGTGCTTTTCTCAGATCCCCTCCGCCTTCGGACGTTCTTTTATGCCTGTTTATGCGCGTTTATGTGCGCGTTTATTTTGGCTCGTGTTTTTTGCGAAGGACATAGTAAGTGCCTCTCCCCGTTGTTCCTAATCTTTCCAGAACTTCCTTCTCCATCATGTTTTTAAGTTCATTAGATGCAAGCCTCTGCTTTATTCCGTTAATCTCCCTGTATTCCCTGTTTGTTATCCTTCCATTCTCAGTGATATAAAGGCATGCTTTTAATTGCCGGTCATTAAGTCCGAATTTGTCAAAATATCCTTCCTCAAAAGTATCCTTCCTCAGTGTAACCATGAACCCCCCGCTAACTTCCTGAAATTCAGGTTTTGGGATTCCTGCTTTTTCACAGGCGATTATCATTCTTTGAATACCGCTGCCATACCGTTCTATGATGCTAAGATCATAAAACACCTGAGCAATCAGCTTATTTCTGGGTCTGGATGAATGTTCCGGTCGATAAAGATCTTCCAGCGTAATACCAAATGGCAGCGGACCGGGATTCCATATCTGAATAGAATTATCAAAGATTTTTATCTGAATATCAGGGGTGTCATTGTAATCTCGATGGCATATGGAATTGACTACCGCCTCGCGCAATGCATCAAGTGGATAGTCCCAGATTTCCTCTCTACGTGATTTTCCGGTAATAATAAATCGAACCTTCATATGCTTTTGAAGAAACTCCAATGTTTCGTCTATCTGTTCAATGATGGTTCCTCCAAACAGCTTGTCATCAATTATTTCTATATTTGTCCTAAATCGACCACAATGTACTTGTGCCTGAATCAATAGCGATTGAGGACGTTTGCCAAAAAGGAGAATGGCGGCCCATGTGGGGATGCCCTCTTTTACGAGTTCCAATTTTTCAAGGATTTCAGCAGGGTTTACACCTTTTTTAAAATTTCTCCTCCCCGTGGCTGAGGACAACTCAATAAACTCATCAACCTTCTCAAGATCAATATCATTCAGACTGGCATTCCTGGCCGGTAATGCATCCCAGCTACTGCCGGCAGTTAACAGATGCATTTGAGCAATCTCTTGTGGTGACATTTGTCGGTTACTGCTTTGCATCCTCCTGAAGCAACGTCCTTTTGTGGCCACCGGTTTTAACGGGAATTCCGGCACCTCAATAATGGCAATCCTTTTGCCCTTAATTTTATCCGATTTGATATCAGGGATAACAGTAGGCTCTGTGTTTTGAGAAATTCGATTTGCCCAATCTTTTAATGTTTCGTTGCTTATGTCCACACCTTTGATATTGCCCTGATTGTCCACACCGATGATAATTACACCACCACGGGTATTTGAAAATGCAACAGCCGTTTCAATGGCTTCCTTGTTAAACCCGGCCTTGAACTCAACGGTTTCTGATTCACCAGCCTTTATCAATTTTATGATATCCATATTTCACCTCGCGGACTGCCTTCCAAATTTCGCCTTAACAGTCACAACCTAAAAAGGAACATCTTCTTCATCGCTTGCACTCGACGCGTACGGTGACTCCAAAACGCCGATGAGATTCTCTGCTTTTGCAAACATCTCGTCATAGGTAATGATGTGCACACCGGGCAGTTGCCTCCTGAAAAGCTCGAACGATTTTCTTTGATCTCGTTCCTCAAGTTGTGTCTGTGCATTTCCAACAATTATGACGCATTCCGGATTAAAGGATTCAAACAGGCTTCCTTGTCCACGTGTAAGTGAAGTGTATTGCTCAGATAATGTGTGCCTGTAATTGAGTACCTGCATTACTGCGCCAGAAAGGTCCTCGGATAAATTGTAGATACTATTTCGATACTCTCTTCCAAGAAGAGGTGTCCCCGGAGTCTTTATTTCGATAAGAGCCGCATTCTGCGTTAATTGATTCTTAATGAGGAAGTCTACGATACTTCCACCGACATTCTCGACCGTCTTTCCGCCAACGTAAGCCTTTCCCTTCACGATTGTGACCGGCCAGGAAAATATCTGTTCGAGCACAAATGAATTTTCGGTAAGAGTAGATTGCCAAAACTCCTCATCTGTCGACAATGAATTCTTCTTCCATATATCTATCGCTGTTCGCAGACTCTGAATGCCAACTGCTACATTCAATTTTTTCAAAGAATCCTGACCGAGATCGACAAGCCGTTCTACCAGTGCTGTTGGATCATCTGCAGAAACCGCCCATTCCACAAGTCGAGAAAGAAGGGTAGAACCAAATTGCCTGTTAGCACTGAGGAACTGTGCCAGCTGGTACTGGGGCATCCCCACTAATTCCGTAATTTGCTTATTGACCTTGATATACTGGGACTCGCCCTGTGGAATTCCAGATTCAGCGTAAAGCTCGTACAGGCTTGAAATCTCCTCATAAAGATAGAGGAGTTCTTTTGACTTGACTTTAAGCTTGAAACCTTCGCCCTTTTTCAATTGAGAAAGTGGAATTGAGGGAAGATTTTCCCATTCATCATTTCGTCCTTTACACTGAAAGATAAAAGTTCCATTAACTGAAGCCTGATCATTTCGCGGGTTTTCAACAAGCATGGGACGAAAAACAAGCTGTGTAGTATTCGTTTCTCGAAGAACGATATCCGAGCACTCCGCAGACCGCTTTGACGTTGACTTAATCTGCATCGGATCTTGATCCGCCATACTATTTTCCTCCATCTTGAGCCAAAAGAAAATTTTTTCTTAAATCGAATCTTTTCTCAGCCTGGCCTAAATTCTATCCCAACATAGACTTTTTAATGAGTTCAGCTATAATGGAGACTCCGATATCTTTTGCTACTCCAAATACCCAATCACCAGAATTTCTTATGCGTTTTAGCATGCCTGGTCCATTAGCATTCTTAAGATCTTCACATGCCATGCTAACCTGAGATAGCGCCTTAAATTCATCATCTGTCTTGGCTTTTTTAGATAACTCAGTTCTCAGTGCCGTCAGATCATGTTTCAATGCTTCCATATCAATGGTTTGTTGTAAAGAGTTCCATTCTTCTATGAATGTCATATCAACCGAGTGGACATCGCCCCCTATAGCACTCCCGTAAACGTTGCAGTTATTGAGAACAATTACTTGATCGCCCTTCTTGTAAATACCTGTTTCAGATTTTCTTTCGATTATGTTTTTTACAATATTTGCGACTTTTTCTTCTTCTTCTTCATCTCCTCCGAAAAATTGTATATTTTCAATTACAAGTTTGCTTGCCGCCATATCTCTCTGTTCTTCCGGTTGCTTCATTACTTCTTGTGGTATGATAGTGGTTGTTGTGGATATTGAAGCTGATGGTACGTCAATTGTAGAAGCCGATACTGCTACTGATAGTGTAGAGAGGTCTGAAACATTAAGGCTTTCATGAAGTCCTTCATTAATTAATCTTCTTTTAGAACCACAGTCGGGGCATAAAGGCTCATTCTCACGACGATATTTCCCACAATCAGCACATCGAATTAATTCGTTGCTCATTTTAACCATGAATATCTCCTTGTAATTCTCCGAACACTGTCTTCAAAACAGGATTCATTTTAAACGTTTCTCAAATTCAGTCCAGGCGGTTTCGTAGTCTTTTTCGCGGTCGCAGCGGTCGAAGGGAGCTTCGTAGGTGATGGTGCGTTCGCGGGGGCCGCCGGGGAGGGTATCGTCTATGATGGTTCGTTCCACTGTGCCGGATTTCATGTCTTTGATTTCGTTCCATTCGGGACGGGAGAAGCCGACACCTGTCAGTCCCTTGCTGCAGGTAAAGACGATGCGCCCATTTCGATCATACCAGGTGTCGGCCTCATACTGCCTTAGAACGGGGAACTGGATGCGGTAGATGGTTTTGAGTTCGTCCAGTGTCAATCCGAGGGCCAGGGATGCCAGGACGTCTATCTCCACAAGGGCCTGACGGCGAGTGTAATCGGTGCGTAGGGCACAATTGCGGTTCCAGTTGGGAGTCAGATTTGAAAAGTGGTTATTTGAAAGGTGATAGTCGGATTTGGTCCAGTAGTCGGTTTTGAAGACTTCGTTCCAGAATTCAGCCCAGAGGTTTCCATAATGATTTGTTACACAATTCAAGAGCAGAACACGAAGCGTCATTTCCGGCGTAAGGTCAATAAGGGGTAGATTCAACCATGTGAAGTGTAAATTGCTCCGCCCAGTTGTTTTAATATAAAAGTCTGCAATCAATGAAGTCCCAACAAATGAAGCGCTTAATAATCGGCTAATATCTTCAAACACCGTAGTTTGTACCCCATTGATGTGACCAGTTTTTGGAATAATAATTCCTCCAATCAAAGTTCTTTCCGCAGATGAACCAATCATACCACGAAAAGCTAATCTGTAAAACTCCGTCACTGGTTTTTTCTCCCCCCAGGGCACCCTCGGCGTGCGCCGCAGGTACTCGGGAAGATCGCAGTCCGGCAAATAATTAGTGCGGGGCAGGTAATCGTCGGGCAGTTCAGTGAGGTCGAGAATGTCGTAATCGGAGTTTAGGCTACATGTGGAGCGGGGCGTCTTATAAAACGGATTCCCCACGAAGAAATGCGGCCCCGACAGTATCCAATCATCCGTGGCATCTGGAAAACGGGTCCCGCGACGTATGGTACCGTCCTTTTTGACCGCATTGGTTTCATCCCACATCACTGTTGAGTAATACTTTCCTTTCAGGTCGCCAAGCCGCTTCGGCTGCGCGGCAAACTTCCGGAGCACGTTTATCAACTGACGTGAATGGAGGGCAGGCAGGCGTGCCTGCATGGACGGCGTTTCAGGTGCATCGTATAGATTTGCAAAGAGTGCAAGATCATCACTGGTTACCCTTATTATCCGCTCGATGTGTCCATGAACATTCCACTTATTTTCCTCGTCCTTGATTCCCGGCACGGGCCCGTGGCCGTTATGGTCGAAACAGGCGAATACGGTTTTCGGGGCATAGAGGTTTGCGATGTGAGTAAAATTTATGCTATCGGTTTCATTGGTGTAAATATTAATACTGAAATTGGTAACATGGTGTACTTCGGCGAACAGCTTAAGTTCATTGTGAAACTGAAAATGTGATCTCAATCTCGGATACACCGCCTCACGGAATTTGCCTCCATTTGGGTCATCGTATATACCTTCGGGATGGAGAAATCCGGAAACTCCCGTATCGCTTCCCACCATCCAGGCTTGGGGCAGGAAACATTTATAGAGATTCGTCTGTACACCCTTTAAAAGCGAATAGTTCTGAAGAGCATTTAGAAAGTTCTGCGTTCCCTCCGCCTCCTCAAAGGCCGCGAGATATTCACTTCTGAGCTCGTATTTTTCGAGCGTTTCTTCTCTTAGCTTTGCCAGTTGCGACGCCGAAAATTTTCTTATGGCAAAGAGAGGCTCCGCGTCACCCATGACACCGCCCTCGTTCCACTCAACCTTAATCCACGGCGGATTACCCAATACCAGATCAAAGCCGCCCCTGTCGGCAAAGATATCGGCAAACTCAAGCTCCCAGTGGAGGAAACGATGATTTTCGGCAAGCTCCCGAACCAGTGACAATCGTGGAAGCTCGCGGCATAGTTTGTCCACATCGACAAAACCGTACTTGTCCACCAGATCCAGGGCCGCCTGCCTCGGCATGGTATCGGGGAACAGGGATATCTGCTCGCCGACTGACGGTGTTGTATCGTAAACATCCCCTTCCAGGATGAGTGAAAGCTCCAAGAGGAATTCCTCACGGGTGGGAAGAAGGTCTGCTTTTTCAATCGGCCAGAACCAGAGGCCACACCAGTAATCCATGACCATTTTCAGGCGGCGGTATGGGCTGGAGCTTGAGATATTCTGCGACAGTATTTCCTGCTGATATTTGCGGTCTTTCCATTCGATGGCGGAGGGGTCTCTTCTCTTCTCCGGTTCAGTTTGACCGAAAAGGGTCAACTGGTCGCTCGTTACAGCGCGAATGATGCGTTGCTGCTCGGTGTGCCTTTTCCATAGCTTGTCAACGGCGGCGGACATCTTTTTCAGTTGTCGAATATCTCCTTCGGAAAAGGTCTTTGTGAAGTTCTTGCGCCATTCCGTTATCTTCTTTATTTCATCTTTGGCCATCTGACGGACTACCTTGTCCTTGTAATCCGCCATCCCCTTATCCGGCAGAAGGAAATGATAGACGGTGCTTTCCTGCCTTTCTTCACCCGGCATGACCCGTTCGGGCACTTCATCCAGCCAGAGCGGGCCGTTTTTCTGCACCCGGCGGAGCAGGTGTGAGTTATAAACCTGTCTGCGTGCGCCGATGAGTGAATTGCCCGTAACGAGCTGCATGCCGAACCAGGGAACATAGGCACCTTCGTGTATGGTGTTCAGCCAGAGGGATACCTCGGCAAGCTCCACCGCCACCGGGTTTAGATCCACGCCGAAGACATTATTGTCGGCAAGGAACATCTTTACCTTTTGTTTCTCGCGGGCGTAGCTTTCATGCGGAATGGTTTCACCGGTTTCCTCCTGCTTGAGACGCAGATATGCCTCGGCTAATTGATTTACGGCTTCGTTCAGGAAGGCAGCACTCCCCATGGCAGGCTCACAGACGGTCAGTTGAAGTATTTCATCGGCGGTCTTGTCCTTTAGCAGTTCTTTCAGGGCATATTTAACGAGGCACTGGGTCAGGCCAGCGTGTAATAAGAGGCCGATTTCTCTCGGTCATGACCGGCCAGGCGGTAGATGAAAGTTCCCTTCGTGTATTTTTTCAATGTCCCGTCATCGTTGAAGACTTTTTCTTCTTCCTCATATTTTGATAGGTCTTCCGCCTTTACAAAGTAGGCGGTTTCCAGCTCGGTATATTTTTCTCCTGCCTTTTTTACCTCGTAGAGATCGGTCTCTGCGAAGAATCCCTGGTACGACAGCAGGGCCTCATATACAGCGCCCAACTGGTTGATGCCAAGCTGGGCATAGGATATTCTGCCCCGGCGCTTGCTGCGGTTTCCCGGCTGTGAAAGGGACATCAGTTCGATAACCCGCTGGAGTGTTTCATTGGTAAACTTAACACGGTTCAGGATCGACGTGCGTGCCGGGTCAAAGAGGTGGCTGCTGAGTGGTGTGACCCTGAATGTATGGTGTTCCGGGCCTGCGCCGAGGGCAAGCTGCTCATCCTGCTTACCTTTAATCGAAGGATATCCATCGTAGATCAGCTCGAAAAGAAGCTGAATAGAATCGTGAATGAATGTGCCATTTCTCGATTCTTCCGTCGAAATCTTCACCTCTGCCAAATCGCGCAGTGTTTCGAGGCTGTAACCCATCCGGTAGGCATCCGACTTCATGGGCGCATAACCAAGTTCCGGCCTCGCCTCTATGTAGAAGAGAAACAGCAGACGATACATGTACCGCAGGCATTCATTCGTCAGGTCCTTCGGATCGATCTTTTCTTCGCCGGAGAAGATGCCTTTTCGTCGCGTATCGCGAAGGTAGATTACCGCTTCATTCCCTATTAGTTCTATCGCCTCACGAAGGGCATATTTCAGATCTTCAGAGACGGCAAAGGCATGTTTGTGGGAATTTTCATCGAGGGTATCGAGGAAACTCAAGCCTTCCGCGGGACAGACACTGTCCCTGTGAAGGAGCGCCGCCAGGGTCTGAAGCGTTGAGGGTTCTTTGCGTCCCAGGATTTCCGTAAACTCAAAACGCAACAGACGCTTTTCGTTCCACTTGCCCCTGTCAATAAGGACAAGCTGGGCATCGCTTGCGAGTATCACCCAGCGCGGAGGTTCGGATCGTCCAAAAACCTGTTTTGAAATAATATCCTCAAGGGGAATATCGACCAATTCATTATTGGGTTCTTCAGTCTCCGGATACTGACAGTTGAGAATCGAAAGCTCCAGGGGGTCGGCATCTTCACCTGACGGGTCAAGGGCCTCGATAATCCACAGCTCCGGCGCCCCGTTGGGCCTTTTGACCTCTCCCGCTATCGGCAAAAACCGCCCGTCATCCAGCTCCTTTAATACTGGCTGAAACTCATAGCCGAGAACAGGCAGCAACTTTTCCAGAAACTCTCTTTGCAACTGGAGGCGATCTTCCGCTTTTCGCTCTTTTTCCAGGTTGTTTCGCATTGTAAAGAAGTCTTTTGAAAGACCCCGCAGATCGGCATAAGGGGGGCGGACATCTTCTTCCTCTTCCCTTTGCTTCCATTCCTTCAAAACATCTTGGAGGTCATTTTCGAGAATGGCATTAAGGTAGTGGTCTGTATAAAATTCATTGATGTTGCCGATTCCGGTAAAATCAATAGCCATCAGCCCGTCCCTTTCAATACTGCGATTACTTTTATGTAGGGATTGTCTTCTGTCGTCATGGTGCTTTCGATCCAGTCGAAGTATTCGTCAAAGATACGATCAATCTCCCTGCGTTCTTTCTCCTTGCGGCTTAACTGCCTTGTTTCTTCAAAACGAAATTCGAGTTGCGCGTACTGCTTTTCGCGGAGGCGTTCCAGCGCATTGAGATGGTCCTGGAGCTTTTTGTTGATGTCCGCTTCAAATGTGTTCCGCTTTTCGCTCATCCATGATCGGGCGTGTTCGATCGCCTCGGGAAGGAGTTGCTGCAGGGCGTCTATATCAATGCTGTCGCCGCGGTTCGGAAATGTTTGTTCTCCTAAACCGGTGCGTTTCAGGATATTCTCGAAATCCACAATTTCCCGCACATGGCCATTGTTGAAGACCACTCCGAACCAGCAGTGCACCAGGGGATGGCTTTTCTGATTAGGAATGAGACCGGATAATATAAATACCGTTTCCTCAGGTTGCAGTGCGTCCTGCAGTGTAAGGACTGGGGCCTCGTGTCTGCCGAAGGCTGCAAGGATCTTGTCGTTCACCCATTCGAGGACTGGGTTCATCTCCCAGAGGTAGTGTATTCTTGGCCACGCCCTTTCATCCTTACGGCTCCTCTTGATTTCCTCCTGAATAACTGCTTGATCCGCCGATAGTATAAACACTCCGTCATCGGGCCAAATTTCCTTGGGGAGAAACCTGAATCGATATTTCAGATCTTCGGTGGCCGTCAAATCCATGCGGCGCTCATCGCTGTAAAATTCGGCCTG
>Ga0222677_1000372_pt1 | contig 18338 bp, 15 predicted proteins | sample AntAcemetagen935_FD_179846 | JGI IMG/M metagenome (GOLD analysis project Ga0222677, IMG submission 179846) | Saline water microbial communities from Ace Lake, Antarctica - #935 | ecosystem: Environmental > Aquatic > Non-marine Saline and Alkaline > Saline | place: Antarctica: Ace Lake... | reverse complement strand
TTTCTCTACCGAAGCCTTATTCTTAGGCAATTGCGTATGAACCTTTGTTAGCAGCTTTAGTCCAGAAAAAATTTGAGGAGCAAAAATTTACGCAGCGATCTACAAATTTTTTTTATTGCTGCTAACGATTTGCGCTAAGATTAGTTGCCGTTGCGAAGAAGTTTCTTGTCTGTGACTACAGACTTGAAACGGACTGTAAACCTTGATATTACAGCTTTCTCGGCAATTAATTTTGAGCGTTTGTTAGCACTCGTTATTCTTTATTTCTATATTTTTCTGTAATCTCCATAAAGACTTCTCTGTCTGCAATTGAAAATAAAAGCATCTCTGTATAATAAAGATTTTGTTCTTTTTCAATGTCACCTTTCCATAGTTTTCTGTTTATGATTTCTATAAGGTTTTTCAATTCATAATAAGCATCTTTTTTATTGATGAATATTTTCTTGTCAATATTGTTTATGAAAAGTCTATTGTCTAAAAGTTCAATATTATTTGGTTGATAATTTGTTATGTTTTTAAGTCGTATTAACACATTTAAGTCGAATGCAGACATTTTAGAATTTCGTCCTTCCGGAATTGGAAAAAATTGTTGACCTGCGTTTTCAGAAAGGATTATCCAATTCAGAGAATACGCTACGCGAGAGTCGTAGATTACATTTTTGTCTGGGTATAAGTATGCTCCTACTTTTGATGAACTTGCAATCCGATTAAAACTTGGTTTCTCAGAATGCAAGAATTCATTAATTAGAGAAGTAGTGTCGTTATCATTTGCTGTCTTAATTCCACCCCAGTCTTTTATTATCCATAAACATAGTTTGTCAAATAATTCTGAGTTGGAATTTAAAGTGTCATTCAGTTTTTTTCCTACGATGTTTTTAAGTTGGATTTCTTTTTCATATGGTGTTAATGAGTTTATTTCTATTACTTGCTTTTCGGTTAATGTATTTAAGTCAACAAGTTTTTCAATTTTTGCATTCCAATTATACAAAGTCGGCAAGTCGTTTTTATACCTGTCAAGATGATTTACTATTTTGTCAATATCAAATTTAATGGTCATTCGTTTTTGTTTTTTCTAATGAGTGCTAACGATTTGCGCTAAGATTAGTTGCCGTTGCGAAGAAGTTTCTTGTCTGTGACTACAGACTTGAAACGGACTGTAAATGTTTATATTATAACTTTCCCGGCAATTAATTTTTAGCGTTTGTTACAGGGCGTATTTTTATTATTTACAGTTCTTTGCAATTGCAACATTGTTAATATATTCTGTCATTTTAGTTAAAAAATCAGATTGTGAAATTACAAATAGTTTTGAAGATAATTCGGTATTTTCAGATAAATTTATTTCAATTCAAGAAAAGTCCATTTATTTTTACAACAACAAATTGTCAGTCATTGACTTGAAATTGAAACCTGAATATTTATTTTACTCATATTTTCTATTCTTGCCGTATACAATTCTTGCAATTCAATTTGAAACGAAGCCATAGTGTTTGATGTTCTCCAGATTCAAGTCATGGCTGGGATTATTCCTAGTCAGGATTTATTTAAAATTCCAAATTTTTCTGAATGACAGATATTTCAATGAACGATATTTCAATTCAGAACCTGCATTTTCAAAAGGCAAAATGTCTTTTGAAGAAGTTAGGTTTCTTTTCTTAAAGATTCATTTTTTCATTTTTAACCCAAGGTTCTATTTTTTCGGTCAATATGCCCTGTAACGGATGGCAATATGAAAAGTTGGGCATTTTGAAACACCAATCTTTCAATTTACACTACTGTTTATTTAATGTTAAATTGCTCATATTTAGCACTATCTGTCCAATTTTTTATATTGTGTGTTACAAGGCGTTTGTAATCTTTTTCTGTTTGCTTTTTTTTAAAATCAATTGAACAATGAAAGGTTTTACCTTTCAATAAATTGTCCCGCACGAAGTGTTAGGTGATGTCATTTATGCTATCTAAAAATTTCTGTGCATAACTCTGTGCATTTTTAGAGTCTTCACTCAACCAGAAACCTAAATGAGAACCTTCTTCTATCCAATATCTTTGTGCATTTTTAATATTTTCATAAGCATAAACACCGTCATAAAACTTTACATCTGCATCGTGTGTGCCATGTATAATAAGAGAGGGTACTGTGATTTTTTCAACTTCCAGGTGAGTCAAAAGTCTATATAATTCCATATCGTTTTCTGTCCCTGGTTTTCTTGTATTATACGGATTCATTGAATTCATAAAAGCCTGTATAAATTTCTTCGCATCATCGTCGGTTGTAACATAGTTTACATGTTTTCGTAACTGATTTTTTGTAAAATATGACTCGGATTTAAATATTTCAGATGCAAACCACTCTGGTTTTTTTCTTCCTATAGTTTTTAATATTTTTTGACCCAAATTGCTTGTAAAAAACATTGCACTAATAGGACCTACTGTTTCTGGCATATCATAAAACCCACTTACACTGTCAATTGCGATTAGACCAAAAAGTTTCTTAGGATATTTCATGGCAAATGTGTATGCTGGAGGTCCACCAGCAGATGCTGATACCATAAATATTTTTTCTATTGCTAATGAATCAAGAAGTGTTACAAATAAATCTGCTTGTCCTTCTATACCTTGGCCACTCTCAAGAGGTGTTAAAAGATAACCTGGTCTCGATACACAAAGTAGCCTATATTTATCTTTATTGACCCATTCAAGCATCAATCTTGCTTGATCAACTCCACCAATTCCTCCATGAGAACATAATACTACAGGTTTATCTTTATTTTCTTCATCTGTTAAAAAATACTCTACTTTTCCTTGTTTGGTCTCAATAACTTTTGACTCAAAAGTCAGATCGTCAAAAATTTCATATTGTGTTCCTTTCATAGTCTATGTCTTCTTTTTTTAATTTTTTAATTGTTCATTCTTCAAAATGCCCTGTAACGGTTTGCGCTAAGATTAGTTGCCGTTGCGAAGAAGTTTCTTGTCTGTGACTACAGACTTGAAACGGACTGTAAGCCTTGATATTACAGCTTTCCAGGCAATTAATTTTTAGCGTTTGTTACAGGGCGTATTTTTATTATTTTCAGTTCTTTGCAATTGCAACATTGTTAATATATTCTGTCATTTTAGTTAAAAATTCAGATTGTGAAATTACAAATAGTTTTGAAGATAATTCGGTATTTTCAGATAAATTTATTTCAATTCAAGAAAAGTTCATTGATTTTTACAACAACAAATTGTCAGTCATTGGCTTGAAATTGAAACCTGAATATTTATTTTAGTCATATTTTCTATTCTTGCCGTATACAATTCTTGCAATTCAATTTGAAACGAAGCCATAGTATTTGATGTTCTCCAGATTCAAGTCATGGCTGGGATTATTCCTAGTCAGGATTTATTTAAAATTCCAAATTTTTCTGAATGACAGATTTTTCAATGAACGATAATTCAATTCAGAACCTGCATTTTCAAAAGGCAAAATGTCTTTTGAAGAAGTTAGGTTTCTTTTCTTAAAGATTCATTTTTTCATTTTTAACCCAAGGTTCTATTTTTTCGGTCAATATGCCCTGTAACGGTGGCTATATGAATTGATTGGCATTTAATAGCACTTACGTTGCAATTTAGCACAAGCTTAATTAAAAGCTCAAACCATCGCAAACCACTGACTGCCAATTTATTTATATAGCGTGTTGTATGCTGGGCTTTATTCATTAACAGTTAGTTATTAATTTACTGCAATCCAAAATCCGTTCAATCGAAGCACTGCTGTTTCCGAAAAAATTAGTTTTTAGGGTCGGCAAAAAAAGCGTTGGCAAAAGGCATACTCTTTGACAAATTTTGGCTCGTGCGGTTGGCTTTTAGAGCGACTTGGCAATGTGTATGACTTTTAGCGTTGGCTTTCTTATTCCAATCATATTTTGTATGGACGCAACCACATCTTATTATCTTTACAACAGTATCATAATTCTTTAACGAAACCATTGGACTGTTAAAATATATGGTTACTTCATTAGTCATTCCTTAAAAAGCATTAAACTTATCGCCCATAGTGTGTTTTAAATTCCATTTTTTGGTGGTGTCTAAGGCTCGTTCCAATACAATTAATTTTTGGTCTGTATGGGTTTTGAAATGCTCTACAGTTTCATCTGCAATAACTACATCTAAACAGATTAGCGTTTCTTTGTCGCCATCTGTAGCAAACAGAATTTCATTTTTCTTAAATTCTTCTTGCTTTGTTAAAGTGTAATTGAGTTTGAAACCGTTTTTGATTAATATTTCAGTTATCAATTCGTCTCTATTAAAAGCAGAAACCAATTGTGCTTCTTTGTCTTTAATGTATTTTTTAAGTAGTTCAATATTTTCTTCTTCTGTTTTTTCAGGGTCAGGGGCAAACTCAACTCTTGGAAAGTTTGATTTTTGAAGTTTGAATACTTTAAATCCTAAACCTTTTAATTGCTCATGCTCACTTTCTTTTTTACTGAACAAATTAGGTGTCGCTTCTTTCTTTTCTTTAATGATTTTTTCAACTACTCGTTTGTTACGTTCAATAGTGATGTCGCTAATAAGTTTGTAACCTGCTTTGTAAGCTTCACTTTTTTCATCTGTTTGTTCGGGGAGTTGCACTAAAATGTATTTTCTGTTTCCACCATCTTCTTGATTAAGTTCTGTTATTGCTTGACCTGTTGTTCCAGAACCTCCAAAAAAATCTAAAATCAAAAGGTTCTTAAAGTTTTTTTCATTGAAAAATAGATTTACAACCATTTTAATCAACGATGTTGGTTTTGGTGTATCAAAAATCACTTCATCATTAAAGATGTTCTTGATTTCGGTATTGGCATTTCTTGTGGTTCCAAAAAGACTGCCTTGCCAAATATTTTCAGCAACTCTACCATTTTGATTTTTCAGATAAATTTTTCTGATTATCCTTGTTTCGTCATCACTGAAAAAAATTTCTTTGTTTTCAATTTTTGATAAAATTTCTGATTCTTGCCATCTCCAACCATTTTCAGGTGGTGCAATTGTTTTACCACTTGGAGTCGTAATATCAAATAATAAAGTCTTTCTGTAATTTGGACTTCTTGTATCTCCGCTTCTCCATTCTCCTTCAGGGTCATTGTCAGGATTGGAATAATTTGCGTTGTCTTCTTCTGTTCTTGGAAACCTAAAACTTTCAATCGCTTCAGATTTTCTAAACACCATTATATTATTGTATTGTCGAGAAAAATATTTTTCATCATTTTTACTTTGTTCTGTATGCTTCCATACAATATTCCCTAAAAAATTATCCTCCCCAAAGACTTCATCACATAATTTTCTTAAATGATGGACTTCATTGTCATCAATAGCAATAAAAATTGCTCCATCGGAACTCAAAAGTTGTCTAGCAATTAGCAATCGACTATACATCATATTTAGCCATTTGCTATGATAACGACCATCAGTTTCTGCATTGGTATCTATTTTATATCCATTTTCTGTTGTTTCGTTATCTTCCCAATATTCCTTTTTGTCTTGGTTAAATTTATCAGAATACACAAAGTCCTTACCTGTATTGTAGGGTGGGTCAATGACAATACACTGAACTTGCTCTCGATAGTTATTGCTGAGTAATTTCAGCACTGCTAAGTTTTCGCCTTCAATAATCAGGTTTTCGCTTTCAGCAGGGTTTATACTTTTTGTTTCATCATAAACAAGCGTAGCATCGGTAGGGGTAAAAGCTTCTCTTTTAGCATTGCTTTTTCCAAACCATCTAAATTCGTAACGTTCGGTTTCGTTTACGCTTTTAGGGTCAATTACTTTTTTGAGTTCGCTAATGTTAAGTTTACCATCATTGGTGAAAAGGTCTGGCATTAACTGTTTTAATTGCTCCAATCTTTCTTTGTTCCAATCGTGAGATTGAACGTTTTCCAATGGATTCTCAGTGTTTTGTTTATCGTTGCTCATTATGCTTCTTCAATTAATGCGTTAATGTTTTTGGTAGCTTCTGTTTTAAAATATTGATAATCTTTAACAGGTGCTTTGTATTGTACTTCTACTCCTAATGTGGTAAAATGCTTTAAGGCACATTCAATTTTATAAATCTCACTTTCTTTTAGAGCTTTTTTATCGTTGATGTCGTTTGTTCCTTTGGTTTCAATTACAAAATAAAATTCACTTTCTTTTCCATCCCTTAAACTTTTGCGTTTCATTACAATACCAAAATCGGGATTGTAATTTCCAATAGGAGTTGGTATTTTGTAATAAGCAGGGAGTTTCATAAAGCAAATGATTTCATCATCTAAATCTGCCCCTAATGCAAAACTTCTTTCTATATTACTATCAGTGAGCATTCGGTTGTAAAAACCTCTATTTGGAGTATCTCTGTACTCTGAGTCATCAACTTGTTTTACAAAGTCGTTAAATTCAAAAGGAAAAGTTTCATCTGTTAAATGATAATTTAAACCCCTTATCATTTCTTCTAATTCAATATTCTTTATTAAAGTGGATGCTTGATGAATAAATTGAGGTGGGTTTTTGGCGAAATTTTCGTGATTTGTTTTTCCAATTATTTCAATAGTTGTGCTATAACTTAGTCCTGTGTTTTCACTTAGTTCTTCAACTAAATCCAATGCTGAGAAATGAGCTTTTAGTTTATAGCTTTCTTTACCTCCAAATTCATCTTCAATGCCTTCTTCTGTTATTGAACCAATGGTTCGGCTACTTACTTCCGCTACATAATCGGCAATTTCAATAGTATTCAAAGCCTCTTTACTCCTTTTAATCAATGAGGCTTCATCAAAACCAACGGTGTAATTAGTTTTCTTAGCTAAAGCGTTCCAAAAGCGTTTAAAGGCTTTATTGACGGTATCATTTTCACTACGCTTAAAATGAATTTCATTTTGTTTTTCTCCTTTGTGTGTATGGGTCATTCCAGCACCCGCATCCGAATCACCATAAACCTCTTTTATTTCTTCTTGGTATTGCGTTACAAAGGTTTCGTAGGTTTCGTTTGGAATTACTGTCAGTTGGTTAATTCGTTCAGCATCATCTACATTTAATTTGTCATAAATACGCTGTCCGTTAGTATCTACACATATTCTTAATCCTCTACCAATTTCTTGTCGTTTTTTTATTTCAGAAAAAGAATTGCTCAATGTAGCAATGTTAAAAATGTTAGGGTTATCCCAACCAACACCCAATGCAGAGTGTGAAAAGATGAATTCAATTCTATTGGATATGGAATCACCAAAACTTAACAAACCTTGTTTGTCTTTTAAAATAGCATCAAAAACGTCTTTGTTTTTTCGCATTGATGTTTCATTATCTGTAAACTCGTTTTTGGTAGTTTTCGCAAAATATGAACCTTGAATCTTTTCAATATGTTCTGCTGTTGGTTCTTTGTTATCGTGAAACTCAGGATATATTTCTTTGTATTTTTTAATGAAAAGGTTTTTGATAATTGGGTCATCACTTACATAATTGGCAACTTTATCAATAAAAATAAGCGAAAGGCATTTTATGCCTTTTTCTTGTAGTTTTTGCTTTTTTGTAAAGTGGCGTAGTATGAGCCATTCTAATTGCAAAGCCCAAACACTTTGCACATTTCCAGAAGCTTGTTTTTCAAAAATCTCAACACCATTATGAAAACTAACAGACCATTTTCCAGTCCTTAGGCTTTTGTTTATTCTGCTAATGGTATATTTTAAATAACTTGGATTATTTGTTACTTTTCCTAAATTATCTCCATCTTTTAACCATTTTGTATTCTTAAATTCAATCTTCCCACTTGCTGTTTGATGCCAAGCTTTAATTTGTGCTTGAATTGGATTTTTTCCGTTTTTCGTTTCCGAAAGTTCCAGTTTTAAAGTAGCTTCATCATTCTTTTCGGTAACAGTTAAAACTTCAATCTTTTTTACTAAACCTTGCTTGTAACTGTCGTAAGGTGTTAACCTATAAGTTTTGTTTTTTGCGATTTTGTGTGTTGCTGAATATCTGATTTTGAAAAGAGGATTTAATTTTGCTATTTGTTTTATGGAGTTTGAAGTGTCCATCCCCTCTTGTGGCTCATCCATTATAATAATTGGATTTGTTTGTCCAATAGCTTTAATAAAAGGAATGTTTGCAAAAAGGTCTTCTCTTTTAGCTTGATTCAAAATTTTGTCTTCTGAATTAAAAGAAGCTAAAGTCATTACCATTATTTGCGGATGCTGTTCCTCCACAAAGTTGGTTACTTTGTTTAGTCGTTTACTGCTGTATTCAAATGATTTTGGTGTAAATCCGTAAATTTCTTCCAGTTGTTTTTCAAAAATTGAAAGAGTACTTAAAACTCCTTGTCGAATAGCAACTGAAGGAACAAGAATGATGAATTTTGTAAATCCGTAGTGCTTAAACATTTCGTAAATGGACTTAATGTAAACAAGAGTTTTTCCTGTCCCAGTTTCCATTTCAATGGTTAATTCTCGTACTTCTTCAAGTTTCGCAACTTCTTCATCAATTCCGTTTTCAAGCAAAATTGATTTGATATTTTTGGTTAATTGTTCGTTTGAGAGTGAACAAATATTTGAACGAATACCACCCGTACAGGCATTGTCAAACGTATTCTTGTCGTTTCCGTCAAATACATTCACAACTGATTTAATTGCGGTTTCTTGGTATTCTAATAGTTCTAATTTTAATTCCATCAATTTCCGCTTTTATTTTTGCTTATGTATTTCATTTTTTGCTCAGCTACTTTTAGTGCTTTGCTCCCAAGTTCTTCATCTTTTATTTCGTACAGTATTTTTTCACTCAAATATTGAATAAGTAGATTGTCCTTATCTAAATCCAATATTTCGGCAAGTTTTAATATTTGTTCTTTTGTCGCTTTCCGTTCGCTTCTTTCTATTTTACTAAGTATTGCTGTATCAATATCGAGTTTGGCAGAAACTTGTCGTAAAAGCAGCCTTTTTTTTTCTCTGTTTTCTCGGAGTATTTCGCCTATTGTTTTGTTTTCTTTCATTTGTGAAATATCACTTGATTAATTATACTTGACAATTAGTGTCAAATATATTTAGATTTTTGGGATATTCACTGATTTATCTTTTCAAACTTATCAACAGCTTGGGAGGGGTGGGAAAAAATAGCTCTTTTGGTTTTTTGAGGTGGATTTTATGTGTGTTGGCAAAAAAACCAAATGTGCTATTTGTGTGGTGGCTTCCCTAATTGTCCCGAAGGGCAAAAGTGGGTAGGCAAAAACTAATTTTTTCTTGCACCAAAGCTTATTCAATGCTCTTTCTACTCCGCTTATAATTTCAATTTACATATCAAACTATCAAAGCACTGTGTTTTTTTTAGCCTTGCATACAACGGTTTGAATATGGTGCGTTTGGCATTTTGAAACGCTTCATTTTCAAGTTACTACTAATTTTATTTATTGCTAAGATATTCATATTTAGCACTATTTGCCAAATGCACTATATTTGTTGTTGGCAGCTGGCTTTTTATTTCTATGGTTCTTTCAGCGGTGGCAAAGACATACTTATTGACAAGTTTTGGTTGTGCGGTAGGCTTTTTTAGCGACTTGGCAATGTGTATGGCTTTAGCGTGGGCTATCATTGTCTTATTTCTTTTTATTTTCGAGTTTTTTCAATCCGGCTTCTAGTTCTTTTATTTCTTTCGCATCTTCAATATTAATCATTTTCTGACGGTATTTTTCATATTCTGATTCTGCTAATTCTTTTGCTAGTTTTGCTGAAATCTTCCCTGCATGTTCCAGTATCTCCCTGTCGTTGAGTGTCATAAAATCATGCAATTTTTTAAGCCAGTCACTCATGTACATTGGATTGCGATTTCGGGCTTGAAGTTCAGCAAACGAAAGATACTGGTCAACAATTAGGTTTAAGTCTGTTAATTCATCTTCGCTCAGGTAGTTCTTGGCAATTGAAACATCTGTTTTCCTGATTTTTCCTTTTGGGGAATTCTTCCATGTTGTTAAACCCATGTTTTGTTTTTTAGAACTGGCACGTTGCGAAATTATCTCCGATGCAGTGTGACCATGAATTGCCCAGTGCATTTTATTTTGAACCGATTTAAAAAACAACTGGCTAGCTTTTGTGGTTGCTTCATAGTCGATTGCAGTGGCGTAAATATCCCTAACTTTTGCGTAGAAAATCTTTTCAGAACTACGAATGTCCCGAATTCTCTCAAACAGTTCCTCGAAATACTGGTTGGTATGTCCTGTTTCTTTTAGTTTTTCATCGTTAAGCAAAAAACCCTTTATCAAAAATTCTTTGAGTTGTTTTGTCGCCCAAATACGAAATTGAGTTCCACGGTGCGACTTAACCCTATACCCAACTGAAATAACAACGTCAAGATTGTAATAATTTGTTGAATATTGTTTTCCATCAGAAGCAGTTGTCAAGTAATCCTTGACAACTGAAATTTCAATTAGTTCACCTTCCTTAAATATGTTGCGAATGTGCAGACTAACATTTTGTTTGGTGGTTTGAAAAAGTTCAACCATCTGTTTTTGGCTTAACCAAACAGTTTCTTCTTCTAAACGGACATCTATTTTTGTTTGCCCGTCTTCGGTCTGGTATAGGAGTATTTCGGAGTTGTTCATCTGTTTTGTTACAATATTAAAATGAATAAGGGAGAAAAAAATAATCTAACTTATTTCGCAAGACTATTTGGGACTCTTTTTTATTAATCAACTGAAGAAAAATCTCTTTTGAAGCATTTGGAACCTGATAATATATTTCAATTTCTTCACCTTTTAGTTCTTTAAAAAGACTACTATCAATATCTTTATTAAAAGGCGGAAAAGAGTATCCAATTATTATAAGGATATCTGTTTGTGCAAATATTCTTTTTGCTTCTGCCCTTGTTTTTGAACTAATATTGCTTTCTTCCCAAGCATAATTAATATGACCTGTAATATCAATACTACCTTTATTCTGTGAATCAGGAATAAATCCTATTGCATTTATAATATCTTCTATTTTCTTTGAGACAGTTCTATCCAAAAAATCTTTTTCGTTTCCAGATGTTTGGTAAAAACCATGATAACCATTTAAATGACATATTTGAAGTGGTGAATCATTTAGTAAAACCGTAAAATCTAAATTGTTATTAAATAATTTAAAAGCATATTCAAGTTGCAAATCATAATTCCAAGTAACAAAGTTGATATTCTCTTTCATAACAATATCTCCGTCTTTCTTTTCAAGAATTGTTGCTAATAACGAAATATATCTATTATCTATTTCTAAAATTGGTCTTTTTTCTAATGTTTTTAATTTTTTATCATCAGTTAACTGCCAAATTGTAAAAAACAAACTAACTGCTACTTTAAGTTTTCCAAGCTCCCTATTATCATTTAAGTATAGTTTTCTTGCATAAGTATCAATAGTGCCAAATTCTTTTGCTTTTTTTCCAAAATAATCCATATCCTCAAAAATCCTTTCCATATATTTTAAGCTTTCATTTTCATTAAAATTTCCATCATTTTTTAATTTTTTAAAAGTTTGAGCTAATTCAATCATTTTTTCTCCTTGCTCACTTAATATAGGATATGCATTATAACTTGCACCTGCTCCAAGTAAATATGTAATATTTTTTGCCATAATGTATATTGTTATTAAACGGAATTTTCAATTACTCCAATTTCTTCGTCATTCAACCCATACAACTCATAAACCATTTGGTCTATTTCTTTATCGGTTTTTTCTATTTCGGCTTTTAAAGTTTTGGCTTCTGCATTTTTCTCCTCAAAAACTTCCATCCATTCCATTTCATCTTTTTTAGTTATTTTTTGGCTGCCAGCTTTTTTTATGGCTTTATTCAGCTCATTTATAAAATCAACAAATTCTAATTCGTGCCAATTTTGTAGTTTTCGACTTAGTTTTTCTATATTGAATTTTGGCTGAAAATAATTAATAAAAATATTCTTTTTATGTAAAAATAATGACTGTTCTTTTGCTATATTTTTGGATTTTTCACCAAGTTTTAATTGAATATCAAAATCCACAAATGGTATTTTCAATAATTTAATATCAGTCAACATAATTTGCGGAAATGCTTGCTCGTTTGTTATCATTTTGTGTCTAACAATGTAAGTTAGAACCTTTGAATTTAACAATGCAAGCACATAGTTTAAATCAATATAATCTGTTTTTGTAGAGCAAGAATACAGTGTACTTTCTGTTAATGCAGGTTCTGCAAGCATTACACAACATAAAAAATCACCAGTTCTTCTAATCAATATTCTTGGTGCTATGTTATGCTTTTCGATTTTTTTTGTTCCACCAACAATTGTTAATTCTTCATAATTACAATAAAAACTATTCGTAATACTATATCTGTCAATACAATTACCTAATAAAAATACGTTTGGTAATTCATTTCTAATTTCTGATATATATTCCTTTCTGTTTTTTACTGCCATACCTTTGAATAAATCACAGTAATCATCAATTGATTTAAAATTAGATTTTTCGTATTTAGAAATAACGGGATTTTCAATAACTACTATTTCTGAAATTTCTCTATTTTTATTCATAAAATATTCTTTGAACTTTTTGGGTTTAACCGGATTTTTCACAAACTCAAAAATCATACTTCCAGTAGTGGCATCCTCGAAAACCCAATCTTCAAAGTAAATAGCAGAATATATATCTCCTACATTTTCCATTGCATTTACACAATCATTATAACTTCTTGTTTTTAGAAAACCTTCTGGAATTATGAATGAAACAATAGAATTATCTTTTATTAACTTAGACGACAATTCATTAAAAAGAGTATAAATATTTTTAGAGTTGGCTCTTTTAACACTTTCATAATTATTGATGTAGTATTCTAACCAATTATTATCAGTGTTATTCAAAGTCATATTTAGATATGGCGGATTTCCAATAACAACATCAAAACCACCATTTTGCATTATTTCTTCAAATTCCACATTCCAATCAAACGCTTTCTCACCTGCAATCTCTGGGTCGTCAATTAGTGAGTTCCCACATTTAATATTATCATTTAAACTGGATAGTTTTCTGCCTTTCTGTGCGGTTCGTAACCAAAGAGAGAGCTTGGCGATTTCAACACTTTCCTCGTTGATGTCAACACCATAAAGATTATTTTCAAGAATGGCTTTATCGGTATCAAATAATCTTAATGTAGTGTTTGTTAGTTCTGCAATAATGTCATCTATATTTTTATGTTCTGCAATTAGAAAATTTAGAGCCTGATTTAAGAAAGCACCACTACCACAAGCAGGGTCAACAATTTTTAGAGAAAGTAGCCAATCCTTGTAATCGTTAAGTTTTTGATATAGTTTTTTGCCTTTTGTCAGAAGTTTACCATCTTTTGCACGGTAAGAACCATCAAACTCAATTTCTTCAATTTCTAATTCTTTCCGTTTTTCGTTGCAAAGTGTTCCAATTGTATTTTCTACAATATATTGGGTTATGTATTTTGGTGTGTAAAAAACACCATCTTTTTTTCGTTTGCTTTTGGTTTTGTCGGTAGTTGTGCCTTCAATCTCAGCTGTAATTTCTTCAATCTCCGAAAGCGAATGTTCAAAAATATGTCCGAGAATATTTACATCAACTTCCGTATTAAAATCATATTCCGATAGTTTTAATAAATCATCAATCAAAATACTATCATCAATTTTCAGATTATCCAATAATTCATCGGTGTAAAAAAGTCCGCCATTGTACGCAGGAATATTATCAGCATTGGTTTTTCCTTTTCTGCCTATGTTCATATAACCAAAATACTGTTTGTAAATATCATAAATTGGTTTGTACGCATCCAATTCTGTTAACTTATGGAAAGTGTCTATGATTCTGGAAATTGAGTTCGGTGGTAAAAGTCCGCTATCTTCGGCAAAAAGGATAAAGAGGAAACGGTCCAATAGTTTTTGTGACTTATTAAATAAAGTTAGTTTGTCATTATTGGGATTATTTGTAATTAGATTTTCAAAGAGATTGCTTTTGAATATGGAGTAGTCTTTGTAAAGTTTATCAGAAACTTCTTGTTCGTGAAACTTGGTTTCTTCCTTTAGTTTTAACGGTAAATCTGAAAAAATGCTGTTCGTATTGAGAATTAAGTAGAGTAATTCAAAGTCAGTTTTATTCAAATGAAATAAGTCAAATTCTTCAAATTCAATTGCGTGATCAATGTAAAATCGTATTTTCTGAAAGTTTGAAGTAATTACATATTTACATCCTGGCTGATTGTATTTATAGTTAAATGCTTGGTCAGTAATACTTTTTAAGTCTTTTGTTTTTGTGGATTTCAATTCTATTATAGCAACTGCTTTTTCATTTTTCAATATTGCACCATCTGCCTTTTTCCCATCTCCTTGATTCTTAAATTCCCTTGCTAAGTTATAATTGGAATCGGGTTTTAGTATGTACCCAAAAACATCAACAAATAAGTCTCTTAAAAAACCATCTTGGTATTCTTCTTCTTTTAGTTTTTTTATTTCTTCAATCTTGGCTGGGCTGTAATTCTCTCTGAATTTTTGATATGCTTTCTCAACTTGTTCTTTGTCAAGGTTGTCCAGATGTCTTTTTATTACAGATTTTTGAAATATTGTCATTTACCAAGTCTATTTTTATTAATGTTCAAAATTACAACTATTCTGGTGCGTTGGAAAGAAATAGCTCTTTTGGTTTTTTCGGGTTGGCTATGTGTGTCGGCAAAAACCAAATGTGCTATGGTGCGGTGGGTTTTTCATTTGTTCTGTTTAGCAGGATTGTGATTTTTTTTAAGCTTGCTGCCAACGGCTCTGCTATGCGCCGTTGCCGTTGTACTTTATTATTTTTGATTTGAAAATTTCATTTCAAATTTACTAATTCTTTTCTAACCGAAGCCAGAGCTGCGGCAATGGCGTATAAGCTATTGTTAGCTGCTGTGGTTTTTATATTAAGCTATTGTCTTGTATTATTCACTGACCTGTTACTTGAGTCATCTGGTAATTACAGATCCTCGCTATCAGGCATCAATAAAATTCATTAGATAAACAACCATGCTTTTGCTGAAAATAAAATGTAACTATCCACTTGCTCAATGATATTCAATTAATATTTTTTCTTGGCATTCTAATATGGCGAAAATAAAAAGCGAGTCAAACAAAAATTAATATTTTGCCAGTCCATATCGTAGTATTAACATTGGTGAAGAAAAAATGCCTTAGCCTATCCCATGAAAATATCTCAAAATGATATCCGGCATTTTATTTCTTGTAACTTTTTTCTTGATAAAAAAGTAACCAAAAAATCAAGAAATAACGATGCTATCCCCCCGCAAAGGCCTGCCCACGCCCGCCGTTTTTTCGAGCTTGCGCGCTTTTAGAATGTAGATAATGATCAAATCTATTTTCCATAAAAAAAACTTGACTTTGTCGTTGATATTTAGTACATTGTAAAACAATTTTTGATTAGAATATAATCATTCTAATCTTCAAAGTTTTACAATGTCAGCTCTGTCATACTTAGCACCCCTAATTTCCTGTGAATCAGTCTAGATGGTATGAATTATCCTCCATTGCAGCTAACGTATTTGGCTATGGGCAGTAGCGGATTTTGGTCAAAAGATCTGTCTGGAAGACAGATTGTTGATTTAAATCAGCACTGTCCATGAAACGGATACCCCGCTATTGCCTATGAGCCGTTGTTGTGCAGCGTTTTTTTAATTTAAAACGTTTCTTATTTTCTCTATTTGTCTAAATATTTTCTAAATATCATTTCTTTCAAGGTCCCAGCTTTGAGGGTTGATAATCGACAAGTAGGGGATACCCTTAAATTCTGGGACAAAATCAATTTTATATTCGTTCAATGAAATATTTATGTATTTCTCAATATTTAGCGCTTTTAATAATTGGTCTTGAATTCTATATTGCGATAAAAGTCTTTTTATTGAATTATCAACAGTGCCAGATATTACAACTTTTGAATCAAAATGGTCATTTCCAAATTTATTATTTTTTGTCTTTGAGAAAATGTTTAATCTGTCAAGAATATTTGTATTTCTAATATTTATTCTTGATTTAATTCTTGTTGATAAAGGTATAAAAGCACCACTAAATATTGTTGGGAACCCTACTTTTGCATAAGGGTCACTGAACCAAATAAAATAACTTGTATTTTCTGGATTATTTGGTACATAAATCATTCTTTTGTATTTCTGAAAGGTCCGAATTCCGGTCAATGGATATGGAATTTCTTTGTCTACAATTGATCTATTTGTAGATTTTGCAAATTTTCTAAGTATTTCAATATTTGATTTTTCCATCATTTTTGATTCTTGCAAAATGCTGCACAACGTTAAGTATATGGTTTTGTGGCGGTTTTGAAACACAAATCTTTCAACTTACACCGATGTTTGTTTATTGTTAAATCGCTCATATTTAGCACTTAACCCGCCATAAACTATATATATTGTTGTGTGTAGTAGTTTTTATTCTAACACTTCATACTTTTCAAGCATTTGAGTCTTTATGTCAAGCAAATGCTTTTTTATTAGGGCGTTAGTCAAGTCAGCTTTAATTATTGCATTTACTTTTAAAGTCTTTTGTCCAACTGGTAAACTATAAAAAGCAATTATTGTATCCAATTCGCCTTCGTCATAATAATTGTCAAAAATTTGATATAAATCTTCATTTACCAAATCCTCAGATACTTTTTTAAATAAGGTTGAAAGAAATTTGTCGTAATCTTCATTCTTCTTTAGCGCATTTTCACCTTCGAATTTTATGTTCAATTTTTGGATTAACTGTGGCTTAACATCATTTAATATTTCATTAATAGAAGCTGCTCCATTCACTAATTCAATTAGCTTAAAAATTTTGTCAGATTTGCTTTGACCAACTGCAATAGTTAAAGTTCCTAGTGAAATGAAAAATATGATTAATAGTCTTTTCATGTTTATTCTTTTTAATTATTCTCTACAATTTTATAGCGTGATTGTACTATTACACACAACGGTTTGCGGTATGGCCTTTTGGCGTTTTGGACACAAATCGTACTTAATATTTCTTTATTTCAATTTTATCATTAATTTTCTTAATACTACGTTCCCGCCAATTGGCTATGACCGCTTGTTGGCAAACGTTATTTAACCTGATTAAGTTCTATTAGATGACCGTTTTTATATACTCTTTTTTCATTAAGTTTACTATCCTCATTATAAATAAATAGAGATCCCGTTCCATTTTTTAAAGTTCCCATTTCTTGTGGTATTCCTTTCTTATTATTATTTGATAATACTGTCCATGGATTTCCATTCTTATAAATTCTTTTGCTCCAAACAGATTTATCAGGATAATCAAAAGTTATTGTATCATTTATCCCAGGTGCATTTTCAATAGTTTTTTTAATATAGTGAGACGGTACAATTGCAGCAAATCCAGCACCTTTCTCTGAAATAGTACCATGAACTAAACCAACTATTCTATAGACAGTTACAAAAGTTTTATTCTCTCCAGTCCCTATTGCTTGAGGTAACTCAAATACGGGACCTCCACTAAAACCACTTACACTAGGATCATCAAGCAGAAATACTGTTGATAAAATATTTTTATCAAATCTTTTTAGTTCAATTAGTCCACTTGATGGATTAGTAGTTTTTGTAATAGCTGAAATTTTTTTACCTATACCCAAACTTAATGGGTAGCCAAATATCGTAACTTGTCTTTCTCTGAACGGTGCTCGAAAATTGTGTTCGATCATTTCCAAAGGAATGAGACATTTTGACAACTCCTCATCAATTTTTTTCGTATCCAATTGCAATACGGCCACATCTGCATGTTTATGTTTTGTCCAAATTAAACATGTGTCTATTTGGATAATATCTTTAAGCTTATAAATTTTTGGTTTGTTATTTTTTGAACCTATCACAATCAAGGTATTTAAACTCATAAAACTAGAGACATGTTCAGCTGTAACTAGATATAGATCAGCGTATTTATGAATAAAAAAACAGCTGCCTGTTCTAGCATATTTATGTGGAACAAATTTATTTACAGAATCTTTTAACCAAATTTCGTAATTCAATCCATCAATTACTTTGGTATGAACTTTTTCCTCATATACATAACCAACAACGTTTGTGAATCTTTCAATTTCCGAATATTTTGATTGAGAATAAGTATTAAGGATACTACTAATGAAATAAAATGATAGGATTAATAATTTGTTATATTTCATGTCTAAGAATTAAAGATTACAATAGAATTATGAGTTTAGTCTAATGTTTGCCAACGTTTTGGCTATGGGCAGTAGCGGATTTTGGTCAAAAGATCTGTCTGGAAGACAGATTGTTGATTTAAATCTGTACTGTCCATGAAACGGAACCCCCGCTATTGCCTATGAGCCGTTGTTAGG
>Ga0222677_1000368_pt1 | contig 18572 bp, 21 predicted proteins | sample AntAcemetagen935_FD_179846 | JGI IMG/M metagenome (GOLD analysis project Ga0222677, IMG submission 179846) | Saline water microbial communities from Ace Lake, Antarctica - #935 | ecosystem: Environmental > Aquatic > Non-marine Saline and Alkaline > Saline | place: Antarctica: Ace Lake... | reverse complement strand
GAGGCCAGGGCATCCAGGTTGTTCCCCTGAGCGAAGATATTGAAACGATGCCCGCTTTTAACGTTTATCACTCCAACGTCCATGCTAATCATATCACCCAGCCTGGTAAGACTCCCCACAACAACAAAATCGGCGCCTGTTTTCTTTCCCGCAGCGATAGCCTTCTGATCAGTCAGCCTACTCCCTTGAACCACTCCCACGGGAGTTTCTTCTTTAACAATTTCTATATATTCGGATTTCATTAGTCCTGCTGTCAATTTGCCGGTTATCTGGCTTTGCAGTAAAAGAATATTTCCGCTGCTGTGTATCTCAAAGGGTAAAACGGCAACTTTCTCGAGACTTTCCTTTTCAATGGAGGAGTGCGTAGCGGACAAGGCATTTAGAGGGAGAAATATAAGGAACAACACGATGATAAAAAAGCATTCTCTGTGCTTATAGATCATAAATCTTCCCATCCTTCAGGTTTATAGTGCGAGACATGCCATCTGCGAGTAATCTGTTGTGAGTGGCTACAATAAGAGTGGTTTCCACTGCCCTGCCAAGGTCTAAAAGCAGGCCCTGTATCCTTTCCCCCGTTTTTGCATCAAGGTTCCCAGTAGGTTCATCAGCCAGGATTACATCCGGATTCATTATTATCGCCCTCGCTATAGCAACCCTTTGCTGCTCGCCCCCGGAAAGTTCGCCAGGTTTGTGGGCCAACCTATCACCAAGCCCCACTTCAGTCAAGACAATCTCCCCCCTCCTGCAGGCATCTCCCTTCGGGATTCCGTTTATCAGGGCAGGCATGATGGTGTTCTCCAGGGCGGTGAATTCGGGAAGCAAATGGTAAGACTGAAAGACGAAGCCGATCTTCTTATTCCTGAATTCAGCGCGTCGGGGCTCATCCCATTCGAAGATATCCGCATCGTCAAAAAGCACACGGCCGGAAGTCGGATGATCAAGCGCTCCAAGTATCTGAAGGAGTGTGGTCTTGCCGGTGCCGGATGCACCCAGAATCGCCAGAGATTCTCCCCTCGCAATACGACAGTCGATTCCCTTCAATACCTCAATACGGTTTTCATCCTTTATAAAGGTTTTGGTCAGCTGGTGTATTTCAATCATTACATTACCTGCTTTCTATTCATACCTCAGCGCCTCGGCAGGATCCAGTTTTGAGGCCCTCCACGATGGATATATTGACGCCAGAAAGCATATAAGCATTGCCGCAATAACTATAACAGCAACATCTCCATAGTTTATCTTAGAGGGGACTTCATTCAGGTAGTAGACACCCTCCGGGAGTATCTTGAAGCCGAAGAGGTTTTCCACCGACCGGCTTATCCATTCCAGATTCAGCGCAACGGTAATCCCTGCAATACAGCCCAGGATGATCCCGATTCCTCCTATAATAATTCCTTCTATCATAAATATTTTCATGATGCTTCTCGCAGTGGCACCCATTGATTTCAATATGGCTATATCTCTGGACTTTTCCATAACCGTCATAATCAGTGTGGTTATTATGTTGAATGCGGCAACAATTACAATCAGGCTGAGGATGATAAACATAACTCTCTTTTCAAGCTTCAGCGCAGAGAAAAGATTTTTGTTCATTTCCATCCAGCTTCTTGCCCAGTAGGGATACCCAAGCTTCTCTTGAATGGCCTTTGCAATCCTGCCTGCTCCGTAGATATCGTCCACCTTTATTTCAATTCCTGTAACCGTGTCTTTCATACCAAGAAACTTCTTACAGTTCTTAAGCGACATGAAAACCAGTGATGAATCATATTCATACGAGCCTGAATCAAAGATACCCACTACACTGAACTTCTTGATTTTGGGGACAATTCCCATAGGAGTTGAAATTCCCATGGGAACCAATATTTCCACTGTGTCAAAAAGCAAAAGGCCCAGATTCTGCGCCAGTTCCTTCCCTATGACAACCCCGGGCAGATCCGTCTTGTTCCCCCCGCTGGAGAGATTATCAATATTCCCATCCCTCATCTTTCCGAGATTTATAACATTGCCGTACGTTTCGATCGACATACCCCGCAGAACCACACCTGTGACCCGCCCGCTGTTTTTAAGCATGGCCTGACCATATATAAACGGAGTGGAGGCCACAACACCATCAACCGATTTGAGCTCCTCCATAACCCGTTCATGATTTCCCATTCCCCCGGTGTATTCCATAAGGACAATGTGAGAGTTTATTCCCAATATCTTATCGCGAAGCTCAATCTCAAAACCGTTCATGACAGCCAGCACAATAATAAGCGCGGCAACTCCCAGGAAGATACCTGCCACTGATATAAATGTGTTGGCTGATATAAAGGTTTGTTTTCTTTTTGCCCGGAGATAACGCAGGCCTATGAAGAACTCATATGACATATTTTAGAAACCCACAGTATTTATATCGGTAAATCTTCGACTTTCGAATTCTGAGTTCCGAGTCAAAGAACTCCCGAACTCTGCGCCTGTTATTTCGCCTTTGCTCTCATGTGAGGAAATAATATAACGTCTCGTATGGATGGCGAATCGGTAAAAAGCATCACAAGCCGGTCTATCCCTATCCCTTCGCCAGCGGTTGGGGGCATTCCATATTCCAGAGCGCCGATGTAATCTTCGTCCATTTCATGGGCCTCCTTGTCTCCCGCCTCTCTTTCCTTCAACTGCATGGCAAACCTGTTTCTCTGATCCTCAGGATCATTGAGCTCTGAAAAGGCGTTGGCAAGCTCCTTGCCATAAATATGCAACTCGAAACGATCGGTAAATCCGCTGTTATCAGTACTCTTTCTCGAAAGGGGTGATACCTCTACCGGATAGCTCGTGATAAATGTCGGCTGGATAAGACTGTCCTCCGCCACTTCCTCGAATATAGCCACTATAATCTTTCCCAGCGGTTCATCGTCTTCAACGGGCAGGTCTATACTTATCGCGTATTGGGCGGCCTTTGTCCTGTCTTCCAGGACATCCGGAGTGACATCTGAATATTTCAGGACAGCTTCTTTCACTGTCAGGCGCTGCCAGGGACGGTGAAGATCTATCTCAGTACCCTGATAATCAAATTTGAGAGAACCGAAGATCTCCATGGCAACAAATGTTATCATTTCCTCCGTCATAACCATCAAATCTTCATAAGTAGCATAGGCCTGATAGAATTCCATCATTGTAAATTCCGGGTTGTGAAAGGTTGATATACCCTCATTCCTGAAATTTCTGTTTATCTCAAAAACCCTTTCAAGTCCTCCAACAATAAGACGCTTCAAGTAAAGCTCCGGCGCTATCCTCAGGTAGAGATCCATATCCAGGGTATTGTGATATGTCTTAAAGGGTCGCGCAACAGCACCTCCGGCCATGGGCTGCATCATGGGGGTTTCCACTTCAAGGAAATCTCTTCCCTGCATGAAATCGCGAATAAGTTTTATAATCCTGCTTCTCGTATAAAAGACTTCCTTGACGGCGGGATTCATTATAAGGTCAATGTGTCTCTGTCTGTACCTGGCTTCAACGTCGGTGAGTCCGTGCCATTTCTCCGGCAATGGTCTTACAGACTTTGACAGGAGACGTATCTCATCGGCATCGACGGTCAGTTCGCCGGTTCTCGTTTTGAGAAGGTTTCCTGAAATAAAAACTATATCTCCCACATCAAATTTCTTGAAGATGGCGTATATATCTCTGCCAACTTTATCTCTTGCTATATATCCCTGTATTCTTCCATCTCTGTCCTGAATATTTACAAACGCGGCTTTGCCGAAGTTGCGTATTGCCATCAGTCTCCCAGCAAGGGCAAACTTTTCTTCAATCTCTTTAAGATCCTCGTTATCCATATCGCCGAACCGGTCGATAACGGATTTAGTGGTGGCGGTCACCCTCACATCATTCGGATACAGCTCAACCCCCATAGACCTCAGCGATTCTATCTTTTCCTTCCTCTTCCGCAGCAGCTCACTCTTCTCATCCATTAAATAACCCCTTAAACGTAAAGCAAACTTAACTATATCCTTTTCCATGTTTAGTCAAGAGTTTTGAGAAAAAGGATTGACAAAAAAACTCTATAATAATAGCATGCTGGCCTGTTCGCGCATGGAAAACCTGAACAAGATCTGAGCAGAATAGTTATCTTGCTGTTCGTGGTATTGAAAGGTGTTGTACAATGGAGAACATTATAGGCAAAAAAAGGGCTCTCGATATTATCAGCCGGTTCCACGATTCGAAAGTGCTGGTAGTCGGAGACATTATGGTTGACCAGTTTATCTGGGGAAAAGTGTCACGTATCTCACCAGAGGCTCCTGTACCTGTCGTAAGGGTCACATCTGAAAGTCTTCTCCTGGGTGGTTGTACCAATGTGTTGAACAACGTATTCTCTATGGGAGGAAAAGTCGCCGTCTCCGGCATCGTCGGATCGGACAACATGGGCAGATGGCTGACAGCCAGGTTGGAAGGGATGGGCATAGATACAGCAGGCGTCATCATAGAGCATGGACGTCCCACCATAGTAAAAACGAGGGTAGTTGCCCATCACCAGCAGGTGGTAAGATTTGACAGAGAAGACAATAGCCCGGTTTCTCGGAACAGTCTCCAGGGAATAATAGAATACATAAAATCGGTGAAGGATGATCTGGGTGCAGTTATTATCTCGGATTACAACAAGGGAGTCTTTTCGGAAAACCTCATCAAAGGGATAAAGGAAATAACATCGGAGAGGGGAATAATTCTGTGCATCGATCCTAAACAAAGTGATTTTTCCCTTTACCGCGGGTGTGACTTGATAACGCCTAACCACCAGGAGATGGAACGAGCGCTCGGTATGGAGCTTGAGAATACTAATGATATTATAAAGGGTGGCAGGACACTTATCAGGAAATTCGATTTCGGAGCTCTCCTGGTAACGAGGGGCAAAGATGGAATGAGCCTCTTCGAAAATGATGGCGGGGTCACGCATATCCCCACTGTCGCCAGAGAAGTTTTCGATGTAACCGGTGCCGGTGACACAGTAATAGGGGTTTTTGCTCTCTGCGTTGCGGCGGGGGCAACATTAAAAGAGGCCTCCGTTCTGGCCAATCATGCGGCCGGCATCGCGGTCGGCAAGGTGGGTACAGCACCGGTCTATCAGGATGAATTAAAAAAGGCGCTATGAGCAGACCAGCCTCCCCTGAACCGGTCAAGATTATATCCAGCATATTTTCCGGAAACAGGGACATACTGAACAAAGCCATAACGATCCTGTCAGAACAATTTGGATGGATCGATTATATAAGCATGTTTGTTCCCTTTGAATACACCGATTACTACGCAAAAGAGTCGGGGGGGGGGCTTGTCAGGCGTTTTATATCTTTTGAAACCCTTGTATCGCCGGATACGCTTCCCGATATAAAGCTGTTCACAAATAAAGTAGAAGAAAACTTTATGAGTGACGGTAACCGGCTTGTCAATATAGACCCGGGATATATATCACAGGCCCATCTGATCCTTGCCACGGGAAAGGCCTACACCCACCGTCCCTATATCAGGAACGGTATATATGCCGATCTGACGCTTATATTTACAAAACATACCTTCCGGAGTCTCGAGTGGACATACCCTGATTATTCAGATAAAAACGTGATAATGATGTTCAACAACATAAGAGAGAGATACACCATTCAGCTTCAAAAGTTGGAAAACAACCAGCTGTGAACCGTAAATTTTGAACAAGGAGAACAATCTATGATAAGAAGCATGACAGGTTATGGAAGCGCGGAAGCTGTTTTTGCGGGGAAGAAAGTGAACGTTGAAATCAAATCCCTCAATCACAGAAATCTGGAGAGCAGTATACGGCTGCCCGTCTTCCTCTCCCCCCTTGAGGTGAATATCAAGAAAAGGGTGGGAGAGCGAATTTCAAGGGGAAGAGTTGAGATAAACATCAAGATAGATTCAGATGCGGGTGCAAATGGCGGAGATAAACTGGAGGCAAATCTTCCTCTCATCAGTAGCTATTATTCCTTAATGACAGACCTGAAGGAGAAGTTCAATCTCACCGATGAGATAACGCTGAACACCCTCGTCAGGTTGAAGGGCGGCATCTGTATGTCGGAGACAGAAATTGACCCTGAGGAGGCATGGGATACAATTTGCAGGGCCCTGGATAATTCCATCGACTCCCTGATACAAATGAAGGAGGCTGAAGGCAGCCTTCTCTGCAAGGATTTTGTCGCGCGTCTTGATGTCATCAGCGTTTACATAAAAGAGCTGGAATCAAGGGTCCCTCAGGTGGTCAGACAGTACCAGGAAAGACTTTTGGGAAGGGTCCGGGAACTGGCGGACGGCGTGGAGTGTGATGAATCAAGACTGATTCAGGAAGTCGCGATAATGGCTGAAAAGAGCGACATCACCGAAGAAATCGTACGCCTTAAAAGTCACATGAAACAGTTTGGCAAGATGCTGAACAGTGATATCGCCATAGGCAGAAAAATGGATTTTCTGTTTCAGGAAATGCATAGGGAAATAAACACAATCGGGTCCAAGAGTAACGACCTCGCAATATCCGGCAACGTAATAGAGATAAAGACGGAACTTGCCAAGTTAAGAGAACAGGTGCAGAATATCGAATAAAGCAACAATCAAGGTTGAGACATCATGAAACATACAGACACACAGGGACTTCTTATTATTATCTCCGCCCCTTCAGGCGCCGGTAAGACCACTATATGCAAGAGACTTCTGAATGAATTTCCCGATCTGCGTTTTTCCGTATCCTGCACTACACGCCCTCCACGAAAAGACGAGAAAGATGGGGAAGATTACCATTTTATATCCGTAAAAGATTTTAAAGACAGGATAGAGAAGAATGAATTTGTAGAGTGGGAAGAGATCTACGACCATTTTTACGGCACATCGAGAAAAGATTTAGAAGGTCTGAGCCAAAGGGGCTATGACGTCATACTGGATATAGACACTAAAGGGGCCGGCAATGTAAAGGCAAGATATCCCGAAGGCGTGTTTGTATTCATCATGCCTCCATCTGCAGAAATTTTGAGGGAGAGATTGAAAAAACGCGGCTCGGAGACCGATCACATTATAAAGATGCGTTTCGACAGGGCCATGGGAGAGATCCGGGAGAATGAATGGTATGATTATGTGATATTTAATGATATAATAAGCGATTCTGTTGATATAATGAGATCTATATATATAGCGGAGAAAAACAGAAGATCCCGGCTGCAGGCCAGGATAAACAATTTTTATCAAATAACCGGAGGTATATAACACATGGCAAGAGTTACCGTAGAAGATTCTCTGGAAAAAGCAAAAAACAGGTTTGCCCTGACACATCTCACTATTCAGAGAGCAAAGCAGCTAATCAGAGGATCGAAACCCCTCAGCAAGAAGAAAAACAATCGGGAAATCGTTACCGCTTTGAGAGAAATAGCGGAGGAGGAGGTGCGATACTCCCATCCTGAAATTCTCAATGCCCGGTCAGCAGATGTTACAGTTATTGATTCCATAGAGAACAGTACAGATGTGACCGAAGATGCAGACACCAAATAAAAACTGCCGCGGTAAACTGATATTCGCCCTTGATCTGGGAGAAGATATGGATGAAACCATAAAATGGGTCGACCTCCTAAAGGATCATGTGGGGTTGTTCAAGGTAGGTAAGGAGGCGTTCACCAGTTTCGGTCCTTCTGTTGTCTCAATGATAATAGAAAGAGGTGGAAATGTCTTCCTCGATCTGAAGTTCCATGACATTCCGAACACCGTCGCAATGGCCTCTAAGGCTGCGGTAAAACTGGGTATTTCCATGTTCAACATACACGCGCTTGGGGGGAGTGAGATGATGGAGCAGGCAGTAGATTCCGTCAATAACACGGCGAGAGTCATGGGTGTTGTCCCTCCCATATTGCTCGCGGTAACCGTCCTTACAAGTCTGGATGATTCGAATCTTGAAAATATGGGGTTCAAATGTTCCGCCAGAGAACTTGCCCTGAAACTCGCGGTGTCAGCCAAGAACGCGGGCGTCTCCGGAGTTGTGGCATCCGCCCAGGATGTAATTCCGATACGAGAGGCATGCGGAAAAGACTTTACCATCGTAACCCCGGGTATAAGACTTGGTGACAAAGTGGCAGACGATGACCAGAAAAGGGTATTGACTCCAAGGGACGCTATTACAATGGGAGCGGATTACATCGTGGTGGGCAGGCCAATAAGACTGGCTGGTGATCCCGTAGCTGCCGCGGACAGGATCACCAAAGAGGTCGGCGAGGGGCTAGTTCATTAAGGATTTCGAGTTTCTGACCGGAGGAAAAAACGATGCAGGCAATTTATGGGGTTCATCCGGTTGCAGAGGCTCTTAGAAACGGTGGTAAAATAGAACAGATTGTCCTGCTCAAAGGTGGAAACCAGGGCAACATCCGGGAAATTATGGAAATTGCCTCCCGGAGGGGAATACCAGTAGTCTACAGAGACAGGGGATCTCTGAATACAACTGCCGGCACCAGTCATCATCAGGGTGTTATCTGCATATATGAGGGATACCACTATGCCAGTATAGATAATGTTCTGTCCAATTGTAAATCCAGGGAAAGCGCTCTAATCCTCATACTTGACCGTATTACAGATCCCCAGAACCTCGGTTCACTCATAAGAACCGCCCTCTGTTTTGGCGTAGACGGTCTTGTTATCCCGGAAAATAGTGCGGCATCGGTCACACCTTCAGTAATCAAAGCTTCGGCGGGGGCAGCCCTCCACCTCCCTATTGCCAGGGTGGTAAACATATCGAGGATAATCGACAGCCTGAAAAAAGAGGGCTTCTGGATATATGGCGCTGATGCCGGCTGCGGGGAAAACCTGTACTCTCCCGATTACAGCAGTCACGCAGGTCTCGTACTGGGGAGTGAGGGAAAGGGGATAAGACCACTCGTCAGAAAGAAGTGTGATTTTTTAATCTCCATACCTATGACGAACACTATCGATTCCCTGAATGTATCTGTAGCCGGGGGTATTATTCTATATGAGATGGCTCTTAAACGAAACACACTGAAGAAAAAGGAGGGGTAAATATGCCTGTATATCTGTGGGAGGGCACTACCAGAAAGGGTGAATCCAGAAAGGGTGAACTGGAGGCTCCCGATGAAAGCACCGTGAGAAACCAGTTGCGCCGCCAGCGCATCAACCCCGGGAGCATAAAGAAAAAGCCTAAAGATCTTTTCGAAAACATTCCTTTTCTGCAACAAAAGGTCAAGGAAAGTGATGTGGTGATATTCGCGCGCCTCTTCGCTACGATGATCAATGCTGGACTCCCCATCATTCAGTGTCTGGACCTGCTGGGTGAAGAGGAGAAAAACCCGACTTTTGCAAAGATTATTAAATCTGTAAAAGAAGACATCGAAGGGGGAAGCTCTCTTTCGGACACCCTGAAAAAATACCCGGATGTATTTGATGATCTCTTCGTAAACCTGGTAGCTGCCGGGGAGGCAGGCGGCATCCTGGACGTCATCCTCAATCGTCTTTCCGCATATATGGAAAAGGCGATGGAGCTGAAACGGAAGGTAAAGGGGGCCATGACCTATCCGCTTACCGTCCTCGTGGTTGCATTTGCAGTTGTTATTTTGCTCCTGTACAAGGTTGTCCCCGTTTTTGAGGACATGTTTTCAAGCATGGGATCAGCGCTGCCGGGCCCCACTCAAATCCTTGTCGACATGAGCGCTTTTGTCCAGAACAATATATTATACATACTGGGCGCAATTACCCTCTTCGTTTTCGCCATCAAAAAATATTACAAAACAGAGAGTGGAAGGCTTCAAATAGATCGCATCATGCTCAAGCTGCCCGTCTTTGGCATCCTGCTCAAAAAGGTTGCCGTAGCAAAATTTTCAAGGACTCTTTCCACCATGATGAACAGTGGCGTCCCGATCCTCGACGGGCTTGAGATCGTAAGCAAAACAGCAGGAAACAAGGTAGTCGAGAATGTTCTGATGGACACCAGAAAAAGCATAAGCGAGGGTAATACCATAGCGGAGCCTCTGTCGGAAGCAGGTATATTCCCCTCCATGGTTGTCTCCATGATAGCGGTTGGTGAAAACACCGGCGCCCTTGATGCCATGCTGGAAAAGATCGCCGACTTTTATGACTCCGAAGTCGATGTCGCCGTGGGTGCCATGACGGCACTTCTGGAACCCATGATGATGGTGTTCCTGGGCGGTGTCGTGGGAGGAATGATAATAGCTCTTTATCTTCCAATCTTTTCCATGGCGGGCGCCGTAGGATAGAAAGATAAGGCTTTAAAAATGGTCGGGATGGCGCGATTTGAACGCGCGACCCCTGCGTCCCGAACGCAGTGCCCTACCAGACTGGGCCACATCCCGACAGACCTCTGACTATATAATTTACCCATAAATGTCCATAAAAAAATGAAAAATGCCGTAATATTTGCCAAAATAGCATCATAACTTGTTTCAGGCCAAAGTTCATGATATTGAGAAAAAGAGTGGAATTACATAAAAGGAGTGGGTGGGGTGATAATCTACGATCTTAAGTGTGAAAATAATCACATATTTGAAGGGTGGTTCAACGACAGGACAGCATTTGAGGAGCAGAAAAAGAAAGCCCTCGTTACATGTCCGGTGTGCGGAAGTCTGAGCATAGATATAGTTCCTTCTTCCATCACAGTTATGGGAAACCGAACAGGAAAATCCAGTAAGAACGATAAATATATATCTCCCATGAAAGATCTTCGGATGCTCCATGAATACATAGACAAAACATTTGAAGATGTGGGCAGTAAATTTGCCGAGGTCGCACTCAAAATACACATCGGCGAGGAAGATAACAGAAACATAAAGGGAACCACAACGAAAACCGAAGAGGATACTCTCAGAGAAGAAGGCATCCCATTCATAAAGATTCCCATACCGAAATTCGACAGTTAACCAGTATTAATGCCCGTCCTTCAATCAATGAAAAAGAGCTACGATAATATTCTGGATCTGATCGGCCACACTCCCATCGTGGAAATCCGCAATCTTAATCCCAATAAAAAAGTTAGAATATATGCCAAGTTAGAGGGATCCAACCCGGGTGGTTCGATAAAGGACAGGACCGCTCTCTATATGATAGAAAGGGCCGAGGAAAGAGGGCTGCTTACTCCCGGGAAGACTATTCTGGAAGCCACAAGTGGAAACACCGGTATAGGACTCGCCCTGGTGGCGGCGGTAAAGAGATATAAGCTTATCCTGATCATGCCGGAGTCGGCCAGCGAAGAAAGAAAAAAAATACTGAAGGCTATGGGGGCGCAGTTGTGCTTAACGCCGGCAAATCTCGGAACGGACGGCGCCATAGAAGTAGCGTACGATATGTTGCGGGAAAACCCGGGAAAATATTTTGTTCCTGACCAGCATAACAATGAGGATAATATGCTGGCCCACTATTACGGCACGGCGGAAGAAATCTGGCACCAGACGGACAAGAAGGTAACAATGGTAGTGACTGCGCTGGGTACATCTGGAACTGCCATGGGAATCTCCAAAAAACTCAAGGAATATAATGAAGACATAAGGATTATAGGCGTAGAGCCATACCTTCACCACAAAATACAGGGTCTTAAAAACATGAAGGAGTCATACCGGCCGGGCATCTTTGACAGGGGACGCCTGGATGAAAAGATCAACATACTGGATGACGATGCCTTCGAAATGGCAAGAAGACTCACGAGGGAGGAAGGAATCCTGGCAGGTATGAGTTCCGGCGCGGCGATGCACGTGGCCCTGGAAAAAGCCAGGGAGATGGAAGAGGGATTGATTGTTGTGATCTTCCCGGACAGCGGAGAGAGATATCTCAGTACAACGCTCTTTGCAGACAAAGAAGCGGCCTCCCTTTGCCTGTACAACACGCTCACCAGGAACAAAGAACCTTTCAGGCCGATAGACACCACTCAAATCCTCATACATTCATGCGGCCCGACCGTGCACGATGTTCCCCACATAGGAACCTACCGACGCGCTGTTGTATCGGATATGATATCCAGGTACCTGGAATTTAAGGGATACAAGGTCAAACACATCTCCAACATCATAGACTTGGCCGACAGGTCCATAAGTGGAGCGGACAGGGCTGGCATGGATATCGGGAAATTTACAAAGAGACACACTGAGACATTTTTCAGTGATTTGGAGAAGCTTGATATCACTCATGACAGTAATACCTATCCGACAGCAAGTGAGAACGTCGATTCAATGATCAAGCTGACGGAAAGCCTCGTGGAAAAGGGTTATGCCTACGAAAAATTGAGGTCGGTTTATTTCGATATATCACGGCTCGATGACTACGGGGTCTTATCAAATATAGATCTGACGAATGTAAGACATTCAAGAACAGTGGATCAGGATAATTATGAAAAGGACAGTCCCGTAGACTTCACCCTTTTAAAAAGGTCAACTCTGGCGGAGTTAAAAAAAGGTATATATTTCAAGACCAGGTGGGGAAATGTAAGACCTGGCTGGCACCTTGAATGTGCGGCTCTTTCCATGAAATATCTGGCGGGAACCTTCGACATCTACATAAGCGGCTCCGACATCATCTTTCCGCATTGTGAAAATGTCATGGCAATAGGAAAAGCCGCCACCGGTAAAAGGCCCGCAAACTACTGGCTCGCTTCCGAACTTGTCATGATGGAAGGCAAGAAGATGTCCCGGTCCGCAAACAATTTCTTCACGGTGAGCGATCTTGAAGAAAAAGGGTACTCCGGAAGAGAAATCAGATATTTTCTCCTCAGCTCCCACTACAGAAAACCGCTGAGTTTTTCATTCGGAGCACTGGATACCGCGCGCAATACAATTAAGAGGCTGAATAACTTTATACAGAGGTTGATACGCTTCACTCCGGGAGACGGCCACACAGACACGGACCAGCTCATCTATGACGTCAGGAAGGGGTTTGATGAAGCGATGGATGACGACTTCAACATCTCCGGCGCCCTTGCCTGTATGTTTGAATTTGTCAGAAAGACAAGCATCCCTCTGGCCGGAAAACAGCTTAACGTAAAGCAAAAAGATATGATCCTTGATATTATGAAGGGTATAAACTCTGTCCTTCGCGTAATGAATTTCGAGGAGGAGACACTCAGCAAAGATGCCGCGAGACTGATGGAGGAGCGAAAGAAGGCCAGGGCTGCCGGTGACTGGGAGAGATCCGACAGTCTGAGAAAAGAGCTCTCAGCGATGGGGATAATTGTTTACGATACACAGGAAGGTATGAACTGGACATTGAAATAATAAAATACACAGGGAAGTGTTCTTTCTTGAACAGCACCCTGAATTGAACAGCGAGCACATTCCCCGCTGCTTGTGGCGGGGAGCTTCAATAGGTGATTTCATGAAAATTCTTATGTATGTCGTTATTCTGATAGCCGCCTTCGTCCTGGTACAGATTATTGTTGGCTGGAAAACAAAGAGGGCGTGTCTGACAATCATCAGAGACCTTCGGACCAGGAACGCATACGATCTTGAGTCTGCCTCAGCCCTCCCCTATGCCCAGAAAAAGAGTCTTCTCCACTTCGGAGCTAGAGACTATAAGCCTCAAGCCTTGCAGCAATTAGTTATGCAAAAGATAGTTTGTATAACCGACGACGGCAAATTCTATCTTGGTGAAAATGCCCAGAATGTAGAGTTATAGGTATGTGCCTGTCAGTGATCTGGATCTTTCACGATCACCTTAGGATAATCAACCACGCAAGGGACCTTGTTGATTATCAATTGAGTCCCATTCCAATAACAAGTCCTATCGCGATGCCCAACCCTATAAAAACGGATCCCACAACAATCCCGACGGCTATATTCTTTTCCTCCAGCGCCAGGGATGTGTCAAAAGGTGTTATCCTGTCGAATATCTTGTATCCCGCAATCATACATATCATGGTGAGTACAGCACCGAATATTGCGTAAACAATGTTTAATACCATTATGGAAATGTCCATTATTTTAAAACCCCCTTTATCTTATTGATCTTTTTGATGTACCCGATTGTTTCATCGCTGTTTTGACCTGTAATCCCCGGCAGGGTCTGCTCTATGGATTCCCACAGATTTTCGTTCAGAGATCGCTTACTGGCAATTCGTTGAGCCTTGATTATATTCCTCTTGCCGGCGTTATAGGAACCAAACATGAAATTTATACGGTCCTGTAATGGACGTTTGGCCTTCCATTCCTTCCAGAGCATTCTATCATAATAGATACCCGCCGCTATATTCCAGCGGGGACGTGTAATTCCGCCCTGAACATTGGGGGTTTTCCTAGCGATATCCTTGAATGTCCGAGGCATAATCTGCATAATGCCCATGGCTCCAACATGCGATTCTGCATTTGACTTCAGTCTCGATTCGGCAATTGCCTGGGCCTTGAAATAACGCCAGTCAAAGGCGGGACCGAAATATCGTTTGGAATACTTCGAAAAATACCTGTCATATTTTACTATTTTATTAAAACCTTCATAAGCACTGGCTTGCAGTGGTATGATGAGCAGGACGAAGATAATGGCCAGCTTTTTCATTAAGTCTCCAACTGGACAGCGCTTTATATCAAATCCAGTATAAAAATAAGATAGCTGTGTGTCAAAAGAAAAACCGGAATAAAAAGTTGCCTGCAAGAAACCATCAGCGGCTTCTTGTAACCCCCCGCCGCTGACAGTAGGTCGAGACAGGACATTTACTGCATATTGGCGAGGTGGGACGGCAGATATTTCTTCCGAATGCCACCATGATGGTATTATATTCGGTCCAGTATTTTCGGGGGAGTTTCTCCCTCAGGGCATATTCTGTCTCTTCCGGTGTTTTTGTTCTGACGTAACCAAGACGGTTTGAGATTCTGTGGACATGTGTATCCACGCATATGCCTTCCCCACCATATCCCAGCGTGATAACCAGATTGGCGGTTTTTCTCCCTACCCCTTTCAGAGAAAGTAACTCTTCAATGCTGTCAGGAACATGGGAACTGTATTTTTCGACCAGTTCACGACAGACATAAAGTATCGTTTTTGTCTTATTTCTGTAAAAACCGGCGGGATAAATGGCGTTGATAATCTGATCTTCAGAAAGCTCCAACATTTCGGAAGGAGTGGAGGCGAGTAAAAAGAGCCTCCTGGTGGCCACCTCTGTAACTTCATCCTTTGTTCTGAGGCTGAGAAGCGTGGAAATGAGTATCTGAAAAGGATCTGACTTTTTCTCTGCAAGAGCGGAAACTATGGGAAGTTTTTTTGTCTGAAGTTTCCTTTTGAGAAGATTAATGACTGTGGCAACATCGTTGTCGTGCATGGGTCAGCTCTCAGTCTTCAGCTGCCAGTGACCAGCAATGAGCAAAAATAGATTACAAATTTAATATCTTCCAAGCAACTGATCCCTGATCCCTGATCCCTGCCTCATTCATACCCTTCTTCATCAGCCAGTATGTCCAGGTGCAGGGTTGCTATATCTTCTACGTCCAGGTTGGGCTTTTTATCCGTTTTTCTGAAGTCAACCGTCTTTATGTATTTATTACAGACATTGCACACATCGACACGGTATTTTTCTTCCTCTTCAATAGTAAAGTAAGCTAAGGTCTGTTGATCTTCATTCCCGCAGAAAGGGCACTTAATCCGTCTGAATTGCCATTCAAATCCACACTGACCGCAGAATAGGAATCTCTTTCCCCCTTCTTCTCTTAACTCCGATATCTTTGGTTCCCTGCCGCATATGGGACAGTATCCCTCAGACCACTTCGATCCCGCGCTAATGTCTTTGTATTTCTCCGAAAGGACCTCCAGCGCCGGTCTCAGGCTCTCTTCAACAAGAAAGCCCAGCAGATCAAAGACGCCATCTTCCTCATCGTTATCTGAGAGATCTTCATCCTGCTGAAGAATGAAAGATTTGCGAACCATTTCCATATAGTCCAGCTCGCCATCTTCCACCTTTTTTATTATTTCTCCGGTTTCCTTCAGAGCCCTTTTATGGGCTATCTCCAGCAGAGCAACAAAATATTCCCTTGGTCCTTCAAGATCAAATTTGCCCTCCGGAAAATCAACGAGGGGCAACCCCCCGGCAAGTTTTTTCTCTACGAGCGATTCATCGACATTGAAGATATCTCCCTTAACCTTGCGGCGATATTTTTCTCTCAGGATAAGGACATCCTCAAGGATATCGAGTAGTTCTTCGTAATGAGGATTCATATGTTTGTACCCGTCAATCGTCTTCAGGGTATCTTTCAGCATTTCTGCCATGGTCCACCTCTTTCAGGGTTTTAAAACAAGAGCCCCCTATATATTCTTTTCTCTGTAAACTCAAGGAATTCTTTCTCAGCAAAAAGGGGTCCGCTCTCAATTGAACAGACCCCTTTGTTTTCAACATACTTTTCAGACGATGTTTCTACTCTGAAACTTTCAGCTTTCCTGATTCTTCCATCTCTCTCAACCATTTCGGACACTGTTTTTCCGCCCAGGATCTTGTCACCCATCCAGTAAGAATGGCTGATACAGAACCGGGGACACCAACTGTACCCAGATATAAGTGGACAAAAAAGAATGGGAAAATAACAAAGAACCCGAGGGCATGAAGAAAATACATAAACCTGACCGTGCCGGAGGAGAAACTGAGGGGGAACCACATGATTAATCCACTGATAATGTTGATGATTCCAAAACCGGCAACAGCAAGAAAGAATGCCTTCTGACCAACATTATATTTTCCTGTTTCGGGGGGATTTTCCACATGCCAGAGGTAACCACCCGCGCATTTGATCCACTCAAAATCGTCGGGCAGATCAAGCACACCGGCTTCCTTCCACCATACTAATATGGCGGAGAAGAGCGACGGGATGAACACAAGTCCGGAAAAGTTGTGGATTAGTTTCAGGTTCTTTAATCCTCCAACGGGAATCGCGAGGAAATTGAACGAATGGAACATCATTCCCAGCCCCGAAATCATAAGAATCAGGCAGGAAATAGCCATGCACCAGTGCACTATTCTCTCAAATCCATCGGTTGCTTTTATCATTCCTTTTTTCATTTTATTCGCCTCCTTCCTTGCTTACCTGATCCCCATCGCCACCGGTGTCCTTGGGGCCATGGGTAATGTAGTGTAAGAAGGATCCCGCAATTACGCCACCAGCCGCAAGCAGGCTAAGCGGTTTGAGCCAGTCTTTCCAGGCAATAATTGAGAGCGGTACCCTCGGATTTTCCGGCAGGCCGTCATATACACCGGCCTTTTCCTGGAGAACATATATCATATGGGTCCCGCCGACAAACTTGTCACCATATACAGAGGCATCTCCACCCAGTTCTTCAACCCGCTTATAGGCAAGTTTCAGCATCTCACCTTTATCACCAAACTGGAGGGCGCCGGTGGGACATGCCTTGACACATGCCGGCTCCATGTCGTTGTCTATTCTGGAATAACACATATCACACTTGAGAATCTTGTCGGTCTCAGGATCATATTTGGGTACCTCGAATGGACACGCAAAGACGCATTCCTTGCATCCTATACACTTGCTGTTGTCAAGGGCGACCGTGCCGTATTTCGTATGATAAAGGGCGCCACTCGGGCAGACCTTCACACAAGCCGCATCGGTGCAATGCATACATGCATCATGTCTGAATAACCATTTTACACCGCCATTCCCGTCAGATATCTCCTGGAACCTGATAAGATTCCAGGTGTTAGGCTGGAGATCAGGAGGATTCTGATAGGTTCCGGTGTTGACAGTCTGCTTTGCAGGCAGCCCGTTCCACTGCTTGCATGCAAGCTGGCAGGCTCTGCAACCGGTACACTTTGAAAGATCACACAATTTGATTTTTTCAGACATGGATTACACCTCCTTCCTTTCGACATTTACCATGAAGGCCTTGCTCTCCGGGATCATGGTATTGGCATCTCCGATGAAAGGTGTAACAATGTTGGCGGAATCACCAAAGGTAAAGACCTCCGGCTTTTTGTCACCATGCACATACTCCCTCATCTTTGTTGTAATCCACCCGTAATGCCACGGGATACCAACCTCATGAACCGTATTGCCATCAATATTGAAAGGCTTCCATCTCGCTGTCACAATCGCAACGGCATCGACCTGTCCCCTGACCGATTTCACGCTGACTATCTCGCCGTTTTTGATCCCCTTATTCTTGGCAAGCTCTGTACCCATCTCAACAAACATAGAGGGTTGCATCTCAGCAAGCCACGGGCACCATCTAGTCATAAGACCGGTCTGCCAGTGCTCACTCACCCGATAGGTTGAACATACGATAGGATACCTCGGATCGCAAGTAGCTCGAGCATCCACGCTGGTCCCGGTTCCGTCCTCATCCCACCTTTTGATCGTGGGACTGACCAATTGCGGTGACATAATGTTTTTCTCAACGGGACATTCCAGCGGTTCATAGTGCTCCGGGAACGGACCATCCGCCAGCCCGGGTCCGAAAATCGAACCGACACCATCGAGCTTCATAATGAAGGGCGGCCGTCCAGAACCAGGCGCGGCAACACCGTCCGGTACATCACCGACCCACTTGGAACCGTTCCACATAATAACGGGATGCTCTTTGTCCCAAGGCATACCGGTTTCCGGATCAACGGAAGCACCGTTATATATAAT
>Ga0222677_1000367_pt1 | contig 18603 bp, 18 predicted proteins | sample AntAcemetagen935_FD_179846 | JGI IMG/M metagenome (GOLD analysis project Ga0222677, IMG submission 179846) | Saline water microbial communities from Ace Lake, Antarctica - #935 | ecosystem: Environmental > Aquatic > Non-marine Saline and Alkaline > Saline | place: Antarctica: Ace Lake... | reverse complement strand
CTGTGAGATCACCATAGACCTGAAAACCCCCCCACAGAAGGAGGGTTACTACGGGAATTTCTACCTGGGGCCGTGTGATTTAAAGGAAGATGTCTGGTCCAAGCAGACGGCTGATTTTTCCCACAGTTTCTGGCACGGGTTCGAAAATCCGATAGCAGCTGTCACAAGGAGAAAGGTACAACAGGGTGGGAAGATAACGGCCATGATGAAACTTCTCCCCGTGGTCAAACCCGCCTTCAGGGAATTCCCCAACTCCCTTGAGATGATGGGATACGGTGATCTCATTATAAAAAAGAAGTAAAATGGATGTGGAATATAATGAGCGAGAGGAAAAAACGAGTACCTTGTCGAAAGAGAATTGAAACTTCAGGTTTATAAGCCTTAGCGTTGTAATATCCAAACTGATTCAATAAGGAGGGATCACATATGAAGAATGACGCTAAGATTTTCTATGGATAGTGGATCGTTGCCGGGGCCTGTCTGCTGAATTTCGCTGGCATCGGAATCATCATAAATTCCTATGGTATCTTCATCAAACAGGTAACCGAGTCTCTGGGCTTCAGCAGAGGGAGTTTTACTCTGTAGTTTTCAATCGCCGCTCTTTGTATGACATTCGCCGCCCCGGTAGTGGGCAAGTTGTTGGAGAAATTTGATATACGCATCGTCATGACAATCTCCACTGCCATGATGTCCGTCAGCTATATCCTCTTTTCCCAATGTCAAACATTGAAGCAGTTTTACCTGCTTGCCATATTTCTGGGTATTGGAAGTGCCGGTTCTCACATTATCCCGGTATCTATGATGGTCACGAACTGGTTTATTGAAAAACGCGGACTTGTAATGGGAATTGTCTTTTCAGCTTCCGGCGTCGGGGGGCTTATCTTTAATCCTCTGAGTAACTGGTTTGTGATTAGCTACGGATGGCAGACAGCATATTTGATTATCGGCCTTATTATGGCCATCACGACTATTCCTACCGCCCTTCTTGTCGTCCGGGCACATCCCAGAGAAGAAAGGCCTTCAACCGTAAGGACAAACTCTGGAAACAACCCAAGGGTCAGATACAACATTGGAAGGTTTTACAGCTGTGCAGGCATTTCAAACACTCTCGTTCTGGCTGCTGGGCATCATGATCCTGTCTATTGTTATTGCAAATATGGGGGTGCTTCATCATATTGTGCCCTATCTTACCGATCTGGGATACAGCTCAACCACAGCCGCCAGCCTAATGTCTTTACACATGGCAATGCTCATCTTTGGAAAGATCGTGTTGGGTGGAATTGCCGACAGGATAGGCCTTTCTAAAAGTCTTCTCATATTTCTCATCGGTTTTGTGATTGCTGTTTCGCTCTTGTACGGCGCATCGTTCTTCTGGATTGCAATCTTATTTAATGTTCTTTTCGGGTTGACAATCTCGGTACGAACTGTGCTGCCACCGCTTATGACCTCGGCCTGTCTTGGGGAGAAACACTTTGCGGTTATTTACGGATTCTTAAACATTGCCACTACCATTGGGACTGCCGTGGGGACACCCCTGTCCGGGTATATTTATGACGCGACGAAGAGCTATAACGCCGCCTTTGCTCTTTACATGGTACTTGGCGCAATAGCGGCAGTCGCGGGTCTCGTAGCACTTAAGCAAGCAAAATGGATGCCTGAAACAGGACAGTAAGACCATGATGATCATACGCGCTTACTAATAGGATAAATTGGCGCAGGCTGTTCACAAAAATCCAAAGCCCTGTCGCTCATTTCGAGAAACAGGGTTTTGGATAATCAGGCCATAATCACTCTGTGGTTACAATTGTCCAAAAGAGCACGTCATACGTTCAAAATCTGATGGAACTTGTTATCTGACTAAACTCATTACCGTTATATATCAAAAAGTATTGCCAGTGGGGAACGTTTCGATGGTATACTCCTCAATGACGCCAATACTGTCCTGCTCAGAAAAAATTGGTTGATATATCAGGTGAATCGTATTATTTTTCCGCGGTATGGTCTTAATCATGCGTAGAACGACAGGGCGAAGGGAGCGGTAATTCATGTCAGAAAATCTCTCATTTTTAGCGGGAAGAAAAGCATTGCCGATGATCAGGGAGGGCGGCCTGAATCCTGATCAGGTAAAAATTGTAACCGGGGCGGCCGGCGGCCCGAAATGCCTTATCCTCAATCATCTCGATGCAGCTATTTTCTCGACCTGGTTCGCGGACAGGAAAAAATCCCTGTTTCTGCTGGGCTCTTCCGCAGCCGCATGGAGATTCGCGTTAGTTTCACAGAAAAGGCCACTGGAGGCCATCGACAGATTTCGGACCACATACGTACACCAACACTATTCTCTTAAACCTTCAAGGGAAGAAATCACCAGCGAGAGTATCGCCTTTCTAAACACCTTTCTCGGTGATACAGGGGCAGAAGAGATACTGAATCATCCATATCTCAGGCTGAATATGATGTCGGTCAGGTGCAGAGGGCTTACGGCAAGCGACCGGATAGGAGCGCTTCTGCCCGGACTGCTTCTCGCTGCCCTTTCCAATATCATCAGCCGGAAGTCCCTGAGCCTGTTCTTCGAAAGGACACTGCTGTACGATCAGAGAGAAATTCCTCCATTTTTCAACATGAACGGTTTCCCTATCCGAAAGGTCCCTCTCACCGATAAAAATTTCAGGAAGGCCCTCCTGGCATCCGGATCCATCCCAGTAGCCATGTCCCGCGTCACCGATATACCGGGTGCCCGAAAGGGCACTTACAGGGATGGGGGCGTAATAGACTACCATATGGACATACCCTTCATGAAAGACAGTGACGGCATAGTGCTCTTTCCCCACTACACAAATCGCGTCATACCGGGGTGGTTTGACAAGAAGCTGTTGTGGAGAAAGCCGGACCCGTCAAACATGGAAAACGTGCTCCTGCTGCATCCGTCTGAAGAGTTTATAAAACGGCTACCATATGGAAAGATACCCGACCGGAACGATTTTCGTCTCTTCAACGGCAGGGATAACGAACGGATGGATTACTGGAACAGGGCCATAAAAGAGAGCGAACGGCTGGGAGAGGAATTTCTTGACGCTGTTCAGACCGGAAAAATCCGCGAGCTGGTAAGGCCCATGCCGGAGTGAAGGGAACGAAAAACCGGATTCCCGATCCCCGATCAAAGTCGGGGACAGTCGGGAATGACAAGCGTAGCGTGGGGTCTCTGTGCCCCACAAAGAGGGCACATTACTTTAACCACCGTTCTATTGCCAGAGATGTCTGCATTATGAGATTCCCACAGGTCTTTTCGTCTTTGCCGGCAAGAACAAAGGGTATCGCGTAAACCGGAACATTGAAAGCCCTTTTCAGCAGGTCGATGGTCTTGCATTTTCTGTCTTCTACCTTCCGGCGGTCCGCGTAGCTGTCACCGGCCTCTTCATTGAACCCAAAATCATCTATTATCAGGATGCTCTGAATTGCGTCCAGCTTCAAAACAGTTCCGACCATCTTCCAGAATCCCGGATCGACCTTGTGCATACCTGTATCAGCGGAATTGGCGACGACAAATTTCGGAGATACAGTCGCGCCGGACGCATCCTTCAACGATATCGCCCCTGCACCCATTTTCTTGAGAAAGCCGACGATATAACCGGTAGCCTCGGCATAATGATCGGTGGCAATAACAGTAACAGCAGAAGCCTCCCTGTTCAATTTCTGCAGGATGGAACGCCACCGACCGTCGACAATGGAATGGCCAAGGTAACTGTCAACAAAACGAGCAGCGCTCAGGTGTATTTCTTTGTCCGAAACCGCCGGGGAGAACACCTCTTTAATCCTCCGGAAGATGACTTCCCTGTAGCCGATGGATGTGGTGCTCCCCTTCTCCCAGGCAGGATTGACTATCTCTCTCCAGAATGTCTCCGGGTCCGCTATACCCAGACCCGCAAGACCGCTTCGATGCAATTCCTCTGTCAGATTGTCGTCTTCTCCAAACCGGACAGCATCCAGACTTAGAGTACCTGAATAATCAAATATGACAAGCTTTTCAAACATCATACACGATCCATTTTCTCCCGCGCATCTGATATTATACCGACCAGTTCTCTTGACGCCGCCTCGGGGTCGGCCGCAGCACATACAGCGGATACCACGGCAACGCAGTCGCCGCCCGCCTTTACCACATCCGCAGCGTTGGATGCGTTCAGTCCCCCGATGGCAACGAGACTATGGCGTGAAAAGGCCCTGATCCTAGACAGGCCGTCCAGTCCCCAGGCACCTTTTGTATCGGTTTTCGTGGGCGTTTCAAAGACAGGGCTGACGCCGATGTAATCACAGTCAAGAACCTCGGCCTCCTCAACATCCTCCCATTTCTCCACAGACAGGCCGATAATCGCACCTGGACCCATGAGTGATCGCGCCATCTTATACGGCATGTCGTCCTGTCCTACATGCACGCCATCCGCCTTTACCGCAAGCGCCACATCAACACGATCATTTATGATCAGGGGCACGCTAAAGGGCGTGAGAATCTCTTTGATTCTTACGGCTTCTTCGATGAAATCCCGTGTGGACTGATCCTTTTCCCGTATCTGCACATAACGTGCGCCCCCCCTCACAGATCGCAATATTACATCTTCGAGCGATCTGTCGCCGCAAAGAGCACGGTCGGTAACCAGATATAATCCCTTCACTGTCACCCCCCTATCCTGATACGATTTGTCAGGTCATCTTCGGTCAGGCGGAAAAGGGCATCCAGAAAACCAACCTGAAGACTGCCCGGCCCTTTGCAACCCTCAGCGGCAATCTCTCCGGCAATTCCCATCACTGCCATGGCCCCCGCGGCCGCGGCCGGAAAAAAGGGGTTGACGGCGGCAAAGGCACCACACAGGGCGGTGGCAGTGCAACCCATGCCGGTAACCCTTCCCATCATCGGGTGTCCGTTTTCAACCTTTATCACACTCTCCCCACCCACGATATAATCCTCCTCTCCGCTTATGCAAACGGTACTGCCTGTATTCCTGTTCAGACTCTTTGCCGCCTCCAGCGCGGCAGCCGAAGGATCGGAGCTGTCTACCCCCTTTGTCTTTGCTTCCCCCATTACAAGCGCCATGATCTCGGAGGCATTCCCACGGATAATAGCCGGAGAGAGCGCATCGATGAGGTCATGGCAGGTCTTTGTTCGATAGGATGTAGCTCCGGCTCCTACTGGATCCAAAATAACGGGTATGCCCAGTTCACCGGCCCGTCTGACGGCATACAGCATCGCCTTTACCCATGATTCGCTCAGGGTACCTATATTGATAACCAGAGCACGGGCAATACCTGTCATCTCCTCCACTTCCTCTATGGCATGCGCCATAACCGGAGATGCGCCTATCGCCAGTAGGGCGTTGGCGGTTGTATTCATCACCACGTAATTGGTTATGTTGTGGATCAGGGGAGATATCTCTCTGATCTTTTCAATATCCAGACAAATATCCTTTGCTGTAATCTTCATATAACTTTCTCCTATTTCCCAAGTATGGTTGTCACATCTACCTTCTTCTCAATAAGTCCGTGGCGAAGGGCAAAATCGGCAAACTTCTGCCATTTTCCTGTGTCACACATCTGACTGTGGGCGTAAATTGGAAGCGTTATCTCAAACGCCTTTGATTCCATCTCCCTCGGGGCCTCCGCAACGGCACTGAAATAGGCCTCAAGGGCCTTCCGGGGGTCTTTTCTCGCCCGGGAAATAGCGCGATCTATCGCGCGGGTAAAGCCCCTGAGGACCTCCGCCCTTTCCTTCGCCGTCCGCTCTCCACTTATGAAGACCAGCTCGTCGTAGTCCGGGATACCCCACTCACTCAGCTCAAAATACCCGGGCTTGTACCCCCTTTCTTCAAGCTCCACAGTCTCATAGTTTTTGTATGGTCCCATAATAGCGTCCACCTTGCCGGATACCAGAGACTGGACAATAGAGAAGCCCACATTGATCGGCACATAGCTTTTTATTCCGTTGATCCTGGCAAATGCCTCCATAAGCACATCCATCATACCCGGAACGGTGTAACCGATTGTCTTGCCTTCCAGATCCGCCGGTTTTTTGATCCCCTTTCCTTTCAGAAAGAGGAGAACACTGAGGGGATGTTCCACCAGTCTTCCAACAACCCTGATATTAAGACCGGCCGAGGCGCCGATAATCACCTGTGGTTCGTACGAAACGGCGATATCAACATTACCGGAAGCGGCAAGCTTCATGGCATCTGTAGTCGAGGAGGGTGTCAGTATCGTAACATCGAGCCCCTCATCACCAAAAAATCCTTCCTGCTGCGCCACATAAATGGGAAGGTGGTCTATGTTGGGAAACCAGTCCAGCATGACCGTGATCCTCTGCGCGGCGCAGACGGGAAATGCCGTAAGCAGAAAAAACGACGCCAGGATAATTGAAACAAATACCTTAAAACTGTTCTTCATAATTACATTTCCCCTTTCTTTATTTCCAAGCTTTTGTTGGGTTTCGTACCTCAACCCAACCTACAATTATTTCCAGTAAATGACTCTCTTCTCCAGAAAACCCACGAACACCCACATGGCGAGCCCCATAACGGAGAGCCACAGTATCGCCGCGAAGACCAGTGACACCTGCAGCCTCGCATTGGCCTGTATCATCAGATAACCCAGACCCCTTTGTGCGCCCACCCACTCTCCGATAACCGCTCCTATCGTGGCAACGGTAACTCCCACCTTCAACCCGGAAAAGAAATATGGAAGGGCCCATGGCCAGTAGAGAAGCCGCAGTTTTTTCCAGAATCCAGCACCCATCAGATCGAAGAAAACCATGTACTCACGTTCACAGTTCTTGTATCCCTCGAGCAGACTGACCGTTATGGGAAAGAATATGATAATCGCCGCCATCAGAACCTTGCTGGCAAGACCGTATCCAAGCCATATCACCAGGAGTGGAGCCAGAGCAAATACCGGCACCGCCTGAGATGCCACGAGAAAAGGCGACAGGGCACGTTCGATTGAAGGGCAGGTAAACATGACCGTCGCAAGTGGTACCGAGACCAGTAGTGACAGGAAGATTCCCATGATTATCTCCAGCGCGGTAACACCCGCGTGCGGCAGGAGAAGGGATGTCTTAAGTACTGTTGTTTTTAATATCTCGCTGGGGGCGGGAAGGATGAAGTCAGGGACAGAAAACCACCAGCAGGAAAACTCCCAGATTGCAATAACAGTCAAAGCAATCAGCAGGGAAATCCAGTTAGATCGTTCCATTTAAATCTCCCTCCAGTTCTTCTAGCACATGCTCTTTTATCTTCAGCAGTTCAGGATTACTGTTTCTCCCGAGTTTCGGCATCTCCAGGACAAACCGCTCTCTTACCCGCATCGGTATAGGCGTCAGGACAAGCAGTTCATCAGACAGCAGAAGGGCCTCCTCTATGTCGTGCGTTATCATCAGTATGGTCTTGTTAAACTCACTCTGGAGCAACAGGAGCAAGGCCTGGAGACTTCTTCGGGTTATGGCGTCAAGGGAAGAAAGAGGCTCATCGAGAAGAACCAGTTCATGCTCGAACATCAAGGTTCTCACCAGCGCGCAGCGCTGCCGCATGCCGCCGGACACCTTCCGCGGTATATAGTTCTCGAAATCGTGCAGCCCCAGACGACTGAACAGGGCCGATGCCTTTTCCTGTGAATCGTTCTCATCGGCTCCGGCAATCTTTGCCGGGAGCATGGCGTTGTCAATCAGGGAAAGCCACGGAAGAAGCAGGTCTTTCTGCTGCATGTAAGCCGCCCTGCTCATCAGATCGGGAACAGCTTCCCCAAGCCAGGACATTCTGCCGTCATCTCTTGGAAAAACACCGGTCAGCACATCGAAAAGGGTGCTCTTGCCGCAACCGGATGGCCCTATAAGAGTGGTAAAACCTCCTCTGGGCACAGTCAGGTCAAACCCTTCCATAACGGTAAGACCCTCAAATCTTTTTGTCAGACCTGAAACCGAAAGCATTTCATCCTCTATTCCTTAAAATCACTTTCAGGCATATTACCGTTCCTGAACAGATATGCAATGTGGTTGGTCGGCCCGTGTCCTCCACCTATACAGAGAGAATACTTGATAGCCATGGTTATATAATCCTTTGCCCTTTTGACCGCTTCGAACACATCCATTCCTTGGGCGAGCCCTGTGGCAATAGCAGCGGAGATAGTGCATCCGGTACCGTGCGTATTTTTTGTGTCTATCCTCTCCGAGATTAACTCATGAAAATCCCTGCCATCATAGAGCACATCCAGGGCATCTCCCGACATGTGCCCCCCCTTTAAAAAGACATTTTTTGCACCCATCCGGTTTATGGCTCTGGCCGCCTTTTTCATGTCTTCAACAGTTGTAATCTTGATTCCGGTCAGCTCTTCCGCCTCGGGAATATTGGGGGTGATCACAAATGCCAGTGGCAAAAGCACCGTGGCCAGAGTCTTTTTCGCCTCCTGCTTTATAAGCATCGCACCCCCCTTGGCCACCATCACCGGATCAACGACGAGTTTCTTTATCCCGTACTCTTCTATTTTCCCCGCAACGGTTCTCATGATCTCAGAGCTGGAGAGCATCCCCGTCTTTGCGGCATCGACACCGATATCGGTAGCCACCGCGTCAAATTGTTTTTCAACAAAATTGGCGGGCACTTCGTGGATTCCATGCACACCGAGTGTATTCTGCGCGGTCAGGGCCGTGATCACGCTCATGCCGAAACCTCCAAGCACAGTAATCGTCTTCAGATCCGCCTGTATGCCGGCTCCTCCACCCGAGTCCGACCCCGCTATCGTCAGCACCCTTTTTACTGTCATATCTTACCCCTGAATTCCAAACTGTCTTATAGTAAGTAAATACCCCGACTTCACCGAAATTGTTCCTCTTGTGCCGATCAGCCTGTTGCTCACGCCGTATGGTTTTCCAATTTCCATCACCCCGTCGGAAAGAGGATATCTGAAGCCTTCGAGCGTTATCCCTCTGACGTCTGAGGACATGGGAATCAGAGAAATCGTCTCCCCTTCCCTGCCATCGATCATACATGACCGGTCAATGACAAAAAGCTCGCAATCTTTATCAACTATTTTCGCGTCAACACCTCTTTTCACGCACATCACAAGGAGAGAGATATTCGCCAGCGCGTGGTCGATCCTCCCCCCGAGGGCGCCGAATATGCGTATCTCATCCGGATTTATCCCGAAGGCACACTCAAGCGCGAGTTGTGTATCGGTTTCGTCCTTGTCCGCGGGATGCCTGATGATCCTGCTCCCCTTTGCCTTAAAATATCTCAGGGTGTCTTCATCAATAGAATCCATGTCACCCACAATAAAATCGGGCGTTATGTCAGACACTTTCAACTTCTGCGCCGCACCGTCGGCGCATATAATCACCGAATCGCCGGCGCTTCTGATCTGATCCTCGAGAAATCCGGCATTGTCCATGACACCGTTCGATATGACAAAAACCATCTTTTTCATGGAACCTGCCCCTCCCGGCAGAAACAAAAAAAGCATACCCGGTATTGGATATGCCCTCAAAAGATACCAAACTTTATCTCCCTGCGCTGGCATTACCCAGATCCGGTTCAAAGGGTATCATCTCAGCCCGGGATCACTATGCCCCGAGCACCCCTGAATCTATAGTTGCTATTCTATTCCAGACACCCTCCAGAATCAAGAAAAAAGAAACCAGGGGCAAAGGGGACGTTGGTGAAATGTTGACATTTTCCCCTCGGTAGAGTCGCTTCGCTTAATCCACCCTACAATACAGTCAATAGTCAATGACTGATCCCGTTTCCCCTCTTGTTTGTGTTGTTTGCAGACATTCCAAGCCGGAGTCATTTTGTCAAGTGTGTAGGTTTGACCCCATGCATCCGGGCCAACTGACAGGTTCGGCGATTTTAAAAGGCAAATAGCCGTTGTAAAATAGAAATAACCTCTAACTGGGTTTCCGGATTAATAGAGCCAAGCTTTTTTATAAGTCGTGTTTTGTCTATTGTTCGTATCTGATCTAAAACGATTTGCCCTTTTTTCTTTCTAAATTTGCATGGCACCCTTGTGGGATAGTCCTTTCCTGCGGTAGTCATCGGAGCAACGATGACGGTGCGGATATGTTTGTTCATTTCATCAGGTGAAATAACTAAACAGGGCCTGGTTTTCTGAATTTCAGACCCAGATGTAGGATCAAGATTTGTCAAATATACATCGAATCTGTTGACTACCATTGCCATTCTTCTTCATCCCAAGAATGTGAGATATTTTCGGTTCCGTGTATCAGCACGTCATCATTTTTTTCGGACATTGTTTTGAAAGCAATATCCCAACCAACTCTTGGATTTGAAATAGGGCGAATAATGATTTGGTTTTTACCTACTTCAAGCTCAACGTCCTCCATAATTCCTGTTTGCTCAAGTATAGGTTTTGGAATGCGGATGCCTTGGGAATTGCCAATTTTTACAACTCGTGCTCTCATAGCTTACCTCCTTGGCTTGATATGTGTCCACATTGTAATTACATCGGCATGAGAAGTCAAGGATTTAATATGTTCATTTTTTAGTTTTGTCACCGCCAAATGCTTACAGATTAAAATAATAGCTTTTATAAAACCCTTAATAATTTGCTACTTACCAATTTTGCTGATTCTGGCTTTTGGGGTAAATAGCTACTACCAATTCTGTTATATCTTTAATAAATCCTGATATCATTTTCCCCTCGGTAGATTCGCTTCGCTTAATCCATCCTACAATACAGTCAATAGTCGACGACTGACCCCGCCTTTCCTCTTGTTTGTGTTGCTTGCAGACATTCCAAGACAGAGTCATTCTGTCAAATGTGTAGGTTTGACCCCATTGTTTTTAACAAAAAACATCCATCATCCTGAATTTATCCGCGTCGAACAGTCCTTTGTCGCTCATCTTTATCCCGGGGATAACAAGGAGGGCCATGAATGACAGGGTCATAAAGGGCGCGCGCAGTTTTGAACCCATGGATTTGGCCATGCCATCAAGCTTTATGTATCTGTTGGCCACGCTGACGTAATCCTTATCACTCATGATACCGGCAATCGGCAACGGAAGTACCATCTCCCTGCTTCCGGAAACAGCCCCTATTCCACCGCGGTTACAGATAATAAGATTAACAACCCTGCATATATCCTCATCGGAAACCCCTACTGCCACAATGTTGTGGGAGTCATGCGCCACGCTGGATGCAATCGCACCGGTTTTTATGCCGAAGTTGTTGACAAAACCCACTGCCGGTTTTGTGTCTCTGTAACGGTTCACGACTGCCAGCTTAAGGATATCCCTCTTTGTATCCGACACCGCAAAGCCGTTTTCCACCTTTGGAACTTCAATCAGTCTGTCTGTAAACAAGGTGCCGTCCGCGGCCTTTATAATGTTTATCCTGCCACTTATACATGGGATTTCGAATGAAGCAGGTTCTTTTTTTGTCGCATGAAAGTTGTTGACAATTCTTGACGTCTTTCCATGTATCAGCGAAACATCCCCACGCGCTACAGCCCTGCCATTTATATACGTTTCTAGGATATTGAGGTCGGCGAGGCTGTCAACCCTGATAAAATCAGCGGGGTCACCCTTGCGAAGGAGTCCCACATTCAGGTGGTAATGTAGCACCGGATTCACCGAGGCGACTCTCAGGACCTTCATGACATCAACGCCGTAATCAATCGCCCCCTTTACCATATCATTGATGTGACCCTTCAGCAGATCATCGGGGTGTTTGTCATCACTGCAAAACATACAGCTTTCGTAGTGTTCGTCAAGGATGGGGAGACATTCTTCAAAGATATCAGCCGCAGATCCTCTCCTGATCTGAACCTTAATACCCTTTTCGATGTTCTCAAGCGCCTCTTCATACGAAAGACATTCATGATTTGTCGATATACCGGCGTTTATGTATCTCTCCAGTTCATCCCCACGCAGGCCTGGAGCATGACCGTCCACCGGTTTAGAGTATTTTGCGGCAATGCGGATTTTGTCCATGATCTCCTTATCACCGTTTAGAACTCCCGGAAAATTCATGACTTCACTCAGGTATCCAATCTCATCCAGTTTGAGCAGTTCCTCCACTTCTTCCACTCCGAGTGTGGCGCCTGCTGTTTCAAAGGATGTTGCCGGAACACAGGGAGACGCTCCGAAACAGATTTTCATTGGGGACATCTTTGCGTCTTCTATCATATACTTCACGCCTTCAATACCCAGTACATTAGCGATCTCATGCGGATCGGATACCGTGGCAACAGTGCCATGCACGGTCGCTATCCTGGAAAATTCAGCGGGTGGGAGCATCGAGCTTTCAATATGGATATGGGCATCTACAAAACCGGGCAGGATGTACGTATCATCACCTGTCTCTTCCCGGATAATATCAGCTATCCTGCCCTCTGAAATCACCAGGGTTCCCTGGTAGATTTCGGAATGTATGACATCAACAATGTTTCCAGAGGTTTTTTTCATATTCCTTTTTACCCGGGAAATTGAACCCGGATTTTCGATATATCCGCCTGTGGAAAGGAACGATCAGCGCCTGTTTATTTGAAGAAATCATATACCTTTTTTATTATGTTCTTCTTCCGTGCGGAGTCCTGTACTTTTTCAGGAGGTACTGTGCGCGATTCCGTTACACCCGATTTATTCGCTGCATCGGTCTCAGCCGGCTTGGTATTGTTTCTGGGTGCTCCAGAATGGTTAGAATTTACGGGCTTCGCTTGTCGAGGCCTTCTTCTCCTCTGGGAAGGCCTGCTGACGGTCGGCTTCGTCTCCTCTTCGGCGCTCTCATTTCCTGCCTCTGGGACAATCTGATTTCTTTTCACCTTCTTAACATGGAATTCCCCCCACAGCAGATCGGAATCCTCTGAAATGGTTACGGCAACACCATGAAGTGCTTCCAGTTTGCTTATCTGGCTTCTTTTTTGATTGAGGAGATACCCTGTTACCTCCGGTGGAAGCGTAACGGAAATCTCCGAAGACTGCTCCTTTGCCGCCTCAGCTTTAATTCTCCGCAACGCGCTGAGCGCCATATATTCTACGGACGGCCTGACACCATTCCCCCTGCAATAGGGACACAATGAATAACTGATCTCCTGTATCGTGGACTGCTTCTTCTGGCGGGACAACTCCAGCATGCCGAATCTGGATATCCTGGCCAGCTGTATCCTGGATCTGTCCACCTTCAGCGCGTCCCGAAAGGTCTTTTCCACCTGAGTAATGTGCCTCTTGTCCATCATGTCGATGAAATCTACCACGATGAGGCCTCCAAGGTCCCTTAAGCGAAGCTGCCTCGCTATCTCTCCAGCTGCTTCCATATTCGTTTTGTATGCGGTCTCTTCCGCATCATGCTTCTTCAGACGGCCTGAGTTCACGTCTATGGTTATCCCCGCTTCAGTGGGCTCTATCACGATGGAAACACCCGACTTAAGATTAACACGCGGCTGATATATCTCATTTATCTGGTCTTCGATATCATATTGATCAAACAGGGGCGTTTCTTCCTTATAAAACTTTATCATCCTTATATTTCTTGGCGAGACAGCCTTGCAGTAGGCCCTCATCTTCTGTGCAGTTTCAGAATCATCAACCAGTATCTCATTGATATCCGATGTATAATAATCCCTGAACGCCCTGATGGCAAAATCGGTTTCCTGGTATATCAATCCGGGAGCTGTCGTCTTTTCAGATTTCCCTTTTATGTCTTTCCACAACCTCAACAGCATCTGGTAGTCCCGGATAAGCTCCTGCTTCGTCCTGCTCATACCGGCGGTGCGAACGATAAATCCCATGTTCTCCTGTTCGGTTATCTGCTCCATTACCAGCTTGAGCTTCTTTCTGTCCGCTTCATTCTCTATCTTGCGGGAGATACCGCCACTACCCTGCCTGTTGGGCATAAGGACAAGGTACCGGCCGGGAAGGGAGATACGTGTTGTAAGCATCGCGCCCTTGGATCCTTTTTCCTCTCTTACGACCTGGACAGGTAACTTCGTTCCCACCGACAATTTTCTGTCCTCACCGAAATATTCCGGCGCTACATCACGCAGCGGCAGGAAACCGCTTTTGCCGGCGCCATAATCTACAAAAGCCGCCCGCAGTCCCTGCTGCACATTCTGCACAACGCCATTGTATATATTACCGGTTGTCGGTTCCTTGACCGACATCCTTAAATTGTACTCAACAAGGTTACCTTCTTCAACAATGGCCATCCTGCTTTCTTCTTCATCTATTGTATTTATAAGCATTTTCTTAGTCATTATAATCCTCTTTCTGTAGACATATCATCCGACCCCACTCTCAAAAAGCGGGCTTCGTCTTATTTTTTACAGCACAGACCTGTCAGAACACGTCCGGATCGCCCTTCCCTTCCCTGACTATCTCAGGGGTATCATTTACAAGGTTCACAACCGTTGACAGCTCAGGAGGCAAAATGCCTCCATTTATAACAATGTCTATGCAGTGTCCAAGCTCCTCTTCTATTATGTACGGATCTGTTATTATCTCATCGTCACACGATTTCACTGTGGTACTGATTATCGGGCCCCCGAATTCCCTGACAAGGGAAAGGCATATCTCGTTGTCCGGAATTCTTATGCCCACCTCTTTTCTCTTTGGCATAAGGATCTTCGGAACAAGTCTGGAGGCGCCCAATACAAAAGTATAAGGACCGGGCAGCAGGTGCCTCATGATTTTGTACGCGTAATTGGTCACCACAGCATAGTTGCTTATATCCCCAAGGTCGGAACAGATAAAGCTGAACGGCTGTTTCCTGCTTCTCTTCTTTATCTCGTATATTTTCTCGATACCCCGTTTATTGAACAGGTCGCACCCCATCCCATAAGCCGTATCTGTGGGGAAAACAACTATTCCGCCGTCATTCAGTACCTGAGCAGCCTTTTTTATAAGCCGTATCTGGGGATTTTCAGCATTTATTTTAAGCAACATATATTCTATCTATTCTTCATCTTAAGCAGGGCCTTTGCCTCGGAACTGCCCAGGAGGAGTGAACTCAGGGCAAATACAGCAAGCCCCACAGCCACCGCAACCGTCAGGAAAAGCAGCCTCTCTCCGAAGGTCCCCTCGCTGCTCCATCCGAGAACACAGTCTACTGCAATGAGCGACAGTCCCATGACTCCGGATGCCAGCGTGGTCTTGAACACAGATATCCAGAAATTCTTTTTAAAAAAGCTTCCTACTTTCCTTTTCAATATCACGGCAAGGATAACAACATTGACCGCGGAGGCGATCGATGTGGCAAGCGCGAGTCCGGCGTGTTTCATAGGAAACATCAGTATAACACTCATTATAACATTTACAATGAGTGCCGCAACCGCAATCTTTACAGGAGTCCTGGTATCCTGCAGGGCGTAAAACGCGGAAACTATAACCCTTATACACGAAAATGCCCACAGTCCGACGGCATAATAAAGCAGGGCCTGAGCGGTAGAGACAGTGGACGCGGCATCGAACTGTCCCCGCTGGAAAAGGACGGATATTATAGGGACGCGCAGAATAATCAGGGCAATCATTGCCGGTATAGTGACAAACAGAATCAACCTCAGAGAAAAGGCTATTGTATCTTTCAATTCTTCATAATCTCCCCCGGCTGCCTGTTCTGAAAAGCTGGGGAGCGATGCCGTCCCAATCGCAATCGCGAATACGCCAAGGGGAAGCTGTACCACCCTGTCGGCGTAGTACAGGTACGATACACTGCCTTCAGGAAGAAGAGATGCCAGGATGGTGTTTATAAATATGCTTGCCTGATAGACTGCAGCGCCAAACACCGCCGGAAGCATCAGAATGCCTATCCTCTTTATTCCCGGATGGTTGAAATGAAAATTCGGCCTCAACCTCGCGCCTGCCTTGAGCAGAAACGGGAATTGCATGGCAAGCTGAAGAACTCCTCCCGCCATAACGCCCACAGCGAGAGATATTATCGGATTCCCGAAACAGTCCTTCAGGAGAAAAGCGGCGGCTATCATACATATATTAAGGATTACCGGGGCAAGGGCAGGTGCTGCAAAGTGTCGGAAGGAATTGAGAATACCCATACACAGCGCGACAAGAGATATAAAGAATATATAGGGAAACATCAGCCGGGTAAGAAAGACTGTGAGTTCGTATTTATCCGGGATATCAGTAAACCCGGGCGCCATGACTTTAACGATCCAGGGAGAAAGCAATATGCCAGCAACCGAGACCAGCACAAGGATGATGGAGAGGAGTGTAAAGGCAATACCTGCAAGCTCAACAGCCTGTTTTTTTGATCTTTTGAGGTACCCGGTGAAGACCGGTATAAAGGCTATGGTGAGAGAACCCTCCGCAAACAGACGGCGGAGAAGATTAGGAATTCTGAAAGCGACGAAGAAGGCATCGGTAGCCGGTCCTGCTCCGAAGAACCCGGCTATTACCATGTCCCGGATAAAGCCGAATACCCTGCTCAGCAGAGTTGCAAGCCCGACAACCCATGCCGCTTTTACTACGCGGGTGTTTTCTGTCTCTTTCTGTGGGATCAAATCTCTGGTTTTACTTATTTTTCCACCCTGTACTCATCGATAACGGTGTACCCGGCATCTTCAAGAACCCTGCAAAGCTCACTTGTGTTATCCGTGTCAACCCTCACAAGCGTGGGGCGAACATTGCTGTCATCTTTGTCTATGGTAGAAACGAGAGACACTATCCTCATCCCCATATCGTTTATGATACTCGCCACCTTTGCTATCTCACCTATATTGCTTGAGAGTCTGAGTTCCACACGGCCACTCGGCTCATCACCATGTACTCCCATGAATTCAAGGAGAACATCGAGAAGATCACAGGTAGTAATCAACCCAACCAGTTCATCCCCGGCCACAACCGGCAGGCTATTGACATGTTTATTGTTTATCAACCTGGCCGCTTTTTCAATAGTGGTTCCAGGCGTCGTTGTAAACACCTTCCTGGTCATGACATCCTCTGTCTTCATCTCCGAAAGAAGGTAATTAAGCTCGTGGACAGAAAGTGTGCTCGCCGGAGATGGCAGATTAACCCTTATATCTCTGTCTGTAATAATACCCACCAGCTTCTTTCCATCCACCACGGGAAGCTGATCTATATTATGCTTCTCTAAAAGATCCTTTACCTTGAGGATACTTGTATCCCCGGTTACCATTATAAGGCCTCTCGCCATCCTTTTTCCTACAAACATAACCCAACCTCCGGCATCACATTTTTAAGAGGCAGCTCTTGCCAGTATCTTCGTTCGTTTCTTGAGCCTGTTTATCCTTCTTCTGAGACGATTAACTCCCATCCTGTCTCCCTTCTCTTTCAGCTCAGCCTTTCTCTGTTTGAGCACCCCCATTTTTTCTTTGAGGGATGACACTGTCACTGCGCCTTTTTTGGGTGCCTTTCCGGCTTTCTTTTTAGGCTTCTCTTTGACGGGCTCAGAAGGAATATCTTCTCCCCCTGTCTCTGCGGATTCTTCGGGCGCCTTTGACGCCTTCTCTTCCGGAACCTTCTCCACCGTTTCGGGAGAAACATCTTCCATTGTTTCCACCATCTCATCCTGTACAGCCCTGATAGCGCTTATCAGATCAGCCTTTTTCATGGTGCTGAGACCCTCGATCTTACCGGTACCTTGCGCAATCTCTTTCAGCTCTGCCACTGTATGTTTTTCTAAAGCCTTTTCATCTGTCATGTTAGCCTTCTCCCTTCGTGCCTGAATTATCTTTAGGACTTATAACACAATGAGTCTTTCAAAATCAAACCAAATCAGATGGTTGAGACAGAGAAAGGCCTCAAAAGACGCAAAGCACATAGCACATGGCTGATAACTGATGGCTGATAGTAAAAAATATAACTATATTGGATTTGCTATTATTGTAAAAAAATGCATAAATTCCCGTCAAAGAATATGACTGATCAAGGATTCCCAACACGCAACACGCAACACGCAGCACGTAACCCGTAACCCTAAACTCGAAGATGGCATTGTCTGATATAAAATCACTGCAAAAAAGAATACGCTCCGGCGTGAGAAAGGGGCTCTATCCGGATAGACGCCTTATCACCGGAGAGCTGCGTGCAATAAGCAACACCATCGAGAAAGGTAAAGATGGCGAAGGGACACTGGCGAAGCTCCGCAAACTGGAAAAAAGACTGAACACCTCTATCAAAAATAGGGCGGCCCGCCGAAACCATCTGCCGGAAATCACCTATCCCGGGATACTCCCCATAACAAAGAAAAAAGATGAGATCATAGATGCCATAAAAAATCATCAGGTTGTCGTCATTACCGGCGAGACCGGTTCCGGGAAGACCACGCAGATCCCGAAGATGTGCATAGAGGCGGGACGTGGAATAGACGGGATTATAGGATGCACCCAGCCCCGGAGGATTGCAGCTGTAACAGTTGCCCGCAGGATCGCCGATGAGTTGAAGGAAGAAGTGGGCGAGTCTGTCGGCTACAAGATACGTTTCAAAGACAGAACAAATAGAGATATCCACATCAAGCTGATGACCGATGGCGTCCTTCTCATGGAAACGCAGTCAGATCCCTATTTAAACAGATACGATACCCTGATTATTGACGAAGCACATGAGAGAAGTACAAACATAGATTTTATTCTGGGTATTCTCA